>Ga0163144_10010506_pt1 | contig 19728 bp, 20 predicted proteins | sample OliLak19BULKMAT1_FD_123175 | JGI IMG/M metagenome (GOLD analysis project Ga0163144, IMG submission 123175) | Freshwater microbial mat bacterial communities from Lake Vanda, McMurdo Dry Valleys, Antarctica - Oligotrophic Lake LV.19.BULKMAT1 | ecosystem: Environmental > Aquatic > Freshwater >... | reverse complement strand
GGGTACTGCGCTCACCTTCGTTCTTATTGCACCCGCCGCCTGCTGGCGCTGGGTACTGCGCTCACCTTCGTTCTTATTGCACCCGCCGCCTGCTGGCGCTGGGTACTGCGCTCACCTTCGTTCGCTTGGTGCGGGTAGGGAGAATCGAACTCCCGTCCTATCGTTGGCAACGATAAGTTCTACCACTAAACTATACCCGCATATTATGTAGTCTCAGCCGAGATTCCCAGAAGACTTTACTGGGAATGATAGCAAAACAGTGCTTAAAATCAAAATTAGAGAGTAATTAAGGTGTAAAAAAGAGTGCGGTGAAACAAAGTGGGGTAATAAGAGGGGCTTCGAATCCCTCACGTGCGCCTCCCAGGCGTACTCGGGAGCATAAACAAAAGTAATCTTTTGCTTTGTTTGTGCTCCCGGAGGGATTCGAAACTTACAGTTTCAGTACCCTCATTCGATATTTTCCTTCGTAAAACTTAGAAAATATGCTGAATGAGGGCTTCGAATCCCTCACGTGCGCCTCCCAGGCGTACTCGGGAGCATAAACAAAAGTAATCTTTTGCTTTGTTTGTGCTCCCGGAGGGATTCGAACCCCCAACAACTGCTTCGAAGGCAGGGATGATATCCATTTCACTACGGGAGCATGGATTTACCTCTTCTTTAGGTTTCCTGATAATAGCGCACTAATTGCTTTTGCCAAACTATAATTCTGCGGAGCACTTCAGCGCTATTATAAGAAATTCTCATCGAACCCTTGTGTATAGACATATTATTACTATTTAGTTCTTCATTTTTAGTACCTTTTAGAAGGATTGTTGGCTTAAAAATAGTCTCCTTTACCCCCAAAACACCTGCCCAATAGGTGAGAGTACTGGGATTTGCGAGAGTAGGGGAAGCAAAGACCCTAAAAGTGAGGTCGTTTTTAACGATAGTAAGGTAGTTAGTTGCCCATGAGACCATAAGGCGAATTTTTTCTGGATCGCTGTTTGCATAATGAAAGCCTCCGCCATGTTGGGCACCTTGAGCCCAATACAAAGAAAGTCCAGTCAAAAAAAGTGGATGTTTTTTGAAGCTCTCGAAGTTTTTGTTTGCGAGCCTCACGTCTTTTTGACCAGAGATCGCGAGCCTCATGCGATTTGTCATGACGCTTTTCATCACACCTTGACGACGTTTTTCTTCTGACTTTTTTTTGAGTAAAAGAAGCTCATCAGGTGAAAAATGTACCCCCTTAAACCACGACGAAAGACTAGCTTTTGAGACCTTTAAAAGCCTACTAATTTCCGAGAGTGAGTGACCATTTCTCCGCAATGAAAAGGCTTGAGAGAGTGTGTTTTGTTCTACTTTTCTAGCCATTATATTTTTTAAAAAACGTTCTAAAAGGAAGTATTTGGGATGTACATCTGAATACTAAACATATATATACATATATTACTATATATGTTCAGTATATTGTACTATAAGGCTTTTTTAAAATCAAAGTAAAAAGTGCTACTATACAAGCAATGGTAAAGTCTATCTTCTCCATACCAAAGGAAGTCATGTTCGTGAGCGAAACTATCCGCACTGGAGGCTTTGAAAGCTATCTGGTCGGGGGATGTGTTCGCGATCTTTTGCGCGGGGCAAAACCAAAAGATTGGGACATCACAACAAACGCTAAGCCAGAAGAAATTTTGGCGCTTTTCCCGCACGCTTTTTATGAAAATTCCTTTGGAACTGTGGGTATCGTAAACGACGAAACTGAGGACCCAACACTGAAAACAATCGAGATAACTACCTACCGAGAAGAAGGGCAGTACACCAACAATCGACACCCTAACCAAGTAAGTTTTAGCACCAAACTTGAAGACGACTTGAAGCGTCGCGACTTCACCATGAATGCAATTGCCTTTGATCCAAAAACCGAAGAGCTTGTTGATCTCTATCAAGGGGTTCACGATCTTGAGTCGGGAACTATCCGAGCAGTAGGGGAGGCGGAGGAGCGTTTTAAGGAAGATGCCTTACGTATGCTACGAGCGATCCGTTTGGCGTCTGAGCTTTCCTTTACTATTGAACCAATTACCGAAAAAGCTATCCAAAATAATGCTCATTTGCTTGAAAATATATCGAAAGAGCGGATTCGTGATGAATTTGTACGCGTCCTCCTCTCAAAAGAGCCTATGGACGGGGTCAGATTAGCCTTAAAACTAGGCCTTTTGCGCCACATAGCCCATGATTTAGAGCGTGGAATAGGGGTGGACCAGAACCAAGCACACAAATTTGACGTTTTTGAACACAACATCCGCACCCTCCAGCATGCAGCTGACAAAGAGTGGGACCTCGATTTAAGACTCTCAAGTCTGTTTCATGATGTTTCTAAGCCTGAAACACGTCGTTGGTCTAAGGAAAAGAATGATTGGACCTTCTATGGCCATGATGTAGTAGGAGCAAAACTCACTAAAAAGATCCTTACTGAGCTTAAGTTTCCTAAAAAAACCATTGAGAAAGTTACCAAACTTGTTCGCTGGCATATGTTTTTCTCTGATCCAGAGCAAATCACTCTCAGCGCTGTAAGAAGGCTTATAGCCACTGTCGGTAAGGAAGATATATGGGAACTCATGAATCTACGCATCTGTGACCGCATAGGCACTGGTAGGCCCAAAGAAAACCCCTATAGGTTCAGGAAATACAAGTCTATGGTAGAAGAGGCACTTGAGGACCCTGTAACCGTAGGAATGCTTAAAATAAGAGGAGATGAGATCATAAGTGTCCTTGGTTTAGCCCCTGGACCTAAGATTGGCTATATTTTGCATAGTCTTTTCGAGGAAGTACTGAGTGACCCAAAGAAAAACACGAGTGAATACCTCCTCAAAAGGGCGGGGGAGCTCAACTTACTAAGTCTCGAGGAGCTTAAGAAGCTTGGCGAGAGCGGAAAAGAAACAAAAGAAATGGAGCAGGAGAAAAAAGTAAAAGAAATACGAAATAGATACCACGTAGACTAGTCATTACCGCCAAGAAATGCCTCAACAAGAACCTCCTTAAGGAAATTTTCCTTAAGGAGGTTCTTGTTTTTAGTATGAAAATAATTTGCTAGAAATAACAAAGCCACCTCATCGATAGTCATTGCGGTAAAAAAGAACAAATTCGGATTACGTACCGAATCAAACGTGCTGCAACTACTATAAATATGGTGGCTTTAACGGTCCTAAGGATATCCTCAGGTTCCCAGAAGACTGGCCCAATTTACCTAAAATTCTAATGGATTCTGCCTAGGATGCTTTACTTAAAAATACAGCGCCCTGGGCAGAATCCTAAATGTTGAATGTCTACGGGTAAATGATACGGGAAGAAAGTCTCTGGCCCAAAAAGTCCTTATATATCGGACCAACTTACTACTACTCTCAAAAGGAATTTAAAGAGTAGGAAAGGAGGAAGATTTAGATAATTCCTGTCGTCGGGGAATTATCTACAAGGAGATGATAAAGAACTGATATAAAAATGTCGAAACTCGCTCTAATCACTATAGTAATGTCTTATATAACTTATGTAAAGGACATAAAAGACAAATCTGTGGATAACCTTGTCTTTTATGTTAGACCAAGAGCGACAGGGTGGTGGTAGGGGCAGAACACGGTATCTATGATTTTTATTGATATATGAAATGGTCGCCAACAGCATGGAAAACAACTTCATCTTTATTCAAACGTTCAAAAACTATTCGAATTTTATAGTTAACAGAAAAACTATAACAATCTGACAAGGATCCATGAAGTTTGTGTACTTTAAGCCTCTTGTGATTTTCTTCGCTTTTTTGTAATTCTGTTTTTTCGTAAATCTCTTCTAATAGTGGGGAACTCAATTTTTTCAGTTGCCTTAAAAACGCAGGAGTGAAGGCAATTTTCATATTATTTGAATTTCTTCATCAGAGTGCGCAAATCCCCACAAAGAATTTTACCCTGTGCAACCTCTCTTTGAGAAATTAAAACCGCTTGGACCGCTTCTTCTTCTTCCATTGCTATCAGGGCGCGACGAACAACATCAGCTTTGTTGGCAGCCCGTCCGCTTTTGACCTGATCCTTTATAAACTTCTCCAACTCGGGAGTCAGTGGTACTGAGAGGGTAGACATAGATTTGTTAGTTACTTATATGATAATATCATATTACATTATAGTACATTGTCAATCACTCAAAAAGAGTGAGCTGATACAGCCTCGCTCAAAACTATTCTCATATTCTGCAGAATATGAGAATAGTTTTGATGAACACTTGCCAGTGATAGTAGCGAGGTATGGCCTGTTTAAAGTTTGATATCGATATCTAGTGCGACGGGGCAGTGGTCGGAGCCAAACACGTTGCCCATTATTTTTATTTCCTCCACTTTGTTCAGCAAATTGTTGCCAACAAAGAAGTAGTCAATGCGCCAGCCGATGTTGCGCTCCCGAGCGGCGCTTTTCATATCCCACCAGCTATACTCAACTTTCTTAGGATTAAAATACCGATACACATCAACATAGCCACAATAGATAAGCTCATCCACCCACGCACGCTCTTCTGGGAGAAACCCCACATGGTCTGAATTTTCTTTTGGCCGAGCGATATCTATTTCCTCATGCGCCACATTCACATCGCCGCAGAAAATAATATTCTTACCTTTCTTTCGGTGTTTCTCTATGTGTTCAAGGAATGCGTCATAAAAAGCGAGCTTGTACTCAAGCCGTTCAGGTTCTCCTCCACCATTAGGGAAGTAGACATTTAAGAAAACGAGTTTACCGAAGTGGAGCTCGAGTACCCTCCCTTCTCCTTTCTCAAAAGGGAAATGTGATTTTACCTCATCGGGTTTTATTTTAGAGTACACTGCAACTCCGCTATAACCTTTTCTACCTTTTGAAGAAGAGAAATATGCATGATAGCCAACAGGAGCTTGAAGAGCGGGGGAGAGTTGCTCTTTCTCAGCTTTAGTCTCTTGGAAACAAAAAATATCGGGGGAATCTTTCCCGCTCTTAAAAAGCCACTCGAGTGCACCCTTTTTCTCAACAGCACGGATACCATTTACATTCCAAGAAATTATTTTCATCCCGTTAAAAATAGGCTACGGAAAAAATCCGCATCTTATGGGTGTAGGTCCTACGCAAAACGATGAAGTTCGAGGCATCGCGTGAGAATGCGCCCTGGCGTACTTGGAGTACGGTGAGGAGTATCCTTGCGAAGACAACAAATAAATTCGCGTTTTGCGTAGGTCCTATGGTTATATTTTGTAAGTATTCGACCATAGTAAGACATTTTAAAACGTTGCCTGCAATTTCTTACAGGATGAAATTATGCGTCATTTTAGCATACTATACAGATAGTTCTTTTGGTTCTTTTTGAAGAAAGGAGGGGTCGTGCAACAACTAAGGCTACAAGAATTTCAAAGGTTCTTCCAAATGTTCCCCGACTTCGAACCGGGGCCAATTATTCCACTCTTAGTTCTTGCTCAAAAAGCAGAGGAGTGTGACTTCGCTTGGGAGACATTCGGTGCTGTTCTTACCGCTAACGGAAAAATGTTCCTTGGTGAGCCTGGACCAGAAGACTGGTCTACTCTCATCACCTTAGAACAAATGAGCGACCTGACCGAAAGGAACGGTCTAACCTTGGACGATAGCCCTTTTCTCATCATGTTTTTAAAAGAGGGTGAAAACGGTATCTGTTGGTCCGTCGTTTCGCTCGCAACGCTCGAAGAGGCGGGAATTCCTTTCAGACTTTGCCAGCCAGGCAACTAGGCGCGCTCGTCCCGAGCGCGCCTTTAACAATCACCTTCTCTTGCTATGGAACTTCTTATGAATATCCCGTAAATGTGTATCGGTTACATGGGTGTATATCTGAGTCGTTGCAATATTGGCGTGCCCCAAGAGCGCCTGCACACTGCGAAGGTCGGCACCGTTACTCAATAAATCAGTCGCAAATGAGTGACGGATAACGTGAGGGGTTACCTTCTTACTAATACCCGCCTTGATAGCGTACTGTTTTACCAGTCGCTCAATAGAACGGGGGGTGAGACGAGTGCCGTTTTTATTACTACTTTTTGCCCCACTTTTACTCACGACCTTACCAACGTTTATAAAAAGAGCGTCGTCCATATCCTTCCTCGCTTTTACATATTTGCTTACTGCTTTTTTTGCGGTTTCAGAGAGAAACACCACACGAACCTTCTCACCCTTACCGCGAATAGAGAACTCATCTTTTGATAAATCGAGATCGCGGGGAAGAGAAGAGAGCTCGGAGACTCGCAGGCCTGTCGAGAAAAAAAGCTCAAGCATAGCTCTGTCGCGAAGTGATTTTAGAGAGTCGCCCGTCGGGGCGTTGAGTAGCCTCTTAAGCTCATCCGAGGTGATGAGATCAAGCGAACGTTCAGCGACCTTCGCAAGCTCAATGCGCTCAGGGGAGAGCGAGGCGATATTCTGCCGCATCATATATTTAAGGAAGGCGCGGAGTGCAATCACATAATAGTTCTGTGTCCGCTTTTTTAGGGTTTCGTTATTTAAGTATCCAGCCTTGCCTGCTACTGCCTGCCTATTGAGCCAGACACGATACTCGCGCACCACCTCATCAGTGATTTGTTCTGGTTTGGTGACTTTAGTGTGCACAAGAAAACGAATAAGATAGCGATCGTAGTTTTCGATAGTCTTAAGGCTCCTACCCTTTTCTATTTCAAGGTATTCGAGAAATTGACGTTTGAGGGATTCTAGATTCATGATTTATGATTTGTGAAGAGGGAAAAGAAGTGCGAATTGCGAAATAAACAAGGGATTCATTCGTAAGGTAATTCTAACACGCACACTATCTTTAAAATTTTGTGATACAATTTTTACCTATGGAACATGAAATGGAAAACCCGCGGAAAAAAGCTCTAGAAGGAGCGGGCGCAGAAGAATTAGGTATCTGGGAAGAAATCACACGACTTCACGGTGATACTGGACCGTTTTCTTCAAACGTACCTTTCCATCGATCTGAAATAATGGCAGAAATTACCCGAAGACGCGAAGAGAAGGAAGACAGGACTACAGAAGAACCATTTTCTGCTTAAAATCTAAATAGGGGTCGTTTTGTTTACTTTGAAATTGTCTCCTGCTCCAGGTCTTTTTTGGATATTTTGGCTTGATTTTAAATTAAAAATTTTAAATTCTAAATTTAAGCCATCAGGCGCCAAACGGTTGCCAAGCACCCCTAAACCTGCTAAGATGGCTCCAATGCTTACTAAGAAGAAAAAGGAGAAAGTAATCAAGGAACACCAGATTCACAAGACAGATACTGGATCTCCCGAAGTACAAATTTCAGTACTCACCAAACAAATTGATGAGCTTGCTTCTCATTTAAAGAAAAATCCTAAGGATAAGCACAGCCGCCGCGGACTTCTCCAGATGGTAGCTGATCGTCGTGCTCACATGGCATATCTCAAAAAGAAAAACGAGAAGCGTTACATCGTTCTTGCTCGAAAACTCGAGCTTAAGTAAGCAGTGGTAGGCTTGGACTCCCAAGCACTATTCGAAAATATTTTTATAAAGCTAGATCGCTATTTTTCGAATAGCACCTTTAATACATTAGCGCGATCTTCATAATTTTATGGGTGTTATTAAACACAAAGAACAGCGAGTCGGTATGTTTATCGATGCGCAAAACCTTTATCACAGCGCCAAAAATCTCTATCATGGCAAAGTAAACTTTGGCAACGTCGTTAAAGATGCTATCGCAGGACGCTCGGTTATTCGAGTTGTCGCATACGTTATCACGACTGAGTCAGGTGAAGAAAAGAGCTTTTTCGAAGCTCTTGAGAAACTTGGTATCGAAACCAAGACTAAAGATCTCCAGATTTTCTGGGGTGGTGCAAAAAAAGCTGACTGGGACGTCGGACTTGCGGTTGACGCTATCCGCCTTGCTCCAAAGCTTGATACTGTCATTCTTGCCACAGGGGATGGAGACTTTTGTCCGCTTGTTGAGTATCTCCAGCAAAACCAAGGTTGCCAAGTAGAAGTTGTTTCTTTTGGAAAATCTACTTCAAGTATGCTGAAAGACGTAACCGACGACTTCCTTGACCTCTGTGATAATCCTCGTCGCTACCTTATCGGTGGAAACACCCGTGAGTCACGTGGCGGAACAGGAGGAGCAAGACGCAACTACCGAAACCCTGAGCAAATACTAGCTGATGAGGGGGGAAAGGGAGAGGAAGTGACGGAGAAATAGGAAGATTTAGTAGGATTAGATAATTAGGAGATTAGCGAATTAGTAGAATAGTAAAATAGATAATTAGAAAAAGAAGGAAAAGAAGGAAGAGAAGGGCTGTAAATCCCCTCGCAAACCAAAGGCTTGCGAGGGGATTTACTTTCTCGCTTCATTATGGTCATTTGACTTCAATTAAACAGATCTTCGGCCTCAAGGAGGAGGCCTACTCATGAATGACCGAGATGCTGTAGACTCAGTTATCCAGCTGATCTTCGCTCGGATAACAATCGAACTTGGGTGCGAGGAAGTATTTTTGGAAGTGGGCCCACGACCGCACTTCCGATCAGAATTCCCAATGCAGGGAGGTGGCCTCGCGGTCTATTGCTACATAGACAGTTTACTAGGTCGCACTAACCTTGAGATTCTGAATCTCAAGGGCGAAGTGTTACTCACACTTCACATATCACCACTTCCGACTATCGACACTCTGTCACCATTTGGGCTTTTTGAAACCAAGGTGGACGACTTCCTTCACTCAGTGAATACAATCATCCGGGGGTACTCCAGGTTGTGCCCGTACCTCCGTCTGACGAACACCTCCAGGCGGTGCAGGGTCTCGTCCACCTGGAATCTCTGCACCCCCCCCTCCCGCCGTTGGCCTTCGAGCCTTAACCCGTCGTCGCCACGCCCCAAGCGTGGCGACGGTTTTGCTTTTTTAACTGCGTTTTATTTTCTCCTGAACTCAAATCTGCTACAGTAGTACTATTATTCGCTAAGCAAAAGGTCTTTCTCTATAGTTTTGAAACAAGTAATTCAAATCATGCTTGCTTGTTTTAAAATCTAACTGAGGGAGATCGGTACTCAAAAAAATGCAGAAAAGATGGGGCAAAACCAATGCTGTCGACACCTCCTTCAAACTAAGAAACTGAGTGGAAAACCTCCGAGAAAAAATCTCGCAGGTTTTTTAATAAGCGAAAGCGCTGTGCTACTATTAATCCCAAATGGCTGATGACCTACAGAATCTTGTAAATAGTGAGCTTGGAAAACGTGATGGTTCAAAGGATCTTCCACCTGAAAATGACGAGATCGCTCTTAGTCCTGAACAAGCGAAAGTGGCGACAACCTTAGAGCAGGAGTTGGGTGGAGTCGATGACCCTACGGTTCGCGATATCCCTACTCCAGAGGAAATCGCAAAAGCAGTTTCGCTTAAAGCGGAGAGTCTTAATAATTCCCGCCCCCTCGGTGCTAACATTGTTCCTCATCCTAAAACAATCGCCGAACTTCTCCATATAGAGGCAGAAGTTGCAAAAAACCCACCCAAGGCCGTTGTGCCGGAAGGAATGGAAAATATCACCGACCGGCTTAAAAAAATTAGTTACGTTGGAAAAGGGGAGGCCTCTATTCTCAAAAAGATACGCACCTTTAAAAGTGACTCCGAGGATCAGATGACGTCAGGTAAGTCTTCTTTTATTTCAATTGCTGCTGCACAACTCAAAAAAAATACTGAAGAACTTAAAACACCCCCGTATATGGTGGACCAGGGTGCTTCTCAAAAGAAAGCGGTGCCCACTCAAAATGAAGCTCCTCCCTCTTTTAATTGGAAGCTTCCACTTGCAATTGCCGGCATCATTTTGCTTCTCGGGGGGGGAGGCGGAGCAGCTTGGTATATCCTTAAAAATCAGTCGGTTGAAGTGACTCTAGAAGGTACAGCCACTTCTCGCTCCCTTATTACCGTACAATTTAATACTGAGATTCCAACAGACGGTAAAAATAGTTCCTATCTTCGCTCGGCGGTAGCGGCTGAGCGTAAAAATAGTAAAGGGTCCCTCAACGACCTCGGCTCTTTTAGCCTCACTAGAATAAACAAAGACGGAGAAACCTACACACTAACCACCAAAGAGTTCTTGCAAGCTTTTGAAATGCGTGCACCTGAGCCTCTTATCCGCACACTCACTTCAGAGTATCTTCTTGGAATTCACCGCTTCCCAGAAAATCAAAACTTCCTCGTTCTTACCACCGATACCTACGACACTGCGTACGCAGCTCTGTCCCAGTGGGAGAGAACACTTGAAGATGATATCGGCAAGCTCCTCCGATCTCCTAAAGACTTCCAAGAAAAGGGTTCTGACTCAACTTCGACACCACGGAGCTTTTTCCAAAAGACCTTCAAAGATATCGTTATCAAAAACAAGGACACCCGAGCACTTTTTGACGAAACAGGAAAACCCATTTTCTTTTACACTTTCGTCGACAGACAACATATTGTTTTTGCAACTGACCCGTCCACGCTGGGAGAAGTTATTGTTCGACTTGCCACAAGAAGAACGGTGAAATAGCCCTTTATTGCGAAGGTTGCAGGAAACGGCTATACTTTTCTCATATGACTACGCTTAATATCGACCACTTTAAAGAGAAATTATTAGAAGAGAAGGCGACACTTGAAGAAGAACTCGAGTCCGTTGGAACCCGCAATCCGGAAAATAAAAACGACTGGCAAGCAAAACCAGCTGAGTTTAAACCGGACACGGCTGATGACACTGAACTCGGCGACTCGTTCGAGGAATTTGAAGTTAATACCGCTATCCTTAAGCAACTTGAGATTCGCTACAACGATGTACTGAAGGCATTTGATCGAATCGAAAAAGGTACATACGGAGTGTGTGGGATATCGGGAGAACATATCGAAGAAGCTCGTCTTGAAGCAAACCCTGCAGCTCGCACCAACATCGCCAACAAAGAAAGAGAGACTGAACTCCGCGAAAAGGAATAAGTTTTTTATATGAGTAATTTTGCTAGTGTCTTTAGTGCAGAAACTTATTTACTCGAAGCTCATATCATTAGTTGTGAAGTAGACCTCTCAAAGGGCCTCCATTCATTTAGCATTGTCGGCCTCCCCGATAAGGCCGTCGAGGAATCGAGGGACCGCGTGAGTGCTGCGATTAAGCACTCGGGGTTTCCTTCTCCTAAATCAAAAAACCAGAAGGTTATTATTTCTCTTGCTCCAGCGCACATTAAAAAAGAGGGTCCACATTTCGACCTTCCTATTGCTCTTTCGTACCTTCTCGCGAGTGGTGAGATTACTTTCGATCAAAAGAAAAAGCTTTTTATCGGTGAACTTTCGCTTAATGGGGATATACGACCTGTTCGAGGAATTCTTCCGCTTATCGAAAAGGCGAGAGCAAGGGGATTCTTTGAGTGTTTTGTTCCAGAGGAAAATGCTGAGGAAGCGGCACTCATTCGAGGTATTACTATTTATGGCGTGCACTCACTTAAAGAAATTGTTGAGCATCTCAATACACAAACCGAAACTTCCGCACCTAAAAAATTACTCACTGCACAAAAAGAAACTTCAATAACTGAAGAAGCGGTTGAGTATCCTTTTGATATTGCTGATATTAAAGGACAAGAAAGTGCTAAACGAGGACTCCTCATTGCGGCAACTGGCGGGCACAACATCGCCCTTTTCGGTCCAGCAGGCACTGGCAAAACGATGCTCGCTCGAGCACTTCCAAGTATTTTAGTCCCTCTTACCTACGAAGAAATCCTCGAGGTTACAGCCATTCATTCTGTAGCAGGAACATTAAAAGGGAGTTACCTGACACGAGCACCGTACCGCTCTCCTCACCACACCGCCTCATATGTTTCTCTTGTTGGTGGGGGAGCATATCCTAAACCTGGTGAAGTAACGCTCGCTCACCGCGGAGTACTTTTCTTAGACGAATTCCCCGAATTCGAAAGACGAGTGATCGACGCGCTTCGCCAGCCACTTGAGGATAAAGTGGTTTCAATAAGTCGCCAACGTGGGTCGGGGCTCTTTCCTGCAAACTTTATTTTAGTGGTTGCACTTAACCCCTGTCCCTGCGGAAACTTTGGCTCAAATAAAACATGCCACTGTACAGGAAGCGAAATAGCGCGGTACCGCAAAAAGATCAGCGGACCTATCGCCGATCGTATCGACATGTGGATTGAAGTACCACTCCTTTCGTACGAAACACTCGGGAACAAAAAGAGAGGTAATAGTTCAGAAGAAATTTTGAGTCAGGTTGAGCGTGCAAAGAAATTTAGTCTTGCTCGTTTTAGTAAAACTAAAGCAACCCGCAATGGCGACCTTAGTGCTAAAGAAGTAGAGAACCTCATCCCACTCAGTGACAAGGTGCGCGGACTGCTCAACACTTCCGCCGAGCGCTTACAACTTTCTGCTCGAAGCTATCATAAAATTATAAAACTCGCCCGCACTATCGCCGACTTAGAACAAGCACAAGAGGTGGGGGAGTCCAATGTCCTCGAAGCATTGCAATATAGACAGAAAACAACATAAAGAAAGGATGGTAAACTTAAAACCTAAGACGCCAAAAGCCCAAAACACTTCGTGTTTTGGGCTTTTTCCTTTAAGCCTCACATCAAAAAAATTAAATTCCTCGCGTCGTCAGCGTCAGCGTCAGTCCGCGTCTTGCATTAAAAAGGATTTGTTGCTCCGCGAACTTCAAAGTGGAGGTGTACACCCGTTGCCTTTCCGGTGCGCCCCATTTGACCAATCACTTCTCCCTGTGAAACCTGCTCACCAACTCCGACCAGTGTTTTACTCAAGTGGGCGTACAGTGTCTGTGTCCCATTGTCATGACGCACTACAATATAGCTTCCATATCCCGCATTCCAGCCCGATGAGCGAGAGATAATTACCGAGCCTGCCGCTGAAGCCATAATAGGAGCCCCCAAATAGCTTGCCAGATCAACCCCGTTATATCCATGAAGTCCTTGTGTCTTTAGACCACCAGTAACTGGGCGAGTATAGTACCCCTCAATAAGCGGACCACCCACACTTCGGCGCCATGGATTACTTCCAGATGAACCAACCCTCTTTGGAGCAGGAGCTACGGCGATTTCACCATCTGGAACAAGGATAGTGCCACCCACCACAAGATCACTATCAGAAATAATTGAATTATATTGAGCGATTTCATCAGCATCTGCTTTGTACTTCTTTGCCAACCCCTTAAGCGTATCTCCCTTAACAATAGTATGGCGCACTCCTGAGACAGGGAGAATGACCAAAGTGTCTCCTGGTTTTAGCGTGCTACTCTTTAGATTATTTGCCCACGCAATAGTATTTTTTGAAACATTGAAAAGCTTCGCAATGCCGGTAAGCGTGTCTCCCTCACGGACAACATAAAGACTGATATGGGTACTTTCTCCCATACGCTCTTCCACATCAAGCACTGTCCCACTCGGGCCATCTTCTGAGAGTAGTGCAGTGCCACCAACAACCGTAATATTACCCCCTCCCTTAGCAGGATTGGGGTCTGGTGTTACCGTAGTCTGAAGGAGGCCCATTGTTTGAGTATTTTGCTGGTAAACCTCTTGCCTTACCTCGGCCTTTTTAGAAAAAATATCCGTAATCGAAGCAAGAACTCCGGCGTTTACTGAAACTGGTAGTATAAAAAGTGAAGCAAATGCAAGGCTCTTAGCGAGAATTCTCGCAAAGACAAACAAGCTCCCTGTATGATGCGCCGCTTTTTGAGGGATAAGCGGAGCTTTAATGGTATTCTTTTCGATAAGTCTCAGTTAACTATAAGTGGGCAATTCCGTAAGTGGCCTCGTATAAATCTGCCAAAAGCAAACCTGTAGAGCCATTTTCCCCTTCTTCCGTTCCTATTCGTCTAACTATAGACCTTTGAGCCGGTTAGTCAAATGCAGTATCCCCGTTGCCAAATAATTAGTTTGTGGTGTTTTAATGCTAAAATTAAAACATGATTCCAACTGAGAGCGAAAAAATGCCGCTGGAAAATAACACGAATGATACCAATCGGGCACTCGCAATAATGCTCGCTGTTAATCTTGCTAAAAAAAATGATGATCTTTCTGTAGAAGGAGTCTTGCAAGAACTTCAAAGACAGGGGGGTACTTTCACCGAAAAGGAAATCATCGAAGAACTAGAAAGAGCCGGCTACGACATAGTTAAGGAAGATGACATTGTCACCACCACAAGTACCCCCACAGCGACTGACCAAAGTGAGCAGGGGCCTAAACAAAAGAAGGCTTCCCAAAAATCTATCGCCTCCCTCCGAAGGGAAATTACTAAGATTGTTAAGGAACAATGGGAAGGGGAATGGCCCCCTGCGATCGATCAAGAGTTTAATAAAAGAGCAAAAGCTCTCGGTGCTATAAAATTAAAATACAAAGGGAAGCGAGGTAAAAAATCAAAAGAAGATACTGAGGCACTCGAGAAATCTTATGCTGAACTTGACGCCCTTGTTCAAAGTTTTGCTCGGAAGACATCAGAAGTTAAAAAATCCCACAAAGATACCGCCACACAACATACCGCAACTAACGAACTCCCCAATCCAGCAACAGCAGCCTACTCTACAAAACGCGAAAGAATATTAAGAATAAAACAAAAACTCACGGGCGATGATAAGGAATTTTTGGAAGAGCAAGGATGGACAAAGGATGATTTTATAGAGCATGAAAAAGCTTTCTCTTCCCACGCGAACCTAAAAGCACCTCCCGTGGGACAAAATCGCGAACATAGACTGCGAACAACTCCAGTTCTCACAAAAGACGATGAGGATTATTTACGTACTCGGGGGTGGAGCGATGCTGATTTCCTCGCTCACGAGAAAGCTCAAATCCCTTACGAGCTCTTACTGGCTGAAAAAGAACAGTTAACAGAACGTATTGGTTTGATCTCTCTAAAAGCTGACCGAGTAAGCCCGGGTGAGAAAGAACATCTCGAAAAATCACTCAGGCCAATCCTTGAGGCCCTGAGTGGCATAGAGGGAAAAAGAAAAGCAGTGCTCGCAAAAGAGGCTGCATTTGAAGATGACAATACTCCACGAGCATTACCTTCTCTGGAGACTAAAGGAGAACAAACAATCCGCCTTCTCGACCTTGAAAAGCAAGAACCATCTTTTGATTCAAAATCTCTCTCAATTACTGATCTTGAAAGAATAGTCTTGCAAAAATTAACAGACCCTAATCTAGAGAATAGTGGTGAAGTACGACAGCGTTATCAAACTATTCAAACTAGGTTAGCAAATCATTTTACTAACCCTGCAGCCTATAAAGAAGCTGTGGAAGAACTTCGCGTATTAGTAGAGGAACTTCATAAAAATGAAAGTGTCCCAAAAACAGAAAACTCGCTTGATGATACTAGAAAGGCGTCTCATGAAGCACTTGCTCAGATAACCGAAGCTTCAAAGAAAAAAGAAAAAGGAGCAAAATTAAAATGGGCAGAAGAAAAATTCGGCTCCCTTCTTAAGGGGCTTGAGACTGTTGGAAACAACTACAATACACTTTCCACAAAAAATAAGTTACTCATTGCTGGTGGAGTTCTTGCAGTAGGGGGCATTATGGGATTTACCTGCCCCGCCTTTCTGTGCATCGCCGGCGTTCGTCGCGCTGTTACTTTTACGGGCGCTTTCCTTGCATACAAGACACTTGCAGAAAGTAGTGCTTCATTTGCATTTAGTAAACGGGGTAAAGAAAAATTAGCAATCGCAGGAAAAAATGAATGGGCGCTTAATCGTCACCCTCACGCTTTTGCGACAGCACTTTCCGCCCTCACCCTTCTCGCAGGTGAGTACGGTGGAAAATATATCGGTGAACTTATCATGGCCGACAAAACGGGAGGGCTCGCAAAAGATGCAAAAGAAGCCTGTGTTTATTTTATAAACAACTGCGTCAATCAAACAGTGGTTGCTGAAGCGGTAGCACCTACCCCACAAGCACCTGCGGTGACACTGCACGCTCCCGTGTCTCCACCCGCGGTACCTGCTGAACCTCCAACAAGGATTCCAGTCATTGACGCAGATGCGGCGGAGAAAAAAATCCACTTGTACGAAAAAACTGCAGAGCGGGGGGATACATTTTGGGGGATCGCAAAAACATTACTCCAGGAAAGAGCTCCTTTAAAAAACTTTTCAAATCAGCAGATAGCAAATATCATGAATCAATTTGCCAAAGCAAATCCTGATTTTAATATTAATAAAATTTTCCCTGGAGATACTTTTTCTTTTGAAGAACTTACTGACGGAGAAAAGAAAATCACACTGACGCGTGCACATGGTGGTGTCTACACCACAACAATCGATCTTGATAAGGTCACCCTGGGAGTCACCACCGACCATACATCTAAACCCGTTGAATATTTTAAGACACCTCATCCTGAAAATGATCTCCCCGGGATCCCTGGAGATGAGGTTCCACAAGAAGGGTCCGGAACTCAATCAGAGGAAAAAGAAAATCTTAAAACCGAGGACCTCCCTGACCAAAGTAGAGAAACTTTTTTTGAAGCACGACCCGACACTACCTCTCTTGAAGTGATGCATCGAGAAATCCCTCAAACTCCTCCTCTCCTCTCACCTCGCGAACTCACTGCCCTAGCCGGTAAACTCATGAATGAAAACCTTACTCCTCTTTTGGGTAAAGAAGGAAATCTTCTTGGGTTTGGTGGGTATGCATGGTTCCAATCTCCAACAATAAAAATCTATGGGGACACCCCTGCTTCAGCCATTCTTTCGCAAGACCCAAAGCTTCTTGATCTTAAAGACGTTCCCACTATTGCCGAGTACACAAAGCTTCACTCACTCCTTTATACACTTTCTGCACGCACAGGCATCATCCCCACTTCAAACCAAACTGTTATGGATTTTTTGGATAGAACCTTTAAAGAAGCCGCGCAGAAAAATATCTCCCTTTCTACTTTTGTTTAAAATAGTAATCACCTAACGTATACTTATTCTATGCACGATAAAGACGAACAATTACATAAGGTGACTGCCCTTCTCGCAGAACAACTCGGCATCGAGAGCTTGACTGGAGAAGAGCAGGTCGACATTATCTCGAAGCTCGGAGAAGTCGCACTAAAAAATGCAACGATCACACTTCTTGAAAAACTTCCTGAAGACACACACGCAGAATTCGACGCACTTTCTAAAACAAGTGACCCCGTTACAATGCAGGCCTTTCTCAAAAAATATATTACTGACTACGACTTTGTTGTCAAAAGCGAAACAGAAAAAGTAATCGAGGATTTCAAACGTATCAAATCCGGACTCTCCTAAAAACAGAGTGGGGCGACTTCCTAAACTCCCCAGGGTGCTCGTTGCACTCTGGGGAGTTTGCTTACTTACATCAGTTACACACAAAGCTTTCTCCTCGAGTAATATCTTTTTTGAAAAAATAAAATTAAGAGAAAGGGTTTTGCACTTTGTGTTACACTACTTCGGTATGACTTCTCACGCGCTTTCAGTTTCACTAAACGAACAGCAACAAAAAGTAGTTGCAAAGACTGAGGGAGCGGTCCTTGTACTTGCAGGAGCGGGTGCGGGCAAAACCAAAACAATCACCCACCGTATCCAACATCTAATCCACAAAGGAGTAGACCCAACTCAGATTCTCGCCGTTACCTTCACCAACAAATCAGCCAAAGAGATGCGCGAGCGTGTTGATACTCTTTTACAAGACGACCCTACTATCAATCGACCTCTTTCAATTACTGAGCGTCCGTTCGTCTCTACGTTCCATGCGCTTGGAGTGTCCATTATCAAACGCAATGCCACACTCCTTAATCTCCCCCGACACTTCAGTATTTTTGATCGTAGTGAATCTCTTAAGGCCGTGAAAGATGCAATCAAAGAACTCTCGCTTGATCCAAAACAATACGAACCACAAAAGTTTCTCTCCCTCATCTCACGCAAAAAAGGTGATGGGCTTTCGGTAAACTTTTATCAGAACGAAGCAACAGAAAACTATCTCGACCGCCTTCTTCTTTCCGTTTGGCAAAAATATGAAGCCACACTTACCAAAGAAAAGGCGCTCGACTTTGATGATCTTCTGTTAAAAACAAAAAATCTTTTAGTGCAAAATGAAGAGGTGCGAACGTATTACCAAAATCTCTGGCAGTACATTCATATCGATGAGTATCAGGACACCAACAAAGTCCAGTACGAGATTGCAAAAATCTTGGCTGAAAAACATAAAAACATTTGTGTGGTAGGGGATATCGATCAAAGTATCTACTCATGGCGCGGTGCTGACTTTAAAAACATCATGCGTTTTGAAAAAGATTACCCACACTGTGTTACCATTCTTCTTGAAGAAAATTACCGCTCCACAAAAACGATACTCACCGTTGCAAACACTGTGATTGAAAAAAATACTCTTCGCAAAGAAAAAAATCTTTTTACCCACAACGAGGAAGGTGAGAAAATTCGGCTTCATGGAGCATATGATGAAAAAGCAGAAGCACTCTATGTTGCAGAAAAAATACAAGAGTCGATTAACAATGGTGTTGATGCAAAAGAAATCGCAGTACTCTATCGTGCAAACTTTCAATCGCGAAATATTGAAGAAGCAATGATTGCCTACGCTATTCCGTATCAGGTGTTAGGGGTGCGCTTCTTTGAACGTAAAGAGGTTCGCGATCTTCTTTGCTATTTACGCCTTTCATTTAATCCAGAGAGTCAGAGTGATTTAAAAAGAGTTCTCAATACTCCTCCACGCGGTATCGGCAAAACAACTCTCCTTAAAATTCTTGCGGGACAAGAAGAATCACTTCCACCAAAAATGCGCGCCTCACTCATTGAGTTTAAAAATCTTCTTCACCGCATTAAAGCATTTGCACTCGAACACCCACTTTCTGAAACAATTAATTTTATAATTCTTGAGTCGGGTCTTAAAGAAAGTATTGAAGGGAATGATCTTGATGGGGAAGAACGACTGCTCAATATGTATGAACTCATTTCTGTTGCAAGTAAGTACGATGCTTTTCCACGCGAAGAAGCGGTGGACCTTTTTCTTACTGATAGCTCACTTGCAAGTGACCAAGATGATTTAAAAGAAGAAAAAACTGGAGTAAGACTGATGACGATACACGCATCAAAAGGTCTTGAGTTTGATATAGTTTTTATCACCGGACTTGAAGAAGATTTATTCCCTCATGCACGACCTGACGGGGGGAAGAAAAATATTGAGGAAAGCGAAGAAGAACGCAGACTCTTTTATGTCGCCTTAACGCGTGCTCGCAAAAAACTTTATCTTACCTACGCATCAGTACGCACCATCTTTGGTAATCGCTCTATTAATATGCCTTCATCATTTTTAGACAGCATCGCTGCTCAATATTTAGAAAGTGAGTACAGTGACGATAATTTTCACGGAAAAGTTATTTATTTGGAAGACTGAAAAAAGATTATTAGGCGTTAGGCTTTAGGAATTAGGAGTAACACGCAAATATAAACATAAAACACCTCTTATAAATCATACCTTTTGCTCGCGATCGCGCGTAAAAGGTATGATTTATTTTATGCTCTTTTTATGTACTTCTCGTGTGCATCCTCTAAACTGTTAGACACCGAGTGTCTAACAGTTAGTACCCGAGGGGGTGTGTTTAGAAACTATGTTAGACACTCGGTGTCTAACATAGTTTCTAACGTATAGCTTCGAGTGAGAGATAGAGACACAAATCGAAATGTGAGGGATAAAACATGGACAACTTACTTTTCCGAGCTGTGCAAAACTTTGGTTGACTTTTTGACTCAAATGCTGTTTAATTTCAAT
>Ga0163144_10010504_pt1 | contig 19733 bp, 16 predicted proteins | sample OliLak19BULKMAT1_FD_123175 | JGI IMG/M metagenome (GOLD analysis project Ga0163144, IMG submission 123175) | Freshwater microbial mat bacterial communities from Lake Vanda, McMurdo Dry Valleys, Antarctica - Oligotrophic Lake LV.19.BULKMAT1 | ecosystem: Environmental > Aquatic > Freshwater >... | reverse complement strand
TCCCGCATGGCGTAATCGAGGGCGATCTTGGCAGCTTCCAGATACTTCTCGGCGTGGATGGGGGACAAGAAAAGCGTCTCGGCGGCGTTGTCAAAGCCCTCGCCTCCGGCACCATCGGCGGGCAGGTTACGTCCGGCGTTAACGGGAATATTGAGCAGGTCGCGAACGGTGGCGGCGTACTCGTTCCGGTTCAAGCGGCGTAAGGGAAACGGGGGCGGCGTGATGCCGTCAGCGCAGGCCGCCGCGTGCAGTTTGGTGGTGACCCAACTACTGAACTTCTCTCGATCGACCATCGAAACGGCGGGCGCGCCCGGGGGGGGCATGTCGCCTTCCCGCACCCGATTGGCGACGCGATTCCACAGCTTCGACCGAGCAATCACGGACTGCTCATCCGGGAACTGAGTCATATCAAAGCCACCCAGGGCACCTTTGCCAGAGTGACATTTTTGACAATTGGTCCGCAATAGGGATTGCGCTTCGCCGAACGTAAAAGGGTCGGCGGCAAAAGCAACTGGAGCCAGGAAGAGAAGAAACTTTAACATGCCCATCCGGCTCCAGTATGACTCAAAACAGGAAGCGGTGCTACCGGCTTAGAAAACGAACCGGAGCCCGAATTGAATGTTGCGCGGGTTGCCCCCTTGCACGATTTGCCCGAACTGCGCACTGGCCACATCGGTGGTGGCCCCCCGCGCGTCCAACGCCGGGGTATTGGAAACGTTGAAGAACTCGGCGCGGAACTGGACGTTAAACCGTTCGCGGAAGTAGGTGTTCTTGAGCAGGGAGAAATCCACGTTAACCCGGCCGGGCCCGCGCAACCGTGGCTGGCTGACGCTGTCGGTGGGTAGGGTATACGGGGCCGCCCGTTCGAAGGCCGACGTATCGAACCAGCGGTTCAGGGTCTGCTGGCCATCCGGCAGTACCGGATCTTTCAAACGATTCGCTCGTCCGTTCGTCGAACTAAAGTTGAATAGGTTCGTCACGTCCGGGGCCGTAATCAAGACGGGTCGACCCTTCTGCAGAACCGTGATGTTGCTGAACTGCCAGCCGCCGATGAACTTCGAAGCCAGACCGCCTTCGGAGAGGAACCTCTTCCCTTTGCCGAACGGCAGATCGTACAACATACTCACGACTAACCGCTGCGGCACGTCATTGGCTTCGATGCCGCGGTTGTACTTTGCGTTGTACAGGCTGTTGGAGGGTCCGACGACCCAGGTGTTGGACTGCATCGTGTTGGCGATCGTCTTGGAAGCGGTGTAGGAGGCGCTCAGCGTCATGCCCTGCGAATACTGCTTCTCCAAGCGCAGGTACCAGCTTTGATAGCTCATGTCGCCGTAAGGATCGCGGAAGATCAGCAGGTCAAGGAACTGGGGATAGGGCCGCAAAGCTTGCCGGGCTTGAATGGTGGGCCCAGACAGAGCGCCCGTGCGAATCTTGCCAAAAAACGGATTGGGTACGGGGGCCAGTAAGCCGGTGCCTAGTGACATCAGCGACGGGTCGTTTTGATTCCGCTGCCGATTCCAGTACATGTGGGTCGCCTTGGATCCGACGTAGGCCGCTTCGAGCATCGTCGTCGAATTCAGCATCCGCTGGATGGAGAGGCTCCAATTGCCGAGGTAGGCGTTCGGTCGATACCGGGTATCGGCGCGGACATTTTGCCCGGCGAAGTTGGTGTTGCGGTCTGGAATCGTGATTCCGCCAGCGAACGGGTTCGACCACGAACCACCCTCGGGCGGCGTGTTGATGAGCGCGTTGGGTTGGCCGAGGAAAAGCGCGTTCGACAGGAAACTGCCGTTACCAAAGTCGGTGGCCGCGGCATTCACGCCGACGAAGCTGGCGTAGAAGATTGCGGCACCGGTGCGGATGACCGTTTTGGGATTCAACTGGTAGGCCAGGCCTAGGCGGGGCGACCAGTTTTTCCGGTTGGGGTCGGACTGATAGCCACCGGGTTCAATTAGTTTGAAGGTGCCCTTCACGCCCGCCACGGGATCAATCGCGTTGAAATCGATGTAGCCAATCTGGCCAAACTTTTCGGCATAGGGGGTGGTGTACTCATAGCGCATGCCCAGGTTCAAAGTGAGTTTGTTGGTGATCCGCCAATCGTCTTGCACGTAACCGGCCCAGTAGCGTTGGTAGAGGAACAGAGGACGGGTGATTGTAATCGCACCGGCCTGCGGCACGCCAAGCAGAAAGCTGGCGAAACCATGACCGGAGTTGAGGGCAGTCACGTTTGGATCGGGGCCCTGACTATACAGCCGGTCGAAGATATATTGGCCGGAGGACTGCTGCGAATTGAACGCGTTCAATTTAATGAGCTGAGTTTCGAACCCGGCCTTGATTTTGTGACGAGTGCGAATCAAGGTCGCGTGATACTGGGCTTGCCAGGTATCTTGCGGGTTTAGGTTACGACCAACGCCACCGAGTTGATCGAACTCGTTCGGTGCCGCGCCCGTGACGGCCAATCCGGCACCCTGGGCGTAGGTCTGGATGGAGACCTGCGGAAATTGTTGAAAAAGGATGTTTCTGGTCACGGCCGGGGTGAAACCCAGCGAGGCGACGTCGAAGCCTTCGCTGAGCGGGCTGGAGTCGAACTGGAGCCGGGTGTAGCTGATGCGACCTTCGCCCAAGAACGTCGGCGAGAAGGTCGACGTCAAGCTGATCAGGGCGCTGTTAGCCGGGTTAGAACTCAGAGACCGCGGGGGAAACGCCGGATTCAAGGCCACTTGCGTGGTACTTTTCAACTCGCGTCCGCCGTAGCGGCCATACAGCCGGTGCCGGTCATTCAGGGTGTGATCCACCCGGCCGAACCAGGAATCCGAGTCCGTAATCGCCTTCCCGACGCGGAAGTAGTTATTGATAAGCGCCGCTCCTTCGCCTTGGCGGTTGCCATCTCCCCAGAAGGGAGATACCTTCGCCGAGATCGGGTGAATGCGCGCCGACGGAATCCGGTTATTCGGAAACGGGTCGCGGATCACGCTGCCAGGTACTGCGGGATTGGCTCGGGTGGTCGTGTAGTCGTAGATCATGTTGAGCCGGCCGAGCCGGTCGAACGTCTGCGAGAAATCGCCCTGTTTCTGTGCCGCCGTCGGCACGGACAATAGAGCCTGGTCCGGGCTGCCCTGCCGAGTGCCTTCGTAGATCGCAAACCAAAACGTCCGGTTTTTTATGATTTTGCCGCCGGCGCCCGCGCCGAACTCGTTCCGTTGGAAGAGGCCCTTCGGCACGCGGTTGCGGTTGTTCTGCCAAGTGTTCGCGTTCAAGTGGTCGTTGCGGAGAAACTCATACACCACACCATGGATTTGGTTGGTGCCGGACTTGGTGGCGACGTTTACGATACCGCCGGCGGTCCGGCCGAACTCGGCCGGGTAGGTCGAAGTCTCGATTCTGAACTCACCGACGGCTTCAAGCGGAACGGTGTAAGCGGCCCCGCCTTCTGTCGTGCCGCGGGATTCTCCGCCGTCGATCAAAACTCCATTTTGCTGGGATAGTCCGCCGTTAATCTGTGAAGTGGTGGAAACGCCGATAATGTCTTGTCCGGTACCGCGCTGCCCGGAACTCGGGATGACGCCGGGCGCGGTAGCGGCGAGCGACAAGGGATTCCGGCCGAGCAACGGAAGCTCGACGACTCGGCGCTGCTCAACCACTTTCCCCAAGCCCGACGTTTGTGCTTCTAACTGCACCGCGGTGGCCGACACTTCGACCGCTTCGGTAACCGTCCCCACTTCGAGCGAAAAGTTGATCGTGGCCGTCAGGCCGACCGATAGTCGCAGCCCGGTGACACGGGCCGGGCGGAATCCCGTCTTTTCGGACGTCACATCGTACTCACCCGGGGGCAGCGCCGGGATGAAATAGAGGCCGGCGGAGTTTGGTCGCCGTCCGGGCCGTCACGTTGGTGCCAATGTTTCGGATGGCCACGTTGGCACCCGGAACGATCGCGCCGGAGGAATCAGAAACGGTGCCGGTGACGGTCGCTCTTTCGCCCTGAGCGAAGAGCGGAATCGTAGAGATAAGAAGGAGGACTTGAGGTGAGGTTTGATTTGCATGAATCTCACTGTGACGTAAACTAAATCACAGGGAAGATTCGAATGCAAGGGGGGTATTCAACCCGAACTAACCGCTTATGGTTCATCCTTACCGGCGGCGGCGCATCGCGGAGAAAGCGGCGAGTCCCGCACCGAAGAGCAGGTAGGTCGATGGTTCCGGCGTCTCGACGAGCAGCGTAAAGCTGCCGGCGTAGTCGTTGCCTCCAATGAAGCCGGGCGAGTTGGTGAAGGGACCAACTTTATTGCCCCCGGAACGAGCTTGGGACAGCGCGGTCAACGTGATTCGCTGGTCCCCATTCACGTAAAGGAGGGAGTTGGCACCCGCCACCGGTATGCCATCCAGGCGATGGGTCAGCGGCGCGCCGTTGGCCGCAAACGTTCCACTGTTGGCCGTCACGAGCGCAGAAATCCCCGGGGTATTGTCGACGCCGTCAAAGAAGAGATTAAACCCAAACTGGCCGGGGTTCTGCAACAGCGGTTGCGCTCGAAAGACAAAGGTGTAGGTGCCCGGCAGATTCAACGGGACGTTAATCCGAGCGTTCGAGCCGTTGCCTGAATTTAGGGGAGTCACACCGTCCAACAGATAAAGGTTGAAGATGATATCGCCACCCAGCGTGTTCCAAAACTCAAGCGTGGTGTTGCCCTGCGGGCCAGCTGTGAAGAAGGTCGCACCCGTCAACGAGGCGGCGGAGGAAAGTTCGCAACCGACGAGAGTCGCGAGGAAAGCTAGTACGATTGGTCTCATAGAACTAGAGTGAACCGTTAGTATCCCAGAAAAAATACCCCTATGGGAATACACCGTACGGGTACCCTCGCTTGGCAAACGAATGGCGGCGTGAGAGGCTGGCTGGAAGGAGCATCGAACATGATACGGCTTTTTCTCTTCTCCGCCGGAGGACTCGCTGCTCTGGCCGGTCTCGTTTTTGCTGCCGGTGCCTTGCATTCACCCGACTTCCGAGCGCAGGCTTCGATAGAAATCGCTCGGCCGAGCCAGCAGGTTTATGACTTCCTGACCAACGCGGAAAACCTCCCGAAGTGGTCGCCGGAGATCGAAAAGGTCGTTAAGCTGAGCGACCAACCGCTTCGCTTCGCCGTTTCGAGCCGCGGCGCATCCAATGTGGTGGAGTACTTTGACCTGGAACCGCCGCGTACTTTCGCCAGTCGTACCAGCCTGCCGGAGATGGGTGTCGGCGGCACCTGGCGGATTCGCATTGAACCTTCCGCCGCGGGATGCCAGGTCAATTCGACCGTCGAAATGAAGATCGAAAGCATCCGTTGGCGGGCCATTGCCCAGTTTATGGACGCCAGCGGAGAGGAGCTACGAACCCTTACCGCACTGAAACAGTACTTAGAGAAGTAAGTCTTTCACGACGCGGCCATGCACGTCGGTAAGCCGGAAGTAACGCCCTTGGAAGCGATAGGTTAACTTCGTGTGATCGACGCCCAGGAGGTGGAGCAGGCTCGCCTGCAGATCATGAACGTGGACGGGGTCCTTGATGACGTTATAGCTATACTCGTCGGTTTCGCCGTAAACCACGCCCGGCTTGGCGCCGCCTCCGGCCATCCACATGGAAAAGCAGCGGGGGTGGTGGTCGCGCCCGTAGTCGCCTTCGGTTAACTGCCCTTGACAGTAGACGGTCCGCCCAAACTCGCCGCCCCAAACCACCAGGGTGTCGTCTAACATCCCCCGCTGCTTCAAATCCCGCACCAGGGCCGCCGATGGCTGATCGGTTTCCCGGCAACGATTGGGCATTAATTTGGGCAGGTTTCCGTGGTGATCCCAGTCGCGATGATACAACTGGATGAAACGAACGCCGCGTTCAGCCAAGCGCCGGGCCATCAGGCAGTTATAAGCGAAGGTCCCCGGCTTTCGCGCGTCGGGGCCGTATAAGTCAAACGTGCTCGCCGGCTCCTTACTCAAGTCCGTCAGTTCAGGAACCGAAGCCTGCATGGCGAAGGCCATCTCATATTGCGCGATGCGGGTGGAGATTTCCGGATCTCCCGAATCGGCGAGGTTCTTCTGATTGAGCTCGGCCAAGGTATCAAGATAGGCCCGCCGGTCGCTGCGGTCGAACCCGGCCGGATCCTGCAGGTAAAGCACCGGTGAACCGACGCTGCGAAACTTCACCCCTTGATACCGCGACGGCAGAAACCCCGCGCCCCACAGACGGTCATAGAGCGGCTGTCCGCCGCCGCCCGCCCCGGGCGAAATCAATACGATGAAGCCGGGCAGATTCTTCGATTCGCTACCCAACCCATAGCTCACCCAACTGCCGATGCTGGGCCGCCCGGCAATCTGCGAACCGGTCTGGAGAAAGGTGACGGCGGGATCGTGATTAATCGCTTCGGTATGCAGGCTCCGGATCACCGTCAAGTCGTCGATGATCTTCGCGGTATGAGGCAATAAATCGCTGACCCAGGTCCCATTCCGGCCGTGCTGCTGAAACCCGAACTTCGACGGAACAACTGGAAAACTGGCCTGTTGGCCCGACATCCCGGTGAGCCTCTGGCCATTTCGAATCGAAGCGGGAAGCTCCGACTTATACATATCTTTTAGCTTCGGCTTATAATCGAACGTTTCCAGTTGCGATGGCCCGCCCGATTGAAACAGGTAGATGACGCGTTTCGCCTTGGGCTCGTGATGATAGGGCACGGCGGCTTCAAGATGATGAAAGGCAGCCAGGCCGGCGGTGGAGGAGGTGAGGAACTGTCGACGAGTCATGGCTTAGTCCTTAGTAATCGTCTCATCAAGGTTGAGCAGCAGACTGGCGACGGTTGTCCAGGCGGCCAGTTCGGGGGCCGCTATCGATGGATCGCGCGGGCTGTCGCCCTGGTTCAGATACGCTTCCGCGTCAGCGGGTTTAGCTTGATAGCGGGAACGGAAACGCTGCAGGGCAGCCTCGAGAGTTGCCACCTCGGACGGCTTACTGGGTCGAGCCAGGACCACCATTACGGCAAAGTCCAGCCGGTCCCGATCGGTAGCCCCGCCCTCATGCAGCACCCGTTCCCCCAACTTCCGCGATGCCTCCAGATACGCAACGTCGTTCATCAGATTGAGCGCCTGCAAGGGCGTGTTGGTCCGGCTCTCCCGCACGCTGCAGACCTCGCGAGTGGACGCATCGAAGTTGATCATGCTCGGAGGAGCGATCGTGCGCTTCCAATAGGTGTACAGGCTGCGCCGGTAGAGCCCATCGCCCTTATCCGTCTTGTAACCGGCCCCCCCCGCTAACTCCTGCCACAACCCTTCCGGCTGATACGGCTTCACGCTTGGGCCGCCAACTTTATTCACCAATAAGCCCGAAACGGCCAACGCCTGATCGCGAATAAATGGTGCCGCCAGCCGCAACCGCGGGCCTCGGGCCAGCCAACGATTCTCCGGATCCTTAGCCAGAAGCTCGGCCGAGGTGGTCGAAGCCCGCTGATAAGCTTGGCTCGAAACGATCAAACGCTCCATATGCCGTAAGTCCCAGCCGGACTCCATAAACTCTACGGCCAGCCAGTCCAGCAACTCCATATGCGAAGGCCATTCCCCTTGTGAGCCGAAATCGTCGACGGTTTTGACGAGACCGATCCCAAAGAAGTTCTGCCACAGCCGGTTGACCTGGACGCGCGCGGTCAACGGGTTCTTGCGGTCAACGAGCCACTGGGCCAAGCTGAGTCGATTAGCGGGCGCTTCAGGGGGCAGCGGAGGTAGAGCCCCCGGCACGGCGGCTTCCACCTTCGCCCCGCGTTGATCGTAAGCGCCTCGGTTCAACACAAACGCATCCTTAGCCGGACCCTCTTCCATCACCATTACCGTCGGCACCGTGGCCAGGTACTTGTTGTAGGCCTGGTCGGCCGTTACCCGGGCATCCCGCGACGCAGCGAGCCGAACGGGCAGATACTGCTGTTCAAAAGCCAGCGCCAGCTTCGCCTGTTCGGCCGGAGTTCGTTTTTTCCGCTTCGCCAACTCCGCCAAGTTCTCTCGGACCGCCAAGGTCGAGGCCTCCCGGGCGGAGAGCGCCCGTTTCCAGACGCGGACCTGCTGGATGCCGCCTTGATAGGTCAGCCCCGCGCCAGCGCCAATCCGGAACGGTACCTTGTTATCGACGGGCCAAAGGTTTTGATCAAACAGGACGTTCAGAGGTTGGTCAACGCCATCGATATAAACATGAATTCCCTTCGCGTACATGCCTCCGTCGTACGTTACCGAGACATGTTGCCATTCGTTGAGTCGTAAGGGCGCTTTCGTCTCCAAGCGCACTCCCAGATCGGACCAGCGAAATGTGTAATGAAAACGTAATTTCCCGTCGACAATGTAGAGTCCATAGCCGGTTCCTTCCCAGTGGTTTTCGGCCCGCGAGAGGATGGTGCCTTTGGGAAGCGCCGGCTTAATCCACGCCGCCAGCGTGAACGGATCCCGGTGATTGAACTTCGCCACATCCTGGCCCATATCGATCGGCTCGGTAAAGGAGACGATATCCTTTTCCACCGACAGCCCTTCGCGCGGGACCCAGTCCGACGCCGGGGGCTTCCACTTCCGCAGTTCCCGCTCAACAGCCTTGGCTTCGCTGTCCCAACGTCTTGTCGCAGCGACCCGGGCTGAGTTGAGCCGGGCTAACTCGATCTCCTGCGGCGGAGTCGGGGCCTTGATAAACGGCTTCTCGTTGCCGAAGTTATAGACGAACCCTCGTTCGTCCGGAATGTTATTGAAATACGCGAATAACTGGTAGAACTCGCGCTGCTTGATCGGATCGTACTTATGATCGTGGCATCGCGCGCAGCCCACGGTGAGGCCGAGCCAAACGTTACTGGTCGTTTCTACCCGGTCCGCCACGTACTCGACGCGAAACTCTTCATCGACGATTCCGCCTTCCGCCGACGTCCGGTGGTTACGATGAAACCCTGTCGCGATGCGCTGCGCCAGCGTCGCGTTAGGACGCAGATCCCCGGCAATCTGGTCAATCGTGAACTCGTCAAAGGGCTGGTTGCGGGCGAAGGCATCAATGACCCAATCCCTCCAGCGGGACATGTCGCGGACCCCGTCCGACTGGTAACCATTCGTATCGGAATAGCGGGCGTAGTCGAGCCATCGAATCGCCTGCCGTTCCGCATGAGCGGGGCTGGCCAGCAGACGGTCAACCACCTTCGCAAAAGCTCCGGAGGAATCATCAGCCAGAAACGCCCGCACCTCCGCCGGCGACGGCGGGAGCCCAGTCAAATCCAACGTCACCCGACGCAGCAGCGTGGCTTTGCCGGCGGACGGATTCGACCGCAGGGTCTCTTTGGCCAGTCGAGCATCGACAAACGAGTCAATTGATGCCGGCCCGCCGGCGCGCTTCGGCGGCACAAACGACCAATGATTCTCCCAATTGGCTCCGGCGGCGATCCAACGCCGAAGGGTTTCGATGTCACGCTCCGGCAACCGATCATGGCCCGCATACTGAGGCGGCATCCGCAGCGCCTTATTCGACGAAGTCACCCGCACATAGACCCCGGATTGGTCCGGTTGGCCGGGCACGATGCCCCTGCGTCCCTTTCCTAAATCTTTCTTCGCCTCGGCCTCGCTATCGAGTCGCAGCGGGCTTTTCCGATTGCCCGCATCCGGGCCATGGCAGGCAAAACAGCGGTCCGACAGGATCGGCCGAATGTCTCGATTGAACTCTAAAGGCTGCTCCGCGGCGGCCAACGGGGAGGCCAGCAGGGACCACAGCAGAAGACGATGCATACGTCTTTGTTGTATCACCTCTTGGCTTTGTTGTCTCACCTCTTGGCAGGGGCAAAGAGGTCAGGCTTGGTGGCCGCTAGAATGCTCAGAACGTCGCGGCGTACGGTCGGGGTCAAGTGGCGGTACTGGGGCTCTACGATCTGGCCGTCCAGAATGCTCCTCAACCGCTCCACCGCAGAGACGCGCAGGGGGACCGGCAGTTGATCGAACGCTTCGCTGTAAACCATATAGCTCAGCGGGTAACGAAAGATCCTCGTCTGCAAGTCGAACTGCCGCAGGGAACGTCCCTGCCGATCGCGGGGGCCTTGCGCGGCGAACGTCTCGGTGAACCGGGATGAACCCTTGATGGGGTTTGGCAACGGCGACTCTTCGACGAACAGCATATAGTCCACCAACTCTTCAGCCGCTTGGCGAATTCGCCGCAAGGTCGATTCGCTGCGGTAGCCAGCCGGGTCCTTAAAAATCTCATTCATCGCGTCCTGATGATGCAGCGCGTGGCGGATTTCGAACCCCGCGCGAGTTAACAGGTTAGTCATGTGCGTCTGATGCTCCAGCACGATCAGCGACACGACGTCGCTGTGCGGGGTCAGGTACTGGGCCGGGTCAAACCGGTTCGGGATCGGAACCAGTTCCGCGCTATCCCGATTTTTCGTCACTGCGTTCCCCATGTGCTTCATCGCACCGGTATCGCCGGTCACATACCAGCCGCCCCATCGCTCTTTAAAGTCGCTGCGGTGATCGCTGACATAGGTGCCGTGTTGGAACGCCGGCATGCCACTATGCTCGGCGGAAACGCTGCGGACCACGATGCCCGGAATGCCTAGCGTGGCCCCCGATTGATGACATTGTAAACACGCGTCCCGTCGCTCCAGGCGCGGATAGCCGATCTCGTCCTGATCCAGGGAATAAAAGATAACCCCCTGTTTCGGGTCATGGACGGCCAGTTCCACCACATCCCCGCCCTGCACGTAGCCCACCGACAAAGTGTCGTTGTAGTAAAGCGCCCGCGGCGTCCGCGGCGCTATGCGGGGCGCCTGGAAACTGGTCTTCGAGAACACGAGGATCTGGGACTCGCGTGACACCTGTAACTCTTTCAGCACCGCGGGCAGATAACCAAATTGCGGGTCGAAGGCGAGCTTGGTCTGGCCGGAAGCCAAACGTCGATTCAACCGGACCGCTGGGTTGTCCACCGGACCCTTGTAATAGTTAATCGCGGGGTGTTCTAGCGGAGCGACAAACGATCCGCCTAGTCCGAAAAGGGTGAGTCCAACTAGCTTAGAGAGCCACATTGATGAGGGAACCTGCCGGTTCTATTGGGCAGAGCGGGCGAACCGGGCCCGTACTCTGGAGCAACTCGCCCAGGGTGGTGAATCGAAAGGCATTTTCCGTTTCCCGAATCGCGTCGTCCAAGCGACGATGCAGCGGGCAAAGGTTGGAACCGTGGCCGGCCAAGCCCAACGGGCAGCGGTCAATTCGCTTGATCGGATCGACCGCATTGATCACTTCGAGCAGCGAAAGCTTCTCCGGCGATTGGGCCAACTGGTAGCCGCCGTGCCGTCCCCGAATCGCCTTGACAACTCCAGCCCGGCACAGCGCCTGCATCACTTTTGCCAGATAATCATTTGGCATCTTCGTGCGTTCGGCGATCTTCTGAACGGCGTGAGGACGCTCCCAGTCTTCGGCCAGGGCCGCGACCGCGCGAAGTGCGTACTCTACCGTATGCGAGAACATCCGCCCTCAGATTAACTCAATCGGACATCTTTGTCCAGCTTATATTCTTCCTCGCCGGAGCGAAAGCCTGATACCGTATTGTCCATGCGTAAATTCGTAATCTCACTGGCGGTGTTGGCAATGACGATCCCCGCGAGCGCTCAGCTCGCCACGAAGAAATCCCTGACCCTGGCAGCGGCCAAAACGATCGCGGCGGCAGCGGAGGCGGAAGCAAGAAAGAACAACTGGAACGTCGTCATCAGCATCGTCGACGATGGAGCCAATCTGCTGTACCTCGAACGAATGGACGGCACCCAGATCGGCAGCGTCGATATCGCTCCGATGAAAGCCCGTACCGCGATCCGTATGAAGCGACCGACGAAAGTGCTCGAAGATACCGTCCTCGGCGGTCGCAATACCGTGCTCAAACTGCCGGACGTGCTTCCAGTGGAGGGTGGGGTACCGCTGACGATTGACGGCGTGATGATCGGTGCCATCGGCATCAGCGGGGTTACCTCGGCGCAGGACGGCCAGATTGCCGCTGCCGGTGCGAAGGCCCTCGAAGGAATGAAGTAGCTACTTCGTCAGCGTTGCTCGGCGGTTCATTGCCTTGAAGGGGAATCGCCGCGTCAACTCCGTGAAGTTTACGGTCACCCCAAGCCCGGGCCCGGTCGGCAGGCTGACCGCGCCATCCTTTGGCACCGGGTAGGTTCCCCCGCAGACTTCCTGATAAAGCGCATCGTCATCGCCCTCCCACTCTTCGAGGAAAAAGTTCCGGCATCCCGCCATGGCATGGAGCGAGGCGACGTGCGCCACCGGCCCGCTGCACTGGTGAGGAGCAATCTCCACGCCGAAGGTCTCGGCTAACTGGGCGATCTTGCGGATCTCCGTGATTCCGCCGGCGTGCATCACGTCGGGCTGCACAATCGCCGCGCCCTTGTGGTCGAGCAGTTGCCGGAACTCCGAACGCAGCAGCAGGCCTTCGCCCGTCGCAATCGGAATCGGCGATTGGGCCGCCACTTGGCCGAGCATCGAAGGGTTCTCTCGCAACGTCGGCTCTTCGAGGAACATCGGTTTCAACGGTGCTAGCGCCCGCGCGAGTTCGATCGTCGTTCGAAGATTGAAGGTCTCAGCCAGTTCGAGTCCAATGTCCAACTGGTTCCCCACCGCCACCCGCACCGCCTCCACCTCGGCCACCGTCCGGGCGATCCGCGTCTTGTCATCGCCGGCCAACGGCACCGTCCATTTCACCGCCTTCCATCCGCGACGCCGTGTCTCGACAGCCCAATCTTTGAAGCCCTGGGGCGTCCGTTCCTTGAGCGACGCCGACCAATGCGTGTAGTAGAGCGGCAACGGATTGTGGATCGCCCCACCCAACAACCGCGCCACCGGAACGCCCAACCGTTTGCCTTCGAGGTCCCAGAGGGCGATGTCAACAGCCGAGAGCGCCGTTAGTTCCGCCGCCCCGTGCCGCCACCGGGACAAACCGTAGTAGTTCCGATTCCAGTGCTGCTCGGCGCCCTGCGGGTCCAAGCCGACCATCGTCGGTTCCAGCCATCGCAGCGCCGCTTCCGCCAGATCGGCGCGCGTTTCGAGAGTCGCCTCGCCCACCCCCGTCAGCCCCGAGTCGGTATGGATGACCAGGAAGACCAAGTCCCGCCATCGGACGGTGCATTTATGAATTTCGAACCGGGTGATCTTGCACGGCGTCGGAGCACCGAAGGCAGCGAGAGACGGAAGCGCCAAAAGATGGCGACGCGAAAGCAGCATCCCCGCATGATATGCCGTCTTGCCTCCGCCGCGGGGCCATGATACCGTTCGAGTCATGCTCGCCCGCATCTTCACAACACTGCTCCTCAGCGGTAGCCTCCTCCTGGCTGCCGATATCACCGGCAAATGGTCGTTCTCCGTCGAGACGGGGGCCGGCAGCGGCACCCCTTCCTTTGAGTTTGTGCAAAAAGGCACCGCCCTCACCGGCACCTACGAAGGAGCCATCGGCAAGGCCCCGCTGGAAGGCACCGTCACGGGAGATAAGGTGGAATTCACCGTCACCCTTCGCCAAGGCGACCTCAAATATTCCGGCACTATCGAAGCCGACGGAAAGAAGATGAGCGGCAAAGCCGAATACCCCGAAATCGGCGACGCCACATGGAAAGCAACCAAGGACAAATGATCGACCCCGTCGAACGGGAACTTCGCGTCCAACTCGCCGCGGCGTACCGCATCGTCGACCACTTCGGCTGGAGCGAACTGATCTGGACCCATAACACCGTACGGGTGCCCGGCCCGGATCACCACTTCCTGATCAACCCTTATGGACTCCGCTTCGACGAAGTCACAGCCTCCAATCTCGTCAAAGTCGATCTCCACGGCAACCTCATCGGCGACCAGGATCAGGAGATCAACCCCGCCGGCTTCGTCATCCACAGCGCCATCCATATGGCTCGCCCGGACGTCCGCTGCGTGATGCATACCCACACCACCGCGGGCATGGCCGTCGCCGCGCTGGCTGACGGTTTGCTGCCCATCAGCATGTACGCCCTCGGCTATTTCGACCGGGTCGCGTATCACGATTTCGAAGGACCCAGTCTCGATCTTGACGAACGCGAGCGCCTCGCGGCCAACCTCGGCACGAAGAACGTTTTGATCCTGAAGACCCACGGTTTGCTCGCTTGTGGCGCTTCGGTCGCTCAAGCCTTCGTCCGCCTCTACCGGCTGGAACGTGCTTGCCAGGTGCAGTTGGCCGCGCAGGCCACCGGGGCCAAACTCGCCATCCCGTCCCGGGAGGTCTGCGAGACCAGCGCCCAGCGGAGCGACGAGTTCCTGGTAGCCGAAGGCGACGCCGGATACAGCAAAAACCCGAACCCCGAATTCGCCGCGATGGTGAGGCTGATGGACCGCAAGGATCGATCGTATAGACTGTGAAGACTATGAAATTCCTAATGCTCATTCTGCTCGCCTTGCCGCTGGCAGCCGCCGATAAGCGCGAGGCCGAAGTCGACGCCGTTATGTCGCAACTGGCCGAGAATATGCGAAAGCCGGACGCCGCCGCGCTCGGCAAACTGCTGGGCGAGCAACTCGTCTACAGCCATTCGAACGGTCGCCTCGAAAACAAGAAAGAGGTGATCGAAGCGCTGGCTCTGAAAAAAACCACCGTCTACAGTTCGGTCGTCCTCGGCAAGGATCGCCAGGTAGCCTTCTACGGCAATACCGCCCTCGTTCGTCAGGAGACCACCGTGCGACTCCTCGGGGCTGAGCCTCGGACACTTACGCTGAACATCCTCTACGTCTGGTCGAAGGGCAAATCCGGCTGGCAGCTCGTCGCCCGCCAAGCCACCCGTCTGGCCGAAGTTAAGGGGTAAGTCGCCGCAAGCGGATGTTCCGCAGCGCCATTGAAGTCTCGTGATGCTGAATCGTCAAGGGCCCTTCCGGAGGGCCCGATTCAGACTCATACTCGACGACTTTCACCCCGTTGAGCCAGTGTTCGCGGTGCCGTCCGTTCACAACGATCCGGCTTTCATTGAATTCGCCGAGCGGCTTGAGCACGGCTCCCCGCGGAGCGATCTGGTTATAAAGCGCGCCGCTCCGTTCCACCGGAAATTGAATCGCGCCAGGGTCGCCCCCGTCGTCGGCTATCTGATATTCGTGGCCGATCCCGTCCGTCCCCTGGTCGCCTTTCATCAGAAAAAACAGGTGGTATTTGATCCCGGAGTTCCCTTTCACGGCAGCCTTCCATTCAAAGCGCAATTCGAACGAACGGAAGGTATCACGCGTTTGCAGGCTGCGCCCGTTCTTTCCCGGCACCGTCTGCAGCAAGCCGTCGGCCACTTTCCAAGTCGATGGAAACGGCCCCCCGCCTACCTCGCGAAGCGCCTCTGTTGAACGGCCATCGAAGAGGGTCACCCATCCGTCCGCCCCAGCCGGGTCGTGCTTCGCCGCCGGCTCTATGCCGAGGTACGGCGCTTCGAATCGCAGATTATGAAACCGCAGGCTCATTAGTTGCCACCGCTCTTCGCGCCTCACGAACGTCAAGTACAGCCGCCCCGCGTGGTCCCCTCCCGGCAGTTGAATCGTCCGGAAATATCCATCCGCGACGGTCACCTCGGGCGTCGCTACCCGCAGCACTCGCGCCAGCGCCGTCACCTCAAACGTCCCCTTGTTCGCTTCGCAAACCTCCGCCCGAGGCCGCAACCGGGCCACGAACTCCGGCTTCATGTTGTGGCCCTGCACACTGAAATCCTTCGTCACCACGGCCCGCACCGCCGCCTCGTCGCAGTCGTTTACGGCCACCAGATACCGCCGCAGCGCATCCTGCATCGCGGCTTGGTCTTTCGCGGGCGGTTCCACTGCAGTCACAATCGAACAGAACGCCAGCAGCGCGCCAAGCAGCCTCACCTTCGTCCCCCCGCCCACTCAATAGCCTGCCGGACTAGCTGCCGATAGTTGGCATCCTGGTGAACCTGATGACCATGCCCCAATTGCACGAAGACTACCCGGCTCTTCTCGAACGGGCTCACCCACACAAGCGGCCCATCGGAGGTCTTCTCCGTCGTCGACGCCAGAACGTTGACCTGGTCCGAAATCCACATCCCCTTGTAGGTCTCATCAAAAACCGTGAACTCTTTGAGCCCCGCCGTTACTGGATGTTGGCCGGTAATCTTCACCGGAATCGTTACATCGTGCTTGAAGGTCGAGGTGGGCAGATAGCGACCGCCCGCCACATTTTCATACCACCACGGCCAGTCGACGTACCCGCAAATCGCATGGTGCAATATCACAATTCCCTTCCCTGACTCGGCGAACGTCCGCAGCCGGTCCCGTTGTTCCGGCGTCGAAACGGTGATCATGTCGTAAAGCACCAACACGTCCACTCGCTTCATCAGGTTCCCTTCGAACGCCCGCGGATGCGGCTCAACGGCCACCTTCAAGTCCGGCATTGCTTCGAACATCGTGTAGAACGAAGGCTCGTGGTCATGCCCGCCGGTCACCACCCGCACCCGCAACGGGTCCGCCGTCCAGGCCGTACCCACGAAGAGCAAAATCCAAGTAAGTAGTTTCATTGTTTTGGCACCAGAATGGAGTCGATCCCTTCGCGTATTCCGTACCGCGGTCCCAACTTCTTGTAGTCGATCGCCTGCCGCCCGTTGAAATCCCACTCAATCCGCCCGTCTTTCAACGTCAACTCATTGAACAGCCGCTGCTTGGAAGTCACCTTCCCGCCGCTATTGTCGTAGTATCCAAACTCCCCTTCCATGATCCGCAGCCCCGCCACATCCGCCACCGCCCCCACCGTCAAATGCCCCAGTTCCGGCCGCTGCAACACCTCTGCCGGGGTAATCGTCGAGGCCCTAATCACCTCTCCTAACGGCATCCCCAAGGCCATCAGTTTCGACATCAGCGTCGGCATGTCCATGAACGCGCCGTTCATGCTCGTCGTGTGCAGATCCGAAGAAATCGTATCGGGATAGAACCCATCCGCAATCGCGCTGCCCGCACTCCGCAACACAAAACTCCCGCCCCCATGCCCCACATCGAACTTCACGCCCCTGGCACGCGCCGCCCTCAGATACGGATACACTTTGCCTTTCTCATCCACCCACGGCACCGGCCCCCGATAGGCGTGCGTCGAGATATCCCCAGGCCGCAAATGCTCCCCGACGAGCTCATAGTAAGGCCGCTGCGGCAAAAAATATCCGAAGTCCACGAGCACCGGCACCTTCGCCATCTTCCCCGCCTCCACCGCCGAATCCACGCTCTCCCAGTCCGGCCGCTGATAGTGCGCCGACTTAACGCCCACCACCGTCTCCGGATATTTCGCCTTCAGCTTCGCCACCGCCGCCGGGTCGAAGTCGCCCTGCTCATTCAAATCGCTGATCATCCCGAAGCCCGCAATGTTGATAAACGCCAGCACCCTCGTCTTCGCCCGATCGATCACCGTCACCTTGAAGTGCTCAAAATTCCGCCAGCCGGCTGACCCCGCGTCCACCATCGTTGTCACGCCGGTCCGAAAGCTAAACGCATCCGGAGGCACGCTGTTGTCCCCGGCCCACGCTCCCGGATTGCTCGCCGAAAAGTAAACATGCACGTGCAAATCGATCAGTCCGGGTGTGATCAACAACCCCTTCACATCCAGCACCTTCTTCGCCCGCCCGGCCGCAATCGAAGGCTCAATCGCCGCAATCTTCCCAGCCTTTATCGCGACATCGCGCGGGGCATCCAAGCGGTTCTTCGGGTCCATCACCCGTCCGCCCTGCAGCACCAAGTCAAACTCCTGTGGCCACGCCGCACTCGCCAGAAAGAACCCAAAAACCAGCAATCGAATCATCCCGGTATTGTATCCCCGGTCTAAACCAACAGTTTCTTTCGCGCCGCGTACAGCACGACTTCGGCCGCCGAATGCAGATCCAGCTTCTGCATCAAGTTCGTCCGATGCGTCTCCACCGTATGCAGGCTCAGGCCTAAAAGCGCAGCAATATCCTTACTTGTCTTCGCGTACGCCAAAAATTGCAGCACCTCCTTTTCGCGCTCCGTCAGCGCGTCGTAGGGGTCCTGCAACCCCTCTGACTGAATCTTCCGCACATAATCAGCCACCAGCGCCGCGCTCAGGATCGTGCTAAAAAACGGTCGCCCCGCCGCCACAGTTCGCACGGCCTTCACGAGATCGGGTTCCGCCGAATCCTTTAGCAAGTATCCTTTCGCCCCCGCCGAAATCGCTCGCATCAAGTACTCTTCATCCGAGTACATGCTCAGCATGATGATGCCCACCCCGGGCTCCGCTTTCGCAATTTGAGTCGCGGCCTGAATGCCGTTTCGCTTCGGCATCGCGACGTCGAGAATCATCACGTTTGGGCGCAACGCCGACGCCATCTCCACGGCCTCGTCCCCATCGCAGGCCTCGCCCACAATCTCGATCTCCGGTGCCTCACTGAGTACGAGACGCACCCCCTTCCGCACCACGCCGTGGTCATCCGCCACCACCACTCGAAGCGTCATGCCGGCAACTCCGCCCGCAGCCGCGTCCCCTCACCCGGCGCGGAATCCACCACCAACCGCCCCCCCAACTCCCGCACCCGCTCCTCCATCCCGATCAGCCCGAACCCCCGCCGCCGCGCGGGGTCAAAGCCCACTCCATCATCGGCCATCGTCAACACGATTCCTTCCTTCTCCGCCACCAAGCCAATCCGCACCACCTTCGCTCGCGCGTGTCGCGCACAGTTGGTCAACCCTTCCTGCACCAGTCGATAGAGGCACGTCCGCTGCACCTCGTCCAAGTCCCCGGTCGCGCCCACCATCTCCAGCGTCGCCTGCCCACCCCACCGCCGGTTGAAGTCCCTCACCTGCGCCTGCAGCGCCGGCCCTAAGCCCAAGTCATCCAACAAGGATGGCCGTAGCCCCACCGCCAAATCCCGCACCATCCGCATCGTCTGCTCGGTCAACTCCTTGGCCTCTCCATGATGCGTTCGAAACTCCACTTCATCCTTGCGAAACCGGTCGAGGGCCCCCAGTTCCATCCGCAGCCCCGTCAGCATCTGACCCACTTCGTCATGCAACTCCCGCGATAAACTCCGCCGCTCCTCCTCCTGCGTCCGCATCACCCGCGCCGAAAGTTCCCGCAGTTGTTGCTCGTATTGCAGCCGAGCCCCCTCCAACTGCCGGATTCGCCACACCGCCCCAACACTGATCACCATTCCGATACCCAGAGCCAAACCCACCATCGTCCGCAGCTCCGCGCGAAAGGTCTGCTGCTCTTCCCCCAACGCCTGCAATTGGCGCTGGTGCACCACCTCGCTCAACCCCGCCACCTCTCGCGAGATCGCCAGCAACCCCTCCCGCCGCGGCCGCTGCTGCATCCGCAAAAAATAGGTCGCCTGCCGCTGCTTCTCCACCGCCGTCCAGTTAAACACCGGCATCACCATCTCGAAGTGCAACCGGTATTGCTCTTCCAACCGCTGTAATGGCCCCACCCCGCTGGCGGGTAGCGTCTGCCGTAGCCTTTCAAACAGCCGCCCCACCTCCTCTCGATTCGCCACTAACTCTTTCCGATATCGCGGCCCCGCCGCTGGTGCGGAATCCAACAAATAGTCCCGAATCACGATCGAAGAATTCTGAATCCGCTCGTTGACCGCCTGGATCAGTCCCTGTCGATCCGCGAACCGCTGCTGGATTCCGGCCGTCTCGGCAAATAACCGTTGCGTCCGCTGCAGCATGGCCCAGCCTGGCCAAGCAATCAGCACGAGCAAACAACACAGCCCCAACAACACGACTGGCCACGTCCG
>Ga0163144_10010503_pt1 | contig 19734 bp, 18 predicted proteins | sample OliLak19BULKMAT1_FD_123175 | JGI IMG/M metagenome (GOLD analysis project Ga0163144, IMG submission 123175) | Freshwater microbial mat bacterial communities from Lake Vanda, McMurdo Dry Valleys, Antarctica - Oligotrophic Lake LV.19.BULKMAT1 | ecosystem: Environmental > Aquatic > Freshwater >... | reverse complement strand
CTTGAGGCCCATCTCCAGTTGTGTGTGGATCATCGCCCGCTCCTGAAGGCTCAACTGCGTATAGAAGTTTCCCATGCAACATTTTCTCCCAAAAATGTTGCACTTGGTTTTTGAGCGCGCCCTGCCTTTCCGTTGATAAAACTATCTTTAATCGCCGAACGATCCAACTCAATCCAAATCGACTCACTCCATTTGCTGAAACACGGAACAAATGTTCGCCACATTGATAATGGATATTCCTCCTCGTATGTGGTCTCATCAAATCCCGAGAAATCGAAGACACTCACAGCACCTATGCTCCGTACAAACGGATAATGACTAGGCCCAAACGCAGTTCCCCATCTGTCCATATCAGGGATGGGTGGCTCCGGCAGAATATAACCGGCGGCCAAGATGCCTTCAAAACGTTTAACGCTGGTCGTATGCCATATACCCTCTCTAAGAATTTCTGGAAACACTGCGCTCCTTCGAAAGAAGCAAATCGCCTAACTTCAAATAGACTGCTCCACTAAGATACGGAGTCCGGTTTTCTATCTGTCTAATACGCCTTGGGATGTGTTGCTGAAAGTCTGTTAACGCCTTTGTATTTAATTGTGTCCAACCTGTCCAGCAGTTTGTCACGGCATCTTATGCGGATCAGCATAACACCACGTCCGTGAAAGGGGCCAAGCTCATCTACCGGACTACGAACACCTGCCGGGCCACAGTTGAGGGCATGAATAGATGATTCTTCCAAGCTTGCTAGCTTCTTCTCCCTGGGAAGGGTACCTATGTTGGTCTAAGTGCGGCCGTCGAACGAGGCCCTTCTCAGGGCGCGCGTTCCGGGAGCACAGGACCAATGTGGGTGCTCTTCCCATCTTTTTCATCGTGCGCGTTCTGCGAGCAAGAAGGGTGGTCTGGCTGCCCGCCTATTCTTCTGAGATCTCTTGTTGTCTCTTTAGGGATGGGGGCTGATTGATCTTCCACTGCGCGCATCCAACGAGGGCCTTCTGAGGCCGCGCGTTGCGCGAGCACAGAAGATCATCAGGCTCCATCCCCTCCCCCTCTTGAGCCGTAACCGATCCCTGCGCCATACTGCACCCCCATGGATAGCTCTTCTGCATCTCCCTGTGAGACTCTTGCCGATCGGTACCAAGCCTTGCTAGAGGTTGCGCAGGCGATCTCCACACACCGCGACCTCGACGAACTCTTTCGAGATCTCGCCCAGCGCCTTCCCCGCGTGGTCCATGTGAATTTTGTCGCCCTGTCCTTGCACGATCCTGCTCGTGACACGATGCGATTGCACAGCATTCAGGCGAATGTGCCGGCCGATCTCGTGGGTGGCCACGAAGGGCCGGTCGAAGAGAGTCCCGCTGGATTGGTCTGGCGAACGCAGCAGCCCGTCCTTGTACCGAATGTCGCTGAAGAGCAGCGCTGGCCGAAGGTCACTCATCGCATGCAGGAGGACGGCGTGAACTCGTTTTGCTTCGTTCCTCTGACCACGGCTGTACGACGCTTGGGAGCCATGGGATTTTCGAGTTTGCAGAAAGAGGCCTATAGCGAAACGGACCTGGAATTCCTTCAACAGGTCGGTAAGCAAGTCGCGGTGGCGGTGGATAATGTTCTCCATCATCAAGATCTGACTCACGATCACGACCGGTTACGGCTTCTCCTCGAGGTGTCCGAAGCCATCGTGTCACACCGAGACCTGTCCGCGCTCTTTCGGGACCTCGCGCAACGCCTCCCGACAGTCGCTCCGTTCAATTTCATCGGCTTGATTCTCCACGATTCCACAAAGAACGTAATGAAGGTCCATGTATTGGAAACCGCAGCCGCTCACCACCCCACCACCAGATTGGATGGGCTGGAGCTGCCAATCGAGGAGTCTTCCAGCGGCTGGGTCTGGACGCACCAGCAACCCTTGATCATTCCGTCTCTCGACGAGGAAACTCGATTTTCGATGGGGATGGCAGCACTCAAAGACATCGGCGTCCAGTCCGTCTGCCTGTTTCCCTTGACGACTGCCATGCGACGTCTCGGCGCGATCGGGTTCGGGAGTCTCGAACCCCGAGCATTCGGAGACCAGAACCTGGGATTGCTCGGTCAGGTGGCGAAACAGGTGGCCGTGGCCGTAGACAACGTGCTCCATTTCGCCAGCACGGAAGCCGCGCAGCAGTCTCTCGCTCGAGAGCGAGATCGGCTCAGCTTAGTGCTGGAGATCAACAACGCCGTCGTGTCGCACCTCGAATTGAGCGCACTCCTGAAAGCGATGTCTGCTTGCCTCGGTCGTGTCATCCCCCACGACTTCGCATGGCTGTGTCTCTATGACTCTGCGACGCATCAGTTGCGGGCTCATGCGCTGGATTTCCCCGGCAATCAAGATTTTGTTGAATCGGGGGCTCCCATTCCGTTGGAAGGAACTCCGGATGGGTTGGCGTTCAGGACCCAACAGACCGTTCAGGTCAGACGTCTCAGCCTCACTGAATTTCCTGCGGAAATCATAAAGCGAGGGGCAGCCGCAGGCTTGAAATCAGGCTGCGCGGTTCCCCTTATCTTGCACGGGCAGGCACTGGGCACGTTAAGCGTCGTTAGTAAGCAGGAGAATGCGTTCACCGACGACGATGCAACACTCTTTAGCCGGATTGGTGCACAGGTCGCGCTCGCCGCGGCAAATTCGATGGCCTATCAGGAAATTTCATCGTTGAGGGATAAGCTGGCAAAAGAAAAGCTGTATCTGGAAGAGGAAATCCAGACCGCGTACAACTTCGAGGAAATCGTTGGGGATAGCCGGGCTCTCAAGTTGGTGCTCAAAGAGGTCCAGACTGTCGCGGCGACCGATTCGACGGTCCTGATCCTGGGCGAGACAGGGAGTGGGAAGGAATTGGTGGCGCGGGCGCTTCACAATCTCAGCAACCGGCGAGAGCGAACATTCGTGAAGCTCAATTGCGCTGCGATTCCAACGGGGCTATTGGAAAGTGAACTCTTCGGACATGAAAAAGGCGCATTCACCGGCGCGATCGCCACCAAGATCGGCCGGTTCGAATTAGCTGACCGCGGAACCCTGTTCCTCGACGAGGTGGGAGAAATTCCCCTTGAGCTTCAAGTGAAGCTCCTGCGCGTGCTTCAAGAACAGGAATTTGAGCGATTAGGAAGCACCAGGACCATACGCGTCAATGTTCGCATACTTGCCGCCACCAACCGCGATCTTGATCGGATGGTAGAGGAACAGAGGTTTCGTAGCGATCTGTATTACCGGCTCAAGGTCTTTCCGGTGACCGTCCCTCCGCTGCGCGACCGCGTGGAAGATATTCCTTTGCTGGTCCGACACTTTGCTCAGAAATTCGCCCAACGGATGAAGAAGCGCATCGAAACGATCCCGTCGGAGGCCATGCAAGCGCTCCAAGCCTATCACTGGCCTGGTAACGTGCGGGAACTGGAGAATTTCATCGAGCGAGCGGTGATTCTGACCCAAGGACAGGATCTGTTTGTGTCGCTCGCAGAATTAAAGCGGGTGCCGGGTCACGTCACAAACTCCAGGACGACCACGCTTGAACAAGCCGAACGCGAACACATTCTCAAAGCCCTTCGCGAGTCGGAATGGACCATCGGTGGTCCTTCCGGGGCGGCTGCCAAGCTTGGCATGAAGCGGACCACCCTCCAATCCAAAATGCAGAAGCTGGGCGTTTCTCGACCATCTTAATCACTTCGTCTACTCACCCTCCATCGCTCACATTTCACAGACGCGTCACGAATCACCACCAGGTTTTTGCTCGCGCCGACATTTCGGCAGCGTGCCGTCGAGTCGGCAGATTATCTTCGGCACTTCATTTTTTCGCGAGAGACATTGCTGAACGAGATCACTCAATCTCTTCTAGTTTCAGCGACATCGATGATTCAGGTTGGGTGGGAACTCTCTGGAACGCGAGTTGCGATTCAATCTTGTTATGGATGGTGTGATGGAAAACCGATGGATCGCTGAAGGGAGGCATCAATGAAGACGGCACGAGCGATGACACTCCAGCAATCGATTGAGGTGGCGACTCGAAACTGGGCAAGCATCCACAACACGGGTCGATGTCCACGCTGCAGCGGACTCATGGTCGACGAGTGGGGCCAAGATCTGTCGGACTACCGCGCTCAGCGCTGCGTGCAATGTGGTGAGATGATTGATCCGGTCATTCTGTGCAACCGAGGGGCACTGGATGGACCGATGCCCACGCATCGTGCAGGGAAAATGTTGCTGAACAATTGCCTGACGAAAAATCAATAGAGAGGTGACGCCGGAATACTCACGGCGTTTCTCGCTGGGGTGGATAGGCCCCTCTCTACACCCCGGAGGGGCCTGTCTACTCGGTGAGCCACAGAGATGGATGACACGAACGGATGAAGAGGATCGTCGGAAGCGACAAGGAGGGCAATATGGACCAGATAATTGTGGGAGTACTGGCACTCGTGGCGCTCTGGTGGGCCGTCCGTGGTCGGTCAGGGAAACCGGTTCCGGCACGTGTGCCTGTCGCCCAGCGCGGCGTGCTGCGTCGCAGACGGAACCGTTTCTGACTGAGTCGTTGAACGGAAGAGGCCGATGAGGAGGGTTTAACCATGATGACACACATGAGAGGGATCGGCGCGCTGGGGCTCCTTCTGGTTGCCGTACTGTCCCACCCTGCCGTGGCTGCGGCCCATGGCGCCGTGAATGGAGAAGACGACCCCTGTCTGCGCCGAATCGGGGAGCAGGTGGTCCATTTCAACGCCTATCAGCCGCAATACCAGTTGAAAGATCAATACTGCACGGATATTCCCCAGTCCGGCGACACCTTTCTCGTCGTCGACCTCGTGGACCTGGCGCTGCGCAACGAGCTGGTTGGGATGCGGGTCGTGAAGGGGAACGGCAGCAAAGAGGCGGACGATCAGATTGTGGCCGATATTCGGCCGAGCCTCCACCCGGATGGCATATTGAGAGGCGAAGTCCGCCTGGATGAGGGCTTGTACACCGTCACCATTGCGACAGAGAAGCAGAATCTGATGAAGCGCCCGCAGTATCGCTTGCGGGTCCACATGACTAATTACGAGCAGCTGATCCGTACGATTACCATCCCGCTCCTCGGGGTGCTGCTTGCGGCGTGGCTGGGATACAAGCTGCTTCGCTCGACGTGGCTGCGCAAGTGGTGGGCGGTCCTCCGTTCCTAGAAATTGCTCCCACCAGAAAGATTTTTGCCGGGAACTCGGCTGGCAGTTGGGCAGGTCGCATACAAAAGTGGGTATGGCCCAAGATCGAGAAGTCGACGATGCCGACTCCTCGGCTGGTGCCGAAATATCGGCAGGGCACCATCGTCAAGTAAATGTGTCGACCATTTTACGTGTTGGGGTCTCTGATGAGATAACAAGGAGTTATAAAAATAGACCAACTCATGACCTCTGGAATATTTCTTGCCATTCCATATAGATAAAGTGGAGAATCCATGTTGAAAATTACGACTCTCATTCATACAGAATCGACAACCTTCAGGCTTGAAGGGCGTCTGGCTGGACCATGGGTGCAGGAGTTAGAGCGCTGTTGGGTGTCGACCGTCGACATGAGGAAGAAACACCCTTTTTCGGTAGATTTATCAGCGGTAACCTATGTTGATTCAGATGGGAAGGATCTATTGAAGCAGATCCTTCAACAGGGAGCCACGCTCGTTGCCTCCGGCTGTCTGACAAGCTCTATCGTCAAAGAGATCACACAATCTGTTCGAAGCGGCGAACGTATGAAGGGGCCGGATGGCTGTTGAAGGACGATTGATGGAAAACATGATGGCCCTGAAGCGAATCAACAGCCTCACGTGCAGCATGCTCGGTCTTATCCTCGGCCTGGCCGGGCTGCCTGGTTGCAAGCAGGAGGCCGGCTCCGCGCCAGCGCAGCAAGTCCCGCAAGTTGAGGTCGTCACGGTCACGACGACAACCATTCCTGACGAACCAGAATTCATCGGGCAGGCTGAGGCCTCCCGCCCCGTCGAAATCCGTTCGCAAGTGACCGGCTTGCTGAAAGCGGTGTTGTACCCCGAAGGGCGTGACGTCAAGAAGGGTGACCGTTTGTATCAGATCGATCCTGTCCCCTTCCAAGCTGCCGTGGCGATGGCCAAAGCCAAGATTGCCGAGGGTGAAGCACGGGTCGTACAGGCGCAACAGAACCTCGCGCGCGTGAAACCGCTGTTGGCGGAACAAGCCGTCAGCCAGAAAGACGTCGACGATGCCGTGGCCGGGGACCTGACCGCTAATGCGTTGCTGCAAGGCGCCAAGGCAGAGCTGACCAAAGCGCAGTTCGATATGAACAACACCCTCATTACCGCGCCCATCGGCGGTCTGAGCGAACGGAGTCGTTATTACGAAGGGCGCTTGGTTTCGGCGCAAACGGATTTACTGACGGTCGTCCATCGTGTCGATCCGATGTATGTCGTGGTGAGTGTGCCGGAGACCTTCATTCTCAAGCGGCGTCGAGATATCGAGTCGAAGAAGATTACGCACCCAGGGGTCTACCAGTTGCGAGGCCGGCTTACGCTCATGGATGACACGGTGTATCCCTACGAGGGCGTCCTCGATCTTCTGGAGCCTGGTTTGCGAACGGAGACCGGTTCACGCCAAACCAGAATCACGTTTCCCAACCCCAAGCGCACGCTCTTGCCCGGGCAATTCGTGAAGGTGCGATTTACTGGCGATACGAATACGGATGCGATCCTCATTCCTCAGCGAGCCGTGTTGCAAGGTCCTCAAGGCCCCTTCGTCTTCGTGGTCGGCCAGGATGAGAAGATCGGTATTCGAGACGTGGCTGCGTCCGACTGGAAAGGGAATCAGTGGCTGATTGATAGTGGATTGAAAGCGGGCGATCGTGTCGTCGTCAATGGCCTCATGAAGATCGGTCCCGGTGCGCCGGTGAGTGCTGTTCCATGGAACCCTGCTGGTGAGACGGCCGCGAGTTCAGCTCCCGCCACGGCCCAATAAGGATCATTTGTGACATTACACGTGTTTATCAATCGGCCGATTCTGGCCTCGGTCGTGTCCATCGTGATCGTCGTCATGGGGCTGCTGTCCATGCAGTTCCTCCCGATCGCGCAGTTTCCGGAAATCACTCCGCCGGTGGTGCAGATCGACGCGGATTATCCCGGTGCCAGTGCTGAGGTGGCAGCCGAAGCGGTCGCCAGACCGATCGAGGTCACACTTCCCGGCATCGACAATTTACTCTATTTCGAGTCGACCAGCAGTAATGATGGGCATGTAACCATCAAGTTGACGTTTGAGATTGGGACCAACCCCGACATTGCTCAAGTCCAAACGCAGAACCGTGAAAAGCTTGCGGAGCCCTTGCTGCCGACGGAAGTAATCCGTCAGGGCGTGTCCGTGAAGAAAGTATCCCCGAGCTTGGTCCAGGTCATCGTCTTGAAGTCGACCGATCCTCGGCACGACGCCATCTATCTCTCCAATTATGCGACGCTCAGGCTGGTCGACGACCTGAAGCGGGTGAAAGGCGTCGGGGATGCCGTGGTGTTCGGTCAACAGAACTACAGCATGCGGATCATTCTCAATCCCTTGCACATGGCGAAGCTGGGCCTGATCCCGAGCGACGTGACGGCCATCATTCGAGAGCAAAACCGGGATTATCCGGCCGGGACCGTCGGACGGGAACCAGCGCCGAAGGGCACCGAGCTGACCATCCCGATCATCACGAAGGGCCGGCTGACCGATGTGAAGGACTTTGAGGAGCTGATCGTTCGTGCCCTGCCGGATGGCTCCACGGTCCGGCTCAAGGACGTCGCGCGCATTGAACTGGGCGCCCAGTCCTATGCTCTTGAGGGGCGCTTGAACAGCAAGCCCACCACATTTATTTTGACCTTCCTCTCCCCTGGGGCCAACGCGCTTGATATGGCTCACCGCACGCGGCTGCAGATGGACGAGCTGGCGAAGGACTTTCCGCCGGGGGTGTCCTATGAACTCTCCTACGACACCACGCGCTTCATCGAAGTCTCGATCAAAGAAGTACTCAAGACGTTGGCGGAGGCCATGGTCCTGGTCGTGCTCGTGGTGTACCTGTTTCTTCAAAGCTGGCGCGCCACCATCATTCCCTTGGTCGCCGTGCCGGTCTCGCTGATCGGCACCTTCACCGGTCTGTACGCATTGGGATTCTCGATCAATACGATTACCCTATTCGGAATGGTTCTCGCCATCGGGATCGTCGTGGACGACGCCATCGTGGTGGTGGAAAACGTCGAGCGCCATATGCGCGAAGATCGGCTATCGGCCAAAGACGCGGCCAAACGGGCCATGGGCGAAGTCACGGCTCCGATCATTGCGATTGTCTTGGTGCTGGTGTCCGTCTTTGTTCCCGTCGGTTTTATCGGCGGGATCACCGGAGCACTCTACAAGCAGTTTGCCGCGACCATTGCCATCTCGGTGATTGTGTCGGGGTTTGTGGCCCTTACCCTCAGCCCGGCACTCTGTGCCTTAGTCCTTACTCCGCAACATGCAGTACGGGGCGGGTTCTGGGCGTTCTTTGACCGGATGTTCGGCCGGACACAGAAGGGCTATATGGGTGTGGTCGGCGCGTTTATGGCACGGCCACTGTTGGTGATGCTGCTGTTCGGGGTGCTTATCGCTATCTCGACCGGTCTCTTCAAGACGCTGCCAAAGAGCTTTCTTCCGGAAGAGGACCAAGGGTATTTTATCGTGGTGGCGCAGTTGCCGGATGGCGCCTCGAAGCAGCGAACCGATGCGGTACTCGAACGGATTGAGCGGTTTTTCCAGGAGAATCGGGCGGTGCGTTCGACCGATTCCCTTACCGGACAAAATTTTGTTTTTGGGACCAGAGGGCCGAATTCAGCGACCATGTTCGTGCCGTTGATTCCTTGGGACGAGCGTAGCGAACCGCAGTACCAGGCGCAGGCGATGGTCGGCGCAGCGTATGCCGAGTTCGCGAAGATTCCAGAAGCGCTGTTGTTGGCATTCAATGCCCCGGCGATCGAGGGCGTCGGCGCGGCCGGAGGCTTTTCCGTGCAATTGCAAGATCCCAGCAGCGGGGATTTCAAAAAGTTCTCGGCTGTCGCACAACAATTCGTCGAGCGGGCGCAGAAGGAGCCGGCGATTGGCCGGGTCGGGACGAATTTCCGGGTCTCCTCACCCCGGCTGTTCGCCCATGTGAACCGAGAGCGGGCGAAGGCGCTGGGGATACCGATTTCAGACATCTTCGATACGTTGCAAGCCTACTTCGGTAATTTCTATATCAACGACTTTGTGAAGTTCGGGCGCGTCTATCATGTGCAAACAGAGGCCGACGCGGAGTTCCGGGCCACCCCTCAGGATCTTTCGAGGATCTATGTGCGGGCGCAGACGGCTCAGGGTACGAATATGATTCCCGTCGATACGGTGGTGACGGCGGAGTTTCAGAGCGGGCCGGATCCAGTGAACCACTTCAATGGGTACAATACCGCGTTGGTGTTGGGGGCGGCTGCTCCCGGTTTCAGCTCAGGTCAGGCGCTCGAAGCGCTCGATCGTGTGGGCAAAGAGGTGCTCGTTCCGCAAGGCTATGCGATCGATTACAGCAACATTTCGTTTCAGGAGCGGCGAGTCGGCGGCCAATCCGGCTATGTATTCGGGATTGGCCTCTTGATGGTGTTTCTCGTGCTGGCGGCGCAGTTCGAGAGTTGGGCTGTCCCCTTCGCGGTGATCCTAGCCGTGCCTTTTGCGATTTTCGGTGCGCTCTCTGCCGTGTGGCTGCGCGGCTTCGAGAACGACATCTATTTCCAGATCGGGTTGGTCACCTTGATCGGCCTGGCTGCGAAGAATGCGATTCTCATCGTCGAGTTTGCCAACACGCGTTATGAAGCGGGGCGCTCATTGATCGAGGCCACACTGGAAGCGGCCCGGCTGCGGTTTCGGCCGATCATTATGACCTCCATGGCCTTTATCTTCGGCATGGTCCCGTTGGTCGTGGCGACGGGCGCGGGGTCGTCAAGCCGTCAGTCGATCGGGACCGGTGTCATGGGCGGAATGATTGCGGCCACGTTTCTGGCAATCTTCTTTGTGCCGCTATTCTATGTGCTGATCCGTAAGTTGACCCGAGGCAAGCCGCGACCGGTTGCAACGCCCAGTCAACCGGCCGTCCCGCCGGTGGCGTTGGAGGGTGAATCGTAACGTGCGCATCGTATTTGCCATCGGACTGTCGTGTCTTCTCTTGTCCTGTGCGATGGGGCCGGACTATGAGCGACCAAAGACCGAAGACGCGGCTTCGTTTCGTATGGCGGAGGGGTCACCCGATATTCCCTCGCTGGCGAATCTCCCCTGGTGGAATCTGCTCCGGGATGAGCAGTTGCAGGGCCTGATCAAGATTGCACTGGCGGAGAACAGAGATCTTCGGCAAGCGGTCGCGACGGTCGAGGAATTTCAAGCGCGTGCCTTCATCGCCCGATCCGACTATTTCCCCGGTCTCACCGCGTCAGGTAATGCGCCGGTATTTGGCCGCAAGGCCGTGTTCCTGTTTCCCGGATTTGCCAGTCCATTTAACTATTATCTCCAAGGGAATCTGGCGTGGGAACTCGACATTTGGGGGCGTATTCGTCGATCGAACGAAGCGGCGCGTGCCGATCTGTTATCGAAAGAAGAGAATCGCCGCGCGGTGACGATTCAGTTGGTAAGCGCGGTCGGTGAAGCCTACTTCAACCTTCTCCAGTTCGATACGCAGATGGACATTGCGAAGCGGACGGTGCAATCCTGGGAGGAGTCAGTCCGCATTTCGCAGGCTCGATTGAAACAGGGGATGACGTCGCGCCTCGATGCAGACCAGTTTGAAGCGGAACGAGCCGGCGCGGCCGCCCGCACGGCAGAACTCGAACGGCAGATGGTTCAAGCAGAAAATCAGTTAAGTGTATTGCTGGGCCGCAAGCCGTTTGCTGTGACCCGTGGTCGGCCTTTGAACGAACAGGTCATGCCTCCAGAGGTCCCAGCTGGGTTGCCCTCAGAGCTCTTGCAGCGACGCCCCGATCTGTTACAGACTGAGCAACAGCTTGTGGCTGCCACGGCGCGCATCGGCGCGGCGAAGGCCGATCGGTTTCCGAAAATCACGCTCACAGGTCTGCTTGGTGCGGCGAGTCCGCAGTTGTCGAAACTCTTTACCGATCCCGCAACCTATGGCGTGGCGGGGGCTGGATTCACCGGTCCGCTTCTGAACGCGCAGATGCTGGGGTTTCAGCAGGAAGCGGCCGAGGCGCAAGCCAAACAGGCGCTTGCGCAATATGAGCGAAGCATCCTCATCGCCTTCCGCGAAGTGGAGGATGCGCTCGTCGCCGTTCGGACGGCGCGCGTGCAGAACGAAGCGCAACAACAACAGGTCGCGGCGCTGCAGTCGGCGCTGAAGCTGGCGGAACTGCGCTACAAAGGCGGTCTGGCCAATTATCTCGACGTGCTCGTGTCTCGACGCAATCTGTTCGAAGCTGAATTAGCTCTGACGAGTTCGCGCCGCCTACATCTGGTGTCGGTCGTGCAACTCTACAAGGCTCTCGGTGGTGGCTGGTCTCCCGATATGGATGGACCCAAGGTCGATAGCAAAGGATCGTGAAGCCATGGAAAAACCGGCCGACACGCAGTACCCAATCCATGATTTGCTGAGGCAGCGGTGGAGTCCACGTGCGTTCGACGATCGGCCTATCGAGCCGGAGAAGCTCCGGAGTCTTTTCGAAGCGGCGCGGTGGGCACCTTCATCGAATAACGGTCAGCCCTGGCGATTCCTGGTGGCTACGAAAGAGAACCAGGCTGAGCACGATCGGTTGTTCAACTGTCTGGTCGAGGGCAATCAAACATGGGCCCGCCATGCTCCGGTGTTGCTGCTCTCAGTGGCGGAACTGCAGTTCGAGGATGGCTCGCCGAATCGCCACGCGCTCCACGATACGGGTATGGCGGTAGAGAATCTTGTGATCCAGGCCACGGCGCTTGGGCTTGTGGCCCATCAGATGGCGGGTTTCAGGATCGACCAAGCGAGAGCGGACTGCCAGATTCCACATGACTATGAACCCGTGGCGATGATAGCGATCGGCTATCCAGGCGATCCTGCGCTGTTGTCGGATCGTCTTCGTGTACGTGAGGTTCAACCCAGATCCCGCAAACCCGTGAAAGAATTTGTCTACGCAACAACCTGGGAGCAATCGTTGCCCTTTCTCCAGTAAGGGGTGTACCGCCGCGCATTCTAAGGGGAGAGTCGGTCACATACAGGAAAGGGACAGGTGGCATCATGGCATCACTCAGTGGAAAAATTGCGATCGTCACCGGGGCGTCCAGCGGGATTGGGCGGGCGATCGCAGAGCGATTGGCCGAAGACGGGGCGATTGTGGTGGTGAATTACGGTATGAGTGTGGAAAAAGCGCAACAAGTGGTGACGGGCATTCAAGCCAAGGGCGGGAAAGCCGTCGCGGTTCAAGCCGACATGAGCCAGGTTGCAGAGGCGCGCCGCCTTGTGATCGAAACGGTCAAACAATTTAGCCGGCTCGATATTTTGATCAACAATGCCGGACGGTTTATGCCTAAGGCCCTTCTCGATACGACTGAAGCCGATTTCGATCAGATCGTCGCCTTGAACGCCAAAGGTCCCTACTTCGCCATGCAAGAAGCGGCCAACGCGCTCAAAGAGGGTGGCCGTATCGTAAACATTTCGACCGATGGAACCCATTTGAGTTTTCCGGGAGCGACAGCGTATCTTGGTAGCAAGGGCGCATTGGAGCAGTACACCAAAGGGCTAGCGCAGGAACTCGCGTCCCGAGGCATTACGGTCAATACCGTCTCGCCAGGTTTTACCGAAACGGGCATGATGACCGATCAGTTTCGTCAGATCGGCATCCAGCTGTCGCCGTTGAAACGACTGGGGCTTCCCAAGGATATCGCCGATGTGGTGGCGTTCATCGTGAGCGAGGAAGCGCGATGGTTGACGGGACAGAATATTCATGCCGGCGGCGGCATCGTGATGTAGGAGGAGCCGGATGGGGCGGCAGAATATTTCTACTGGTGGTCCGTGGGAAGCCAAACTCGGTTACTCGCGAGCGGTACGAGTCGGGGCGTCGATATCCGTTTCCGGTTCGACAGCGATGACCCAATCTGGTTTGGTCGGCAAGGGAGATCCTTATGCCCAGACGATCCAGACGTTGAAGACGATTGAAGCGGCGCTCCAGCAGGCCGGCGCGTCGCTCGCCGATATCGTGCGAACGCGTATGTATTTGACCAATATCGATCAATGGCAAGAAGTTGGCCGAGCCCATGGCGAAATATTCGGGACTATCAGGCCGGCGACGACGATCGTGGAAGTGAAACGGTTAATCGATCCGGAGATGTTGGTTGAGATCGAAGCCGATGCCATCATCAGTCAAGGGTAAGAGCCCGAGTTCTCAGAGGAATCTGCAGACACCGGAGATGGCGCATTTGTCCAAGGCGGATCCGGTCATGCGCCGGTTGATCCGTGAGGTGGGTCCCTTCACCTTGACCCCCCGATCGAAGCGGTCGCCGTTTGAATCGTTGGCACGCGCGATCGCCTATCAACAACTCCATGACAAGGCGGCCGAGAGTATTGTGCGCCGTTTTGTGGCGTTGTTTCCACGAGGACGGTTTCCCCAACCGAGCGATCTGCTCACGATGGATGAACAGGCGATCCGTGGCGCCGGTTTTTCACGGGCCAAAGTCGCGGCGCTCCGCGATCTGGCCGCCAAGACACTCGATGGCACCGTGCCGACAGGGGCCAGTGTTCGGAAACTCGACGACGACGCGATTATTGAGCGGCTCATTGCGGTTCGTGGGGTTGGCCGCTGGACGGTAGAAATGCTATTGATCTTCCAACTGGGGAGACCGGACGTCCTACCGGTCGACGACTTCGGTGTGCGCAACGGGTTTCGCATCGCCTATGGACGACGCTCAATGCCCACACCAAACGTCGTGCGGCAATACGGGGAGCGCTGGAAGCCCTATCGAACCGCTGCAGCCTGGTATCTCTGGCGCGCGGCCGATCGCTCCAAGAAACCGTGAAACGTAAGAGGTAAAAGGTGAAATGTGGGACTGCTGAGCACTTTTCCTCCCAAGCTTTTCACGTTTTATGTTTCACCTTTCACGAACGACGGGGTTGACCATGGCCGATGAGAAAAAACGACTCGACTCCAATGTTGCCGGCAACTTTTTTGTCGATGCGACGTGCATCAACTGCGATACGTGCCGTCAGTTGGCGCCGACAAGTTTCGAGGAAGTCGGCAAATTCTCTGCGGTCACCACACAGCCGATGGATGACGGTCCTACTCATCAGGCCTATCAAGCGCTTCTCGCCTGCCCGGTCGGTTCAATCGGCACTGAGCACAGCAACCCGTTGCAGATGAAAGATGCCATGGCGAGCTTCCCGCTCCAACTGGAAGGCGAGGTGTCGTACTGCGGTTTTAATTCTGAGAAGTCGTTCGGCGCGAATAGCTTCTTCATCGAACATCCTGACGGCAACTGGCTCGTCGACTCCCCGCGGTATCTCAAACATCTCGTCGAGGCCTTCGAGCGCAAGGGCGGCCTCGCGTACATCTTCCTCACACACAAAGACGATGTGGCCGATGCGGAGAAGTATGCCGCACACTTTGGCGCAAAACGGATCATTCATCGGGCGGACATCGAAGCGGCTCCCGATGCGGAATGGATCATTGAAGAAGGGGACCATGTCCACGGCATGCCGCAATTTCAGATCATCCCTGTGCCGGGCCACACGGCTGGCAGCATGGCCTTGCTCTACAAAAACCGGTTCCTCTTCACGGGGGATCATCTCTGGTGGGACTCCACGCAGAAGCGGCTGAGTGCCCCAGGTCAGCTGGTGTGGAGAAAACATGTGCTGGTGAGCTCCATCAAAAAACTTCTCGACTATCCCTTCGAATGGGTGCTGGCCGGACATGGAGACCGGACACATTTGCCGGTTCACGAGATGCGCGCGCAACTGCAATCGCTGGTCGAGCGTCGCCAGCCTGCCAGAGTCCTGCCGTCGTAATGTTCACAGGCTTCGCTCAGTGGATCGACCGAAATTTTCTGTCCCTCGGCCGTGAGATGCGGCTTTCCTATCTGCCTCCCCTCATGGTCTACATGGCCTACGGGATTTCCGGCCTCACCGGCATCGTCGGTACCTTCTTTGTCAAAGACTACTTGGGCCTCTCCGCCTCGTTCCTCGCCGCGCTGGGATTTTGGGCCGGCATTCCCTGGGCGCTGAAGATGCCGATCGGGCATCTCGTGGATCTCTTGTGGTGCTGGAAGGGTTGGCTCGTGGGACTTGGAGCGGGGCTGTTGGTTGCCAGCCTTGGGATCATGGCCGCATTGATCGGGAATCGAGAGGCGATGACCGCGATCCTGCCGGCTGAGGTCTGGTTTGTGCTTAGCACATTGCTTGGGCCGATTGGTTACGTGGTGCAAGACGCAGTGGCGGATGCGATGACGGTCGATGCCGTGCCACGAGTGAATGAGCAGGGGGAGCCGTTCGACCAGCCGACTCTGAAGCTCATGCACACCACCATGCAGACGCTCGGGCGGGTGGCGATCATCGGCGGCGGGATTCTCGTGGCGATGATCAACGTGTATGTCTTTACAGGGGTTGAGGGGCTTCCACAGGCAGAGATCGTTCGGCTCTACAAGCAGGTTTACCTCATGGCGCTCGTCATCCCCTTTATCTCAGTCCTCGGTGTCGGGTTGGCGTGGATTCTTAGGCGACAACAGAGAAGCGCTCTGCTCCGGCAAGGCTTCTCTCCCGATCACGTTGAGCACGTCGTGAATGTGCATGATGATGCGCGCGAGCCGACGAAGCCCAACTGGTGGATTCTGGGTGGAAGCCTCGTCTTTGTCCTGTTCACGCTCACGGTCGGATTCGGCGGGTTCTCCTATAGCGAGGAGATTGTCTTTGTCGGCTCGATGGCCATCGTCTTGTTCTTGATGGCTCGGCTGATGCGAGAGCTGGAGCCGGACAAACAATTCACCCTGGTTGGGACGGCGGTCGTGGTCTTTCTCTTTCGAGCCATTCCAGGGACCGGGCCAGGGACGACCTGGTGGATGATCGACCATCTGAAGTTCGATCAGCAGTTTCTCTCCATCCTCTCGCTGATCGGCAGCACCTTGACCTTGGTGGGCATGTTCACCTTTCGCCGTTTCATGGCCGAACGGTCGATTGCCTATGTCATCGGGTTTCTCACGGTGATCGGTACCATCCTGACTCTTCCGGTCGTGAGCATGTTCTACGGATTGCACGAGTGGACAGCCAGAATCACCGGTGGGATCGTCGATGCGCGGTTCATCGCGTTGATCGACACGGCGCTGGAATCGCCACTCGGACAGATCTCGATGATTCCGATGCTCGCCTGGATTGCCAACTCAGCGCCCGCGAATTTGAAAGCCACCTTCTTTGCGGTGATGGCGTCATTTACGAATCTCGCTCTGTCCTTGAGTCAGCTCGGCACCAAATACATGAATGACATTTATGTGGTCAGCCGGGAAATCCGAGATCAAGCATCGGGCGTTGTCCAAACCCCCGCCGACTACAGCCAGCTTGGCACGCTCCTCGTCGCGCAATTGCTCCTGGGCCTCGCTCTCCCTTTCGTCGCGATTGTGTTTGCGAAGGTGACCCGATTCAAAAGTGCTTAGCAGGATGTTGAAAAGCGCGGCAATTCTCACCCGCCCACCCCGGCGCGCCGAGACGCGCCTTGCTCCAGGCTGCGTTCTCGCATCGCTCAAACCCTCAACGTACTAAGCAGTACGCCTCGGGCTCTCGCTCGCTGCGGCCTTGTCGAACGACGCTTTTGAAGATCCTGCGTGAGCCTGTCTCGACCGTCTTAAGCCGGAACACCAAGCGGAATATTACTCGTATGCGAAAGAGGTTCGTGAATAGGCTGCCACGATGCCGGGATTTATCGGGCAGAAGAGCTTCGCGGACGAAGATGGAGAACGCGTATCAATTGTTGAGTTTATGTCAGAAGAAACGCATCAAGACTGGCGTGAACATCCTGGCCATCGAGTGGCTCAAGCGCTTGGACGGGGCAAGTTCTATTCTGAATACCACGTGCAAGTCTGCTCGCTGGAGCGCGACTACAGCTATTCGGTCTCCTCGGGGTAGCGAGTCATGATCGTCAGAATCGTGTGTGTCAGGCATTCCCTTGAACGGTGCAACATTGTCAACAAATTCTGGCGAGGTGGGCAGATGGCTTGAAACATCTCGGCGTTCGTAACCCTATCGGCGCGGGTATTCGTTCTAGGCTAACCGATGGGTGTGGGTGGCGGAAAAACGGAAATGATGGACGCCAAGATCCTAGGCTCCGCGGGCGGACGTTGTGAAATCACGCGCGTGGTCGTCACCCTTACCGACTACTCTCGCAATCGGTAAGTTCAACTTCCAAATGGGACTGGCGGTTGTGGCCTGGGTCGATCAGATCATACGGAGAGCCACCGGACCAGTCTCTCTGGGCCAGTGGACGTTCGGAGGAGGTCTATCGTCTTAGGCCGCATTGGTTTGTGGTCTCGCATCATCGTTCAACACTCCAAATCTGGACTCATATTCGGCCACCACGCGATTGAGCACGCTTGCTAACCGCTTCGCCGCATAGGGGGTCAACACGATACGGTTCGTCATCTGAACCTGCATATTCGCCTGCGCCCGCTCCCACATATTATTGACGCCGAAGGCCAGCGCCACTTCTTCACGGGTCGACGATACATTGCACACATTGGCGTAGGAACTCTGAAGGTTGGACACGTCGAACTGGACAGTCGGAGCGGCATTGGTGGGCTGGCTTGGCTGTGACGGGCCTGCCGAGGATGGGTTCGTGGCATTCGCCGGTACTCCTGCTGTTTTCATACATAGCTCCTTTGTGATGGATGGAACTGCTGCTGACCGACAAGGACACATTCTCGGTTCGCCCATGCACGCTACCAAGAAATGTGAATGGCCAAAAGGAAAAACGCGGTTTGCGTGATCGTTCCCGTGAAGACACAGGACCTGTGCCAAAGGCAGAAAAGTGATGACAATTCACAATAAAGACGTACCCTGGTACTTAGCTAGGTGCGCATAGGGCCGATCGGTGATCGGTGGGCAGATTTGTATTGTCTGGCATAGAGCCGAATAGCTCTGGCTCAAGGGATGTGTCCGAGTAGGAAGTGATGTGGTGAACGGATCACATATTCCCGCCGAACGATCACTCGGCATGACCGGCCATAAACTGGTCGTACTGACGACTCTCGTTGTCATCGTTCTGAGCGGTTGCGCCATCAAACCAATACCGTTAACGACCGACGAAGTGCGATCACGAGCGCAAGAAGACCGGAGCGTTCTGACAAAGGATCAAGAGCCGGTCTCGGGCTCGATCGATCTCTACGAAGCGATGGCGCGGGCGTTGAAGTATAACCTCGACGCGCGTGTCGAGCTGATGCACAAGATGCTGGCACAGACGCAACTCGACCTGTCTCACTATGCCATGTTGCCTCGTCTCGCGGCGAACGCAGGATTCGACGGCCGCAATAACTTTACGGGAGGAGTCGGACAGTCCTTGATTTCGGGGGCGCAGAACCTCACACCGTTTACGTCTGCCGAGAAGAACATATTCTCCGCCGATCTGTCGCTGAGTTGGAATGTATTGGATTTTGGATTGTCGTACATCAGGGCAAAACAGGCAGCCGATGACGTCTTGATTGCCGATGAAGAACGTCGGCGCGTGGCCAATCGTATCATGCAAGATGTGCGTACGGCCTATTGGCGCGCGGTCAGCGCGGAACGCATTCTTCCCTCACTCAAGATGCTGGATGAATGGGTCAAGAGCGCGCTGGAAAAAGCTCAGGCCATTCAGGACGAGAAACTCAGTACGCCGCTGGTTCCCTTGCAGTACAGACTGGACCTCCTCAATACGCAACGCTACGTGCAGCAGTTATTCCGGGAACTCTCCACGGCGAAACTTCAATTGGCCGCGCTCATCAATCTTCCTCCCGGCGAAGAGCACAAGTTGATGCTCCTGGTTCCGGAGCGAGAGGCCGGAACGTTGAATCTTCCATCCGATATGACGGTACTGGAGGATCGGGCTCTGGAAGCACGCCCGGAGCTGAGGATGATCGATTACCGTCGTCGCATCAACGCGCGTGAGACCAAAGCGGCGATCCTCGAAATGATTCCCAGCCTGAACCTCCAAGTCGGCGGGAACTATAACAGTAACGCGTTTCTCTTCAATCAGAATTGGGCGGCCTATGCCGCACGGGCCAGTTGGAATTTACTGAACATCTTTCGGTATCCGGCCCGGGCGAAGACCATTGAGGCGCAAGATCAGGTGTTGCACACGCAAACCCTTGCGCTGACCATGGCCATCATGTCGCAAGTGCACGTCAGTGTCGCCCAGGTGGCACAAGCGAAGAAAGAAACCTCGACGGCGAAGCTCTATCACGAGACACAGTCTCAAATTTCCGAGCAGACTCGCCTCGGCTGGCGGATCGGGCGGCAGAGCGAACAGGCGGTGCTGCGCGAGCGAGTCAATCAGGTGGCGGCGCAACTGCGATACGATGCCATAGAGTCAGAACTTCAAGTCTCCTGGGCATCGCTCTTGGCTGCCGTTGGAGAAGATGTTTTGCCCAACGATCTGACGCGAGAACAGAGTGTGTCGGATCTTGCTCTCGAAATTCGCACGCGATGGGCGAAGAGCAGGGAGTTGCTCAAGTGACTCGTATCGGCTGGTGGTTGGCCGGCGGCTGTGTCATGAGCGTGTGTCTCCTCATACCGAT
>Ga0163144_10010502_pt1 | contig 19734 bp, 16 predicted proteins | sample OliLak19BULKMAT1_FD_123175 | JGI IMG/M metagenome (GOLD analysis project Ga0163144, IMG submission 123175) | Freshwater microbial mat bacterial communities from Lake Vanda, McMurdo Dry Valleys, Antarctica - Oligotrophic Lake LV.19.BULKMAT1 | ecosystem: Environmental > Aquatic > Freshwater >... | reverse complement strand
CTTGACGTATTCCGCTGCGGATTTCCCAAGCATGTCGAGCACGCCGGTGACATAGGTGGAGGGGAAAACCGAACGGCCGACCTGCCGGAGCGTGGCATTTTGCAGGCCCATCGCCAGCAACGGCAGAGTGGCCAGCAGAAAATAGCCAGGCGTATTGATGGGCTGACTGCCGAACTGGAAAAGCAACGCGGCAAAAATCGACAAGAGCATGGCCTCCGCCAGCAGGATTGCTCCGCACCGCCGGAAACTTTGCGTGCCAGCCGTGCAAAGATATCCCAGGAAAAGCCCGAGGACGAAGATCGGCACCGCAAACAAATGCGGCAGTCCATCGCTCCAATGTCCCTGGCCGAACATTTCCCCTAGCGAAGCGGTGTTGCCGCTCATATGAGAAACGAAGAGCCCGCCAAGCGTAAGCAACCCAATCGCATCCACACAACCGCCCACGCCTGCCAGTAAAAATGCCTCGCGGGTCGTGGAGGCGCGGTTGCCGTGAGGCATGGCAGTCTAGCGCCCGGAATCGGGCGGGGCACTTTTATCTTTATACCAAAGGATGCCATTACGTTTCAGATTCGCGACGAGCGCGCGCAGGTTGTCCGCCACTTCCTTGTCGTTGAGCAGAACGCCAAGGGCTCCTTTGCCCTGTCTGGCTTGTTGCAGCAGGCCGCGCGCATCCACCAGCGTTTTTTTCAATTCGTCGGCTGCGCCCTTGGCCGAGGCAAAGGTGGCCTCGCCGCCTTTGATCGCGCCGCCGGCCTGCTCGACGAGGCCGTCAATTTTTTTGGCGGATTCGGCGAAGGAGGCGCTGGTTTGTTTCAAGTTCGCGATGGTGGTGTTGAGGTCCCCCATGGTCGTGCCGGTGAAGACACCAGTGTCGAGTTTGGCCGTGATGCTCTTGATGTTGGCCACGGTTTCCTGGAGTTCGCTCATCATCGCGTCGGCCTTGGTGGTGAGTTCGCCGAGTCCGGCACCAGTACGGCCTTTCACGGTCGTATTACGGGGAATGGGGGCCGATCCCTTGGCGTCGGAATCGAGCATGATCTGGACAAATTTGTCGCCGAGCATGCCGGAGCTGCCAATCAGGAATTGGGATTTGCTTGGGATCTCAACATCGTCGTAAATTTTCAAATTCACATAGACTCCATCCATATCAGGAAGGATGACGGGGTCGTTACCCACGATGCCGACTTTCGCTCCCGCCAGCAGCACGCCCGCGCCCTTGTAGATGCCGCTGGCATCGGGGAATTCCGCGCGGATGTCGTAGTAGTCGCGCACGGCGTCGCCGAAGCGGCCGAAATAGACGACCATGGCGGCGATGACGGAGAGGCCGATGGCCATGAAAATGCCGACGCGCAGGAGGGTGGCGGTTTCCTGTTTGTTCATAAAGGTTCGTCCTCATCAGGGGAACGTCCGTCCACGAAGTCGCGGATCACGGGGTCCCGGCTGGTACGGAGTTCGTCGGGCGTGCCGTAGAAGTATCGCTTGCCCTCATCGAGCAGGGCAACGCGGTCGGCGATGTGGTAACAACTGATCATGTCGTGCGTGACGACAATGGAAGTGACGGCGAGTTGCTTCTGCAAGCGCCGAATGAGCTTATTGATGCTGTCGGACACGATGGGGTCGAGTCCGGCGGTGGGTTCGTCGTAGAGAATGACGTCGGGCGGCGAGATGATGGCGCGGGCCAGGGCGACGCGTTTGCGCATGCCGCCGGAAAGATTGCCGGGCATCTTTTTGTCGTGGCCGTTCATGTTGACCATGGCCAGGGCGTCGTGGACTTTGGTCTCGATCACTTTTTCATTGCGTTCGCCCCGTTCGCGCAGGGGAAAGGCGACATTCTCGTGAACGTTCATCGAGTCGAACAGCGCGCCATCCTGGAAAAGCATGCCAATTTTTTTACGGACCGGCTCCAGTTCCCGTTCGTTGAGGGTGGCGATATCCCGGCCTTCGAACTGAATATGGCCGGAGATGGGTTTCATCAGGCCGATGAGATGGCGCAGAAAGACGCTTTTGCCGCCGCCGCTCTTGCCGAGAAGGACGAGGGTTTCCCCTTTGAAAATATCGAGCGAAAGTCCGCGGAGAATTTCCTGCTGGCCAATTTTTTGCACCAGATCGCGGACGGCAATGAGAGGCTCGGCGCTCATTACCAGCCGCCGGCGGGGAAAAGGATGTTGAGAAACATGGTCAGGAAGAAATTGGCGATGAGGACCGAAAGCGAGGCGATGACCACGGTCTCCGTGGTGGCACGACCGACACCCACCGCGCCGTCACGGGCATGAAGACCTTCGTGGCAACTGATAAAAACAATGAGGATGGCAAAAACAAACCCCTTGATCAGAGACATGAAGATATCGCTCGACTCGGCGAATTTTTGGATATTCACCATGAAATACACGGCGTCAATATTGAGAACCTTTACAGCCACAAAATAGGAGGCAAGCACACCGCAGCCCACACATTCCACCACGAGCAGAGGCATGGAAATGAGCATGGCCACGGCCCGGGGGACGACCAGATAATCCACGGGGTGGACGGCCAGGGCGCGCAGGGCGTCAATTTGCTGGGTGACTTTCATCGTGCCGATCTCGGCGCTCATGGCTGCACCGACGCGTCCGGCCACCATCAGTCCTGTCAGCACGGGCCCGAGTTCGCGGAACATCGCCAGGGTGACAACGGATCCCACGGCAGACCCCATGCCGAGGCTGGCAAATTGGAAATACACCTGGGCCGTGAAGACCGCGCCCGTAAAGGCGCCGGTCACGATGACGACGAGTTGAGAGCGATACCCGATCTCGGCAATCTGATAGAGGACGAGCTTAAAACGGATGCGTCCCTTGAAAATGGAGGCAAAGGTCTCGCCGGCGAGTTGGGCGACTTGGCCGAGGTAAATGAAGAAACCGGAAACCGCGTTTCCGAAAAAATTCACGAAAGGCATCAAGCCGTGGTGCTGTCAATCCGCTGCGTTTTTTTCTTCGAACTGACCTCCGGCGGCAACTGCCCGACGAATTTGGCTTCGAGCCCCGTTTTGCGGAAAACCGATTGGAGGCCGGTGAGGGTGGGAGCCTGATCGGAGAACTCCATATAAATGATATCGTGGTTCGTATCCACTTTGTAGCGCAGTCCGGAAATACCATCCAACTCAAGGGCCAAGGCCATCATTTTATCCGGATGACGTACCCCGGCCGCATAGACCTCAATGTCGATCATTCCGCCATGCTCGCCCCGCTTGCGGCAAAATCAAGACGATTTGCGCGGTTTGCCTTGGCGGAGCATGGTGCTATCCGGTAATTCCTTCCATTCGCTCTCCATGCCCAAAGATTCCTCAATCAAAAAAATCCTCCTGATCGGCTCCGGGCCCATTGTCATTGGCCAGGGCTGCGAGTTCGACTATTCGGGCGTCCAGGCCTGCAAGGCCCTCGCCGAAGAGGGTTACAAAGTCGTTCTCGTGAACTCCAACCCGGCCACCATCATGACCGATCCGGAGTTTGCCGACCGCACCTACATCGAGCCGATCACGCCCGAGGCCATCGAAAAAATTCTTGAGCGCGAAAAACCCGATTGCATCCTGCCCACCCTCGGCGGACAAACCGCCTTGAACGCCGCCATGTCCCTGGTGGAAAACGGGGCACTCGAACGTCACGGTGTGCGCCTGATCGGCGCGAATGCCGAGGCCATCCGCCGCGGGGAAGACCGCCAGCTTTTCAAGAATATCATGCTCGAAATCGGGCTCGATTGCGCCCATTCGGGCGTGGCGCACAGTCTGGACGAAGCGCGCGAAGTTGCGCTGGCGATGGGCGCTTTCCCGTTGATCATCCGTCCCGCCTTCACTTTGGGGGGTGCCGGGGGCGGCATTGCCTACAACCGCGACGAACTTGAGGAAATCGTCCGCCGCGGCCTCGACCTCTCCCCGACCTCCGAGGTCCTCATCGAGGAATCCCTCCTCGGCTGGAAAGAATACGAGATGGAAGTCATCCGTGATCACGCGGACAACTGCGTGGTCATTTGCTCAATCGAAAATCTCGATCCCATGGGCGTGCACACCGGCGACTCCATCACGGTCGCTCCCGCCCAGACGCTGAGCGACAAGGAATATCAGGCCATGCGCGACGCCAGCTTTGCCGTCATCCGTGCCATCGGGGTCGAGACCGGCGGATCGAACATTCAGTTTGCCGTGAATCCGAAAACGGGCCGCATGATTGTCATCGAGATGAACCCGCGCGTCTCGCGCAGTTCCGCCCTCGCCTCCAAGGCCACCGGTTTTCCCATCGCCAAAATCGCGGCCAAACTTGCAGTGGGCTACACGCTGGACGAACTCAAAAACGACATCACGCGCGAGACCTCCGCCTGTTTCGAGCCGTCCATTGATTACGTCGTGACGAAGATCCCGCGTTTCACCTTCGAGAAATTCCCGCAGGCCGACCCCACCCTCACCACCCAGATGAAGAGCGTGGGTGAGGCCATGGCCATTGGCCGCACGTTCAAGGAGTCCCTGCAAAAAGCCCTGCGTTCGCTCGAAACCGGACGCTTCGGTCTCGGGGCCGACGGCAAGGACAAACCACCCGTGCAAGCCGACGGCTCACCCGACATCGCTCTCATCGAGCAGAGGCTCCGCATTCCCGGCCACGAGCGCATCTTTTCCATCCGGCATGCCCTGCAAGCCGGACTCACCACGGAGCGCATTCACGAACTCTCCGCCATTGACCCGTGGTTTTTGGAAAACATCCGCCAGATTGTTGATGAAGAATCGGCCATGGAAAAAAATGGAGTCCAGAATTTCCGCAAAGCGAAGAAATACGGCTTCTCCGACCGTCAACTCGCCTTCCTCACGCAAAGCACCGAACCGGAGATCCGCACGGCCCGCAAGGCGGCGGGCATCGTTCCCACCTATCGTCTCGTCGATACCTGCGCGGCGGAGTTTGAGGCCTACACGCCTTACTATTACTCAACCTATGGCGACGAGGACGAGACCCGCCCAAGCGATAAAAAGAAAGTGCTCATCCTCGGCGGCGGACCGAACCGCATCGGCCAGGGCATCGAGTTCGACTATTGCTGCGTTCACGCCGCCTTCGCCCTCAAGGAACTCGGCTGGGAGACTATCATGGTGAACTCGAATCCCGAGACCGTTTCCACCGATTACGACACCAGCGACAAATTGTATTTTGAACCGCTCACGCTCGAGGACGTTCTGAATATCTACGAACGCGAACGCGCCGACGCCGTCATTGTGCAATTCGGCGGACAGACCCCGCTCAATCTCGCCGCCGGCTTGGAAGCCAATGGCTGCACCATCATCGGCACCCAGCCGGGCTCGATCGAAATGGCCGAGGACCGCAAACATTTTGCCGCCATGCTGGGCAAACTCGGACTCAGGCAAACCCAGGGCGCGACTGCCACCAACGAGATGGAAGCCATCGCAGTCGCCGCCGAAATCGGCTATCCCGTGCTCGTGCGGCCCTCCTTTGTCCTGGGTGGCCGCGCCATGCAAATCGTCCACAATGAAGAGGAACTTCACCACTACATGCGCACCGCGGTGGAGGCCAGCCCTGAGCGGCCCGTGCTGGTGGATCGCTTCCTCGAGGATGCCACCGAGGTGGACGTGGATTGCATCTTCGACGGCGAAACGTGTGTCATCGGGGGCGTGATGGAACACATCGAGCAGGCCGGCATTCACTCCGGCGACAGCGCGTGCGCCATTCCCAGCTTTTCCCTCTCGGCGCCTGTGCTGGAAACGATCAAGAGCGCCACGAAAGCGATGGCCCGCGAACTCGAGGTACGCGGTCTGATGAATGTGCAGTTCGCCGTCAAGGACGAGCAGGTCTATGTACTCGAAGTTAATCCCCGCGCCTCGCGGACGGTCCCCTTTGTCAGCAAGGCCATCGGCGTTCCCCTCGCCAAACTCGCCGCCAAGGTCATGGCGGGTAAAACGCTCAAAGAGCTGGGATTCACCGACGAGATCGTGCCCAGGCACTATTCCGTCAAAGAGGCGGTCTTTCCTTTCATTAAATTCCCCGGCGTGGACATCACCCTTGGACCCGAGATGCGCTCGACCGGCGAGGTCATGGGCATCGATGCCGACCTCGGTCTGGCTTACGCCAAGGCGCAAATGTCCGCCCAGCCCGCGCTGCCTGTTGAGGGCAATATTTTCATCAGCGTGAAGGATTCCGACAAGGCCGCCGTCGTGCCCATCGCGCGGGAATTTTCCGATCTCGGATTCAGCCTTCACGCCACCAGCGGAACGGCTCAGGTTCTCCGCGATGCCGGCGTGCCGGTGCAGCCGCTTTTTAAGATCGGAGAAGGCCGCCCCAACATCCTCGACCTGATCAAAAACGGTGAGATGCACTTCATCATCAACACCCCGAGCGGCCAGCAGCCACGGAAGGACGAAGTACTCATCCGAAGCGCCGCCGTCGCCGCCCGCGTCGCCACCATGACCACCCTGCGCGGTGCCAAGGCCAGTGCCGATGCCATCCGTGCCCTGAAACAATCCGGCTACGGGGTAAAAACCATTCAGGAATACCACGAAGTGTTCTGATACCTGGAGAGCGGCAACCGGAGGCCGCAGGCCGGAGATCTGAGCCGAAGGCGAATCAACCCCTTGCCGCCCTAAAATCCCCTGGAGGTCAATGCGTCGTCATTGCCCAAAATCACTTCTTTGCGATAACCGCCAGCCCACCCAGAATAAGCAGGCCACCGAGCGCAATTCGGGGAGTGATCTGCTCCTTCAAAATCACACAGGCCAGCACGATCGCGACCAGGATGCTTCCCTTGTCAATCAACGCAATGGTCGAGACCTGTCCGTCCTTGAGCGCTTTGTAATAAAAAATCCACGACAGCGAGGTTGTGACCGCCGAAAGGCCGAGCCAGAGATAATTTGCCGGGTTCAATGTTCCCAGCGAAGCGGCCGGAACCGTAAACGCGGCGAAGACCATGATGAAAAGAAAAACCAACACCGTCCTCACCGCCAAACCCAGTTCCCCCGAGATTCCGACCAGCCCCATTTTCGCAATCACGGAAGTGACCCCTGCAAAAATCATCGAGACAATCGCGTAAAACACCCAGGTTTTCATCGGCACCCTAAGAATTATCCGCCAGCAACGCGGCCCGCACCACCGCCATCTGCGCCTCATCCATGAGCTTCTGCGTCACACTGCGCAATCTTCGACCCAGCGTGGCCGCAACTCCGATGACCAGTTGAATACCCGCCTCCGGGTAGTTGTTGAGAAACTGTTCGAAATCCGCGCGGGTGATGGCCCAGTATTGCACCGGCTCGATGACCACGACGGAACACACCGCGCTGCCCGGGTCAAAAAGATCAACCTCCCCCACCCATTCGCCCTGATGAATCGCGCCCAGCAATACCTCACGCTCCTTGTTCCGCCGCACGGCATGCAGGAGGCCACTGAGAATAAAAATCAATTTCCCGTGCGATTCCCCTTGAACGACGAGCACCTCCTCCGGCTGCCCGAGATGAAATTCCCCATAAGAACTAAGCGTATCGCGATCTTCACGCGTAAGGTCGGCCACGAGTCCGACAGCGGGAAGTTGGGGTCCGGTGAGTTCTTCAGCCATAAGCCTTCACACTAGACGCTTTCCCCGACGCCGGGCGATCATTTTTACGCCCTCGCGAGCCCCACGGCTACAAGATGCTTCCTGAAAATGTCTTATGGAGAAAACGCGCATATTGCTTGCCAACCGGAACAAGGCATGGCACGCTAACCAGTCCAAAACAAAAAAAGAAGAAAATGGCCAAAGCAGTAGCAACAGCACCCGAAGTCAGCAGCCTGCGACTTCACGAAAAAGATACCGGCAGTGCGGACGTTCAGATCGCATTGTTGACGAAACGCATTAACGAGCTCACCGAACACCTCAAGATCAACCTCAAGGATCACTCATCCCGCCGGGGTCTGCTCAAAATGGTCGCTCAACGGCGCAGCTTGCTCGATTATCTCAAAAACACCGCTTCCGACCGCTATCTGGCGGCTCTGGCGAAGCTTGGCTTGCGTAAATAGCAATGCCATCCAAAGGGACGCAAGCTCTTGCGTCCCTAAATTTTGAGCGGCAAAAAATCCGCCGCTCAGCAACCTCTTAAATACCTATTATGTCTCATTCTGTTACGGCCAACGTTGGCCCATCTCCCATCATCATCGAAACCGGCAAGCTCGCACGTCTCGCCGACGGCGCAGTCACCGTCCGCTCCGGCGAAACCATCGTGATGGTTTCCGCCGTCTCCGCCACCACCATCAAGGACGGCCAGGACTGGTTCCCTCTCACCGTGGATTACCGCGAAAAAGCCGCCGCAGTCGGAAAATTCCCCGGCGGGTATTTCAAACGCGAAGGCCGTCCTTCCGAAAAAGAAATCCTCACCTGCCGCATGACGGATCGCCCCCTGCGTCCGCTCTTTCCCAAGGGCTATCTCTACGACACGCAGATCATCGGCGTGCTCCTCAGCGCCGACGGCGAGATTGATCCCGACATCCTTTTCATCAACGGTGCCAGCGCCGCCCTCGCCGTTTCCGACATCCCGTTCGCGGGTCCGGTCGGTGCCGTGCGCGTCGCCCGCGTCAATGGAGAGTTCATTGTGAATCCCGGCCACAGCCAGCGCGTGGATAGCGACCTGAACCTCGTTTACGTCGGCAACGAAACCGACGTCATCATGATCGAAGGCGAAGCCAACGAACTGCCCGAGGCCGATTTCATCGCCGCGCTCCATTTTGCGCAGGCCGAAGTCGCCAAGCTCGTCGCCGCCCAGAAGGAACTCGCCGCCGCCGCCGGCAAGGTCAAGCGCACCCCACATCTCTTCGTCGTCGCCGACGAATTGCTCGAAGTCGCCTACTCCGTCGCCGGTGACCGCATCGAATCCGCCCTCTACACTCCGAGCAAAGTCGCCCGCGGCAAAGCCGTCGGCGCACTCAAGGACGAAGTCTCCGCCGCCATCCTCGAAAAATTCCCGGCCGCCACGAAATTCGAGATCAGCCAGGCCTTCGACTATCTCCAGAAAAAAGCCTTCCGCATCAGCATCCTCGACAAACAAGTGCGTTGCGACGGCCGCGACACAAAGACCATCCGTCCGCTCAGCGGCGAGACCGGTCTCCTGCCCCGCAGCCACGGCAGCGCCCTCTTCCAGCGCGGCGAAACCCAGGCCCTCTGTCTCGCGACTCTCGCTCCGTCGGACGAAGCCCAGGATCTCGACGGCTACACCGGCGGTGAGACCACCAAGCGTTTCATCCTGCACTACAACTTTCCGCCGTTCTCCGTCGGTGAAACCGGCCGCACCGGCAGCCCCGGACGCCGCGAAATCGGCCACGGCGCACTCGCCGAGCGTTCCATCCTCGCGGTCATTCCGCCGGTCAACGAATTCCCGTATGCCCTCCGCGTCAGCAGCGAGGTCATGGAGTCGAATGGATCCACCTCGATGGCCAGCGTCTGCGGCGGCGTCCTCGCCCTCATGGACGCCGGCGTGCCGATCAAGACTCCCGTCGCCGGCATTTCCTGCGGCCTTGTCACCGAATTCAGCGGCGATCAGATGAGCCGTTATACGTTGCTCACCGACATCATCGGCAGCGAAGATCACTTCGGCGACATGGACTGGAAACTTTGCGGCACCCGCACGGGCGTGACCGGTTTTCAGCTCGACCTCAAGCTCCCGGGCATTTCGCTCAAGCTGATGGAAGAAGCCATCTACCGCACCCGCGACGACCGCCACAAGGTTCTCGACGTGATGGATTCCGTGCTCGCTTCGCCACGCACCGAAATGAGCCCTTACGCTCCCCGCATCGAGACGATCAAGATCAACCCCGAAAAGATCGGCCTCATCATCGGACCCGGTGGCAAGACCATCAAGGGCATCGTGGCCGAGACCGGCGCGGAGATCAACATCGAGGACGACGGTTCCATCCACATCTACTCGAACAACGGCGACAGCCTCGCCCGCGCGAAGCAGATCATCAACGGCATGACCAAGGAAATCGGCGTGGGCGAGATGTACCAAGGCACGGTCGTTTCCATCAAAGAATTCGGCGCTTTCGTCGAAGTCCTGCCCGGCAAGGACGGCCTCTGCCACATCTCTGAACTGGCGGACTTCCGGGTCAATCGCGTCGAAGACGTGGTGAAAATGGGCGACTCCGTCTGGGTCAAATGCATTGGCGTGGACGACAAGGGCCGCATCAAGCTCAGCCGCAAGGCCGCCATGAAAGATCGCGACGAAGCCGCCACGGCTGTCCCGGCCTGATCCAATAATCAACTCAACTCTCGAAAAAGCCCGCCTTTATCGGCGGGCTTTTTCTTTGCTCCAGCCCTGAAGCGGAAACCGTGCGTTTTCCGTCAGCCGCGTTCCCATCGGGAAAACTCACCTTTCCCTCCACGTGACGAATCCTTTACAAATCATCCCTTTGACAAAGCCCGGCCACTTCGCAATCTGGACACGCTTTGATCCTATGAAACACACTTCTCTCCGTTCTTTCGGGCGCATGGTCGGCCTCACTGCCGCCGCGTGCGCCTGGCTGCTCACGGTCAGCCCCGTTCTCGCTGGCCAAGCCACAACCTCCACTACCGAAGAAACCAGCGGCTCCACCCTGGCCGACTGGTGGAATGGGAAATACCTGACCGGAAACTGGCTTGGCCTGCGGAACACCATGGAAGACCACGGTCTCAAGCTGGGCGGCAAATACTATGGCGCGTATTTTGGTGTGGTGCAAAGCCAGCGCGGCCAGCGCGGTTTCTACGATCAAGGTCTCGAATTCAACGGCGAGTTGAATTTTGGCAAATTGCTGAAGGTGGACACCCTTAAAGGCGTCAAGGGCTTTGGCTCGGTCCGTTGGCGCGATCCGCGCCTGGCCGCCGATCCCAATCAATTCGTTCAGGCCAACAGCATGTTTAATCCGTCGAACTGGGTTTCAGGCACACAATGGCGCATGCTGTCCTTCGGCCTCGAAATCGGGACGGACGATCTGCTGTCAGTCAAGGACATGATCGTTTTGCGGGGCGGCTGGCTCCAGCCGCAGAAGGAGTTTATCGACCAGCCCGACTCGAAGCTCTTCTTGAACAACGCCGTCAACAGCTCCAAAGGCGAAGGCGGCGACATCCCCTTCTCTTCCAGCTTCTCAACCTGGGGCGGCACCCTTCAGGTCAAACCCACCGACTGGTATTACGCCAAGGCCGGCCTCTTCATGGCTTTTCCCGGGGCCACCTCCAGCAGCAATCACGGGCTCGCCTTTCAAGGCTTCGCTCAGGATACCAGCCAGAATGGCTTGCTGGCCATGGGCGAAACCGGCATCACCCCCAAACTCGGTGCCTCCGAACTTCCGGGCAAATACGCCGTCGGTGCCTATTACTGGGGCAACCAAAAAAATTCCTTCAATGGCACCTCACACTATGGCCAGTATGGATTTTACTTCCAGTTCGATCAAATGCTCTACCGCGAGCCCTCCGCCGGGGGTCCCGCTCCCATGGGCAAGGGGCCGTCCGATGGCAAATCCGTGGCCTCAGGTAAGAGCTTCAATGCCTCCGTCTCCACCGGGAAGCCGAAGCTGAGCAATCAAGGTTTGCGCAGCTTCAACCTCGTGTTTTTTGCGCCGAAGTACAACAACCTCTTCCCGTTCTATTTCCAGACCGGCCTGGTTTACCAAGGCCTCATCCCCACCCGCGATGACGACCTGTTGATGTTCTCGCTCGCCTACGGCAGCTACAGCTCTTACAACATCGAGAACCTTCAGAATACTGGAAATTCCAACCAACCCAACTACACCATGTTTCTGGAATGGGGCTACCGCATCCAGATCAACCAATGGGCTTTTTTCCAGCCCTTCCTCCAATACGCCATCCAACCCAATGGCACCGGCGCGGTGGAAAATGCCACCATCCTCGGTTTTTACACCGGGGTGAATTTTTGAGTTTTTCTCACAGCAAGGATACAAATATGTCCGCATCGGCGAAGAGGAGGTCAGCCGACTCGGCGGCACCGCTGCGCTGCGCGGGCCGCAATCGTTTTTAATTGGACGGACGCAGGCCCTTGCGTCCCATAAATCTCACTCCACCGCATCAACGAAATTGAAGGAACCAACGGCGGGATCCATGGCGGCGGGCTTTTCCTTCGATTCCAGACCAGCCAGAATCCGCGCAGCCAGGGGCGCGGCGACACCGCCGCCGGATTTTGCCCCTTCGACAAAAACGCTGAAGGCATAGTGGCCTTTCGCGGAATCCGCAGATCCGATGAAGGCCGTGACGTTGTCCTTTTGCCCCGACCTCCAGATTTGGGAGGTTCCGGTCCGGCCCGCCACAGCAAAGCCGGGCGTGGCGGCCTTGCGGGCGTTACCGTCAGATTCATTGACCGATTGCCTCATGGACTCCCGCACGATTTCGACATCCTGACGCGGAATGCCAGCATCCGCCAGGCGCGCCCGAATAGTTTTTTTCGTCTCCGTCATTTTTCCATCCCGACGAACAATTCGGTCAACCAGACGGGGCTGCCAGATTGATCCCTCATTGCCAAGGGCAGCGGCTACACCTGCCATCTGGAGAGGAGTTACCAGCACATCGCCCTGCCCGATGGCCGTGTTTGCGGTGAGTCCGTCGGTCCACTCGGCGCGGGGGTTGATTTTCTTCAACCACTCAATGCCGGGAATAACGCCAGGAGCTTCATCTTTCACGGGAATTCCGGTGAGAAGTCCAAGACCGAGCAAAGAAGCAATGGAATCGATTTTTACGATCCCCGTGGCAACACCATATTGATACCAGAAGGTGTTGCAGGAGTTCTTCATTCCCTCGGCAAGTCCCTGCCGGCCATGCCCGCCGTCTTTGTCCGCGATCCAGCATTTCATCATGCGATTGCCAATCAGGACGGACCCCGTGCAGTCCTGCTGAAAACCACGCAGTCCCGCCGCCAGACCGGCCAGCGCGGTCACGGGCAAAAACGTCGCGCCAGGCGGAACGGCGCTGATCGCCCGGTTTCTCAGGGGGTCGGTGGGATCGTTTTTCCATGCGGAAAGATCACGCGCATTCGGATCAAATGACGGCACCGAGGCCATCGCCAGAATGTCTCCATTATCGGAGTCCATGACCACGGCGCAGCCACGCGATACAGCTCGAAGTGCTTTCTCTGCGGCTGCCTGCGCACGCGCATCAATCGTGAGATAAACCGTTTCGCCCGGCTGCGGGAGGATCGCAGGATCAAGGCCGCTGAGAAGCTGCGCTCCCAAGGCTTTCAATGGGTAATTGAAGATTCGGGTGCCTTCCGTCCCTTTCCCCACCTCCATGAGCACAATGCCATTGCGGTCACAGACCCTTCCGGGGTTTGCTTTTTCTTCTCCCTGGGCTGACTGGATGGGGAAAGAAAAGGCGATGGCGGCGATTCCGCAAAAACTGAGGACACGATTCATAAATCTCAGAGGGCGGCAGTATGATGGGGATGCGAGGGCCCGCATCCCTCCATATTCCATAGGAATATTCGACTTTTTAGATCTGAGCTCTCGGCGAATTAACCCGCATCCCTCCCGATTCAGGATGATGATCCGTTGGAACCCGCGACGTTTTCAAACTCCTCGGGGAACTTCGCCAGGAAACTCTGCGTCGGCCAGGCACAGGCTTCCCCGAAGGCGCAGACGGTGCGGCCGGCAATGTTATCCGCCACATTCAGCAGCGTCTTGGGATCAGCACCCTGACCTCCGCCGTCGAGCATGCGCGTGGTGATCTTCGACATCCAGAGGCTCCCCTCGCGACACGGCGTGCATTGTCCACAACTTTCGTGTGCGTAAAATTGATTGAGGTTGTTCAAAGCCCAGACCATATCGCGGGTGTCGTCCATCACCATCACCCCGGCACTGCCGATCATGGTGCCGACGGAACCGAGACTGGCCACATCCATTACGACATCGAGCATCTTGATTTCCTTGTCCACCATCTGGCCGTCCGCGCCCTTGACCTTGATTTTAAAGACTTCGTCGGCCCGCAGCACCTTGGCCGAACTACCACCCGGGATCACCGCCTTGAGTTTGCGTCCGGGTTTCAAGCCGCCGCAAATATCAAAAATCAACTCGCCCAGCGTCACCGAGCCGGCAGGAAGCTCATAAAATCCGGGCTTCATCACGTCACCGCTCACGCACATGGTCCGGGTACCGCCGTCGCCGGCTGATCCCATTTTGGCATATTCCTCCGGACCGAGACGAAGGATGTGTTTCACATGGCAGATCGTCTCGACGTTGTTGACGATGGTCGGCTTCATGTAGAGGCCGAGCACGGCGGGAAAATACGGCGGCTTGATGCGCGGATACGGACGCTTGCCTTCGAGCGACTCCAGCAGGCTCGTTTCCTCCCCGCAGATATAAGCCCCCGCGCCCTGATGCACGTAGATGTCGCAATCGAACCCGCTGCCAAGAATGTTTTTGCCAACGAAACCTTTTGCTTTCGCCTCCTTGATCGCCTTCCAGACAATGGCCGCCGCATCGGGAAATTCGCAGCGGATGTAAATGTAGCAAAGGTGGGTGTTCGTCGCGAAAGCCGAGATGACGAGTCCCTCGATCAACTGATGCGGATCGTAGTGCAGGATGTAGCGATCCTTGAAAGTTCCGGGCTCGGACTCGTCGCCGTTCACGACGATGTAGTGGGGTTTCCCGTCGTCGAACTTGATGAAGCTCCACTTCGCGCCGCAGGGAAAACCCGCGCCGCCGCGTCCGCGCAGATTGGACGCCTTGACGGCGTCGATGATCTCGACCGGTTTCATGGTGAGCGCTTTTTTCAGCGAATCATAGCCTCCATGTTGGAGGTAGGTCTCGATCGAGGCATCGTAACCCGGTTTGCTGATGTTCTCGAAAATGATGCGCCGCTCTTTGGCGTGAGGCGGCGGCATGACGAAGGGTTTTGCGGTCATTTGTATTGATCTACGATGCCGGGGATGGTTTCGGGCGAAATTTTTTCGTGCAGGGTGTTGTTGATCAGCGCCACCGGGGCGCTGCCGCAACTCGCCAGGCATTCGACGAACTCCACGCTGAATTTTCCGTCCGCCGTGGTGGGCGGTGCGCTGCCGAAAGCATGGTGTTCCACGTGCGGATCGAGACCGACGGCGGAGCAAAATTGTTCCTTCACGGCGTAGCTTCCCGCCATGGCGCAGGCCAGGGTTCGACAAACACGGATAATGGTCTTTCCGGCGGCCTCGCGGCGGAACCACGGATAGAAAGTCACCAGCTCGTAAATATTGATGGGCTGAAGCTCCAGCTTGGTTGCGATCCACTCGATGCCACTGTCGTCCACAGATCCGAAGTGGTTTTGCCAATAATGCAACAGCGGCAGGGAAGCGCTGCGTTTGGACACCGGATAATGCGTGATGATTTCATCAATCTCGCCCTCGAATTCCGGGGTCACCTTGTCAGCCTGGCGCTCGGTGGCGGCGGTTGGGTCGGCGGCGGTCGCGGTCATGACCTGACGTTTTCCTGTTTTCCACCGCCTGCATCAAGCAAAAGGATGCGCTACCACAAAAATGGAGGGTTGCGGGCTGATGGGGTGCGGGGGTCCCCATCTCCCCGCAAGGCAACCTATTATTCAGGGACGCAAGGGCCTGCGTCCCTCCATTCAAAGGTTCACCACCGCAACTCGTTGATCACACCCTGCCACGGCCAGTCGTCCGCATTTTTAACGAGTCCGGCCCGCACCGGATTCTGCCGCACATAGTCCCAGCGTTCTCCGTAGTGCTCTCCTTTCCTTAACTGGCGGTCCCAGAAATCCACCTGCCAGACCGGCTGATCCTCCGCACGCGGCCACTGCCGCGAAGCAGCAGCCTTCCAAAATTTCACCCACTGTTTCACGGAACGCGCCGGCATTTCCGCCGGTGAACAAAACACATGCAAATGATCCGGCATCAGGACAAAGCGTCCCACCTGCCAGGATTCCGCCTCGCGCCAGACCCGCTGGAGCAAATCGAAGACTGCCTGATTCGCGAGTATTGGTTTTCGATTTTTCGTGCAAACGGTCACCAACAAAATATCGGCGGTGTTGTGCCGCTCGACCGTTGGAAAATGCACAGGATGGCGGCGTCCGGCTTCCTTAAAATTTTGGAGGGATGCAGGCCCTTGCATCCCTGGCTTTGCATTTTGATCTCCCGAAGCATGGGCACCTCCATCGGAAGCATGGGCACCGAGAGCCCGGCGCCCTCCATCGGAATCATGGGCACCGAGGGCCCGGTGCCCTCCATCGGATCGGTATTTCGCGGCCATGCTCTCCGCTGCTTCCATGATCTTTGCCCGCAAAGCCTCGGGCTCGAGCACTTCCGCATGTCCGCCCCAGCCCAGAATCCAGCTCTCCAAATCCGGCGCCAGACCGACCTGCATGGACAGCTCGGCGCTTCCGTCGGCGTGTTTGCGAAGTTTTTGCGACTTGTGCCACTGACGTTCCGCCACGAGCCGCGCGGCAAAGGCATCGAAACGCATCCGCACCCGCTCGGTTTTTCCCGCTTCGAACGCGGCAAAACTGCCGGAGAGCATTTGCGAGACGGAAAAATCCGCCGGACGCTGAAAAGAAATCCGCAGATTTTTGGGTCCGGCAATGCGGGTCAGCGCAAAAGTGCGCATGTCTCCCCGGGCCAGATCATTGGCCAGCAAATACCATTGATTGCTGATGCAGGCAAGGTGGTAGGGCTCCACCCTGCGGCGCTCGGCCTTTTGCGCGCGCAGGGAAAGATAATCAAATTCGATGGTCTGACTGGTCATGAGCGCATCGGCCAGCACTTCAAAAACTTCAATCTGCGCCTGCGGCACACCCGCCGAACGGAAGGAAACCGCCTCCGACAATTCATGGAGCGAAACGCTGGCTTGATTGCCCAGACTTGAGACCAGCTTTTCAAAGGCGGCATGGAGCGGCTTCTCAAAGGAAGTACCCCGGTATTGTTCCACCGCTTTCTGCGCGACCAGCAAGGCAACCAATTCGCCCTCGCTCACCGTGATCATGGGAAACTGCGCCACGGGATTCGCGTAGTGAAAACCATGGCGAAGCGGATCGTAGGCAATCGGCAGTGCCAGTTGGTCGCGCATGAACTCGATGTCGCGCTGAATGGTTTTGGTCGAGACTTCAAACTCCACCGCCAGCCTGGAGCAGTTCGGATACTTCCCGGCACTCAGCAATTCGTGAATCCGCACCATCCGCACCAGCGGCGGACGGGAGGACCCCGCAGCGGAAAGCCCCGAAATGGAGGGCGGCGGGCCCTCGCCGCCCTTCTTCCGGGACGCAAGAGCCCGCGTCCCTCCCCGCTTATTTTTTTTAGGCATAGGACATCATATGTCCTATGCGATCCGGCAGAGTCAAGGGCGTCATGAAAAACAGCATCCAAAACTTCATCAGCAACATCACCCGCAAAACCCGCCCGGTTTGCCAGCAGCTTGAGCTGCCGCTGCCGGGTTCCCGTCTGACCCGCGACGAGGCGGATTTCCTCGTCGAAATCCGCCGTATGCGCGAGCAACTGGCCAAGGCGTGACCCTGGAGGGCGGCGAGCCCTCGCCGCCCAGGGATGCGAGAGCCCGCATCCCTCCAAAAAATTCGGAGTTCGCAACCCGCGCGGTTTCGATTTATGCATAACATCCGTGCAATTGGATTTCGATCTTCATCGTGGACCGCCGAGTCCCGCCGCGCCGAAAATCCATTCCGTCAGCGAGATCACCCGCCGCGTGCGGGATTTGCTCGAGGGCGGCATTGGTGAGGCCTGGGTCGAGGGGGAAATCTCCAATCTCCGCAAACAGGCCTCGGGCCATCAGTATTTCACGCTGAAGGATGCCTCGAGTCAGTTGCCTTGCGTGCTTTTCAGCGGCGCGGCGGCGGGCTTGCGTGGTTTGAAACTGACCGACGGGAAGAGCGTGCAGGTTTTTGGGCAACTTTCGGTTTACGAACCGCGCGGCCAGTATCAGATGATCGTGCGGCTGGTGCAGGACCGTGGTGAAGGGGCCTTGCAGGCAAAGTTCGAGGCGCTCAAACGGAAACTCGCTGCGGAAGGACTCTTCGACGTGGAAAAAAAGCGTCCGCTTCCGCGCTTTCCCCGGCGCATCGGCCTCGTCACCTCTCCGACGGGCGCGGCCATCCGGGATTTTCTTAATGTCCTGCACCGCCGCCACCCCGGCATTGAAGTCTTTATCAATCCCGTCCGCGTGCAGGGCAAGGGTGCCGCTGCGGAAATCGCCCGCGCCATCCGGGAATTCGGCGAGCCGGAAAAACATGGCCTGCCTGCCATGGATGTTCTGGTCGTGACGCGGGGTGGTGGCAGCATTGAGGACCTATGGGAGTTCAACGAAGAAATCGTGGCCCGGGCCATCGCGGCCTCACCGGTTCCGGTGGTAAGCGCCATCGGGCATGAAATTGATTTCACCATTGCGGATTTTGCCGCCGACTTGCGCGCCGCCACCCCCAGCGCCGCGGCGGAAATCCTATCCGCGGATCGTGCGGAAATTCTGGCCCGTCTGCACCAGGACGCCGCCCGTATTTCCCGCGCCTGCCGCAGCCGCCTGGATTTGGCGCAAGCCCGGCTCAAGGCCATGGCCCAATCCGCTGTCCTGCGCGAACCGGCCCGCCGGGTACGGGAAAGACGGCAGACCCTGGATCGGGCGGCTGAGGCCCTCAGTCAGGCCGCAGATTTGGCCATGGAGAGGAAAAAAAACACGCTTGGCCAGACCTCCTCCCGTCTCGCGGCGCGCTTCCCCGCGCACGCCATCCGGGAATCCCGTTTGCGTTGCGATATGATCGGGCGGCGGATCGGCGAACCGGTCCGGCGGGACCTCACGGCGCGCCGCGCCCGGCTCGACCGGGCATCCGGCATCCTCGGATCGTTGAGTCCCGAAGCCACGCTTTCACGCGGTTTCACCATCACGATGGACGATGAAGGAAAACCGCTGACCTCCGCTGGTCAGGCAATTACTGGCAGAAAACTACGGACGCGTTTTCACGATGGCGAAGTGGAATCCACCACGGTGGAGGGATGCGGGCCCTCGCATCCCTGAAATTTGGGTCGCAAGGGCCTGCGACCCTCCACGGTTGACGCCACCGCGCCGCCAAGGCTATGAAAGACCGGACGTGAGCAAAACTTTTCCCGAACTCGAAGCCATTTACCGCCGCCCGTTTTTCGATCTCATTCAGGAAAGCCGGTGCGTTCACACGGCCCAATGGCCTGCGAACGAAATGCAGCTCTGCACGCTCCTTAGCGTGAAAACCGGCGGATGCAGTGAGGACTGCTCATACTGTGCCCAAAGTTCGCGGTATCACACCGGCGTTCAGCGCGAAAGCCTCATGACGACGGATGAGGTGATGCCTCACGCCGAGCAGGCCAAGGCGAACGGCTCAACGCGATTTTGCATGGGCGCGGCCTGGAAAGGCGTGCGCGACGGCGACCGGAAATTCGAGCAAATGCTCGAGACGATCCGCACCGTCAGCAAGCTGGGCATGGAGGTCTGCGTGACCCTGGGTCAGCTCTCCGATCCCGAGGCGAAAAAACTCAAGGAAGCCGGGGTCACGGCTTACAACCATAATATTGACACCTCGCCGGAGTATTATCCGAACATCGTCACCACCCACACCTTCGATGACCGCCTGAACACCATCGGCGCCGTCCAGCGCGCCGGGATGAGCGTCTGCTGCGGCGGCATTATCGGCATGGGCGAGACGGAAAATGACCGTCTAAAAATGCTGGAGGTCTTGTGCTCGTTTGACCCCCCGCCGGAAAGCGTTCCCATCAATTGCCTCATGCCCATGCCCGGCACCCCGTTGGAAGAACAAGAGCCG
>Ga0163144_10010501_pt1 | contig 19737 bp, 11 predicted proteins | sample OliLak19BULKMAT1_FD_123175 | JGI IMG/M metagenome (GOLD analysis project Ga0163144, IMG submission 123175) | Freshwater microbial mat bacterial communities from Lake Vanda, McMurdo Dry Valleys, Antarctica - Oligotrophic Lake LV.19.BULKMAT1 | ecosystem: Environmental > Aquatic > Freshwater >... | reverse complement strand
CTCGATGGAGCCGTGACCACCGCCAAGCTCGGCGCCCTCTCGCTCGACTCGAGCAAGCTCGCCACCGACTCGGTGACCAACATCAAGATTCTCGACGGCGCCGTGACCCTGACCAAGCTCGCCTCCGGCTCCGTTGATTCGAGCAAGATTGTGGCCAATTCGATAACCTCGGGCCAGCTTGCCGCCAACTCGGTCACCGCCGCGGCTATTCTCAACGGCGAGGTCGACTCGAGCAAGATGGCCGCGACGTTCTTCGGGAACACGAATACCTGGACGGCGTCCCAGACCTTCGGCGGCGGGATCTCCGTGGGGAACGTCGGTCCGAGGACCATTAAGCTGAACACGGCGACCACGGGCGTCGGCGGGGTGCTGAACGTGCAGTCCGGCAACGGCGCCCCGGGATTCAACGGCGGCAATATGAACGTCCTCGCGGGAAACAGCCCCAGCAGTTTAGGAGGCACCGTGAGCCTTAAAGGTGGAAACGGCGGCATCATCGGAACATCGCCGGGAGGATCGGTCGATCTCATCGGAGGCGGCGCCGGAGGCGAGGGCGGCGGAGCCGCCGCTCTCAGCGGCGGAAACGGCAGCATCAACGGTGTCGGCGGTTACGTCGTGATCTCAGGCGGCGCGGGCGGCTCGAACAACGCCGACGGCGGATACATCAACCTGGTCGGCGGAGCGGCCGGCGGTACCGGGATGAACGGCTTCATCGGCATGCAGACGGCGGGTTCTGAGCGCATGCGTGTCGCGCAGAGCGGCAGCGTCGGCATCGGGACGCTGAACCCGGATGCGGGGGCTAGGCTCCACATCGAAAGGCCCGCGACGGGGGACCTCCTACGGCTCCAGCGCACCGACGTAGGCTCGAAAATCATCCTCTCCTACGGCACGGGGGGGCAGGCCGCGATCTCGGCCCTGACTTCCGGCGGCGTGGGGGAGAACCTCACGCTTAATCCATTGGGCGGCAACGTCGGCATCGGGACGACGAACCCCCTATCGGCTCTGGATGTCAATGGTCAAATCAGGGTCGCTAACCAGATCACTGCGACGGCAGGAAGCCTCGTCCTCACGCCTGCCGCTGCATCGAATTTTTATTTTAACAATCCCGCAGGGGGAACCAACGCTATCTTCAAGGGGGATGGAAGTGGCTATGCCTTTAATACCCTCACTAGCATAAACATGATGGATGTTAACGGCAATATGGCTGTGGGATCTTACGCAGGCGTTAATACAGCGCCCGCCAACAGCCTGATCGTCAGCGGCCGCGTCGGCATCGGGACGCCCGGCCCGAATGCCAAGCTTGACCTCAACGGCGATATCGTCATAAGAGGAATGGCCGCGCCGGGAGTCTCGGCGGCAGGCCAAGGCGCCGTCTACTTCGACTCGTTCGCCAATAAGCTCATGGCTTCGGAAAACAACGGGCCTTTCCTGCAGCTGCAGGGTTGGACCTTGCTCGCTCGTCAGATATTGGCGTCAAACGGCTCTCTGTCGGTCGCTCTGCCGGCGACGACGCGTCGAAATCTGCGGATCTATGTCTTCATCGCGGGGAAAGTGGCCGCGGGGATTGCGATCTTGAGATTTAACGGCGACACGACCAGTAACTACGCGCATCGCATTAGCAAAAACGGCGCCGCAGACGCAATGACCTCCTCGGCTAATTCCATTCAGATCGACACCGACTCCGGCGGAACGGCATTCGCCACAATCGACGTCATCAATGACATCGGTCTCGAAAAACTCGTCACGTTCACTTCGATTGAGCAAGTAGGCGCCGGCGCGGCCAGTGTTCCGACGCGAAACGTCGGCGTCGGCAAGTTCGCCGACACAGCCGCGATAGCCAGCGTCACCGTGACTGCCGGAACCGGTCTTACCGCGGGATCGGAGATAGTCGTATACGGCGGAGACTGATCAAAATCGAATGTCCCAATAGATGCCGCGACTATGTTGATGAGTAAGCGCTTGAAGTCTTCGATCGTCCTGGCAGCCCTTCTGGGCGCGCTCGGGGCGAGCCATGCCCTGGCGGCCGGGCCGAAGGTGTCGGGCACGAGGGTGATCGTCGACGACTTCACGGGCGGCTCGGGCGGGAGCGTGGGCGCCACGGCGGGCACGTCCGTGCTCGACGGCGGCCTGGGCCAGGTCTCGACGATCATCTCGGAACAGCTCGCTCCCGGCGCGACCGTCGAGGCGGGCTTCTTCGGGGCGCTTGTTTTGCCGCCGGCCTCGCTCAGTATCGCGGAGATCAATGCTTCCTCTATAAGCTTCGCCTGGTCGGACACGGCGCCGCCCAATCCAATCGGCACGCTCTACGCCATGGACGTATCCACGGACTCGACTTTCGCCGGAACGCTCATCTCCTCCGGCTCGTTCGGCCTCTCGGGGGTCGTCGCGGGGCTGAAAGGCAACACCAGCTATTATTCCCGGATCGGCTCGGGCTACGCCGAGAGCGACGACAGCCCTCTGACGGCTTTCGGCTTGAGCGTCACCAAGGCCCAAGCGCCCGCGGGCGCCCTGATCGCAGACGCCGCGCCGTTCACGCTGAAAGCCGTCTGGGACGCGCTCGGCAACACGGGCGGCGACCTGACCCTGCCCTGGTCCGCATCGGCTTCGACCCTGCCCGCCGTCCGGCAGGGCCACGCGGCGCTCTTCTACGGCGGGCGGCTCTACGTGTCCGGCGGCGTCGACACCGTCGCGCGGAGCACCGTCTGGACAGCACCCGTGCAGGGCGACGGCTCGATCGGCGCCTGGACGACGACGACCCCTTTGCCCGCGGCGCGCGAGTCGCACGCGATGGCCGCGTGGGGCGGACGCCTCTACGTCGCGGGCGGCTCCGACGGCGCTGCGCGCGCGACCGTGTGGTGGGCGCCGATCCGCGCCGACGGAACGCTTGGCGCCTGGACCGCCACCGTGTCCCTGCCCGCGGTGCGCATGAAGCTCGCGATGTCGGCGTGGGGCGGGCAGTTGGTCGTCACGGGCGGAGACAACGGGGTCGTCGGCCAGTCCACGGTCTATTCCTCAAGGATCAACGACGACGGGACGCTCAATGGCTGGACAACGGCGGCGCAGTCCCTGCCCGCGGCGGTCAGCGGCCACGGGATGGCCGTCTCGAGCGGCACGCTGTACGTCAGCGGCGGCACGGGCGCGGGCATCGCCAGCACGGTCTGGTGGTCGGTGATCGGCGCCACGGGGCCCGGCGCGTGGACGGCGACCACGCCGCTGCCGGTGGGTCTGACTAGGCACGCGATGGCGGCCGCGCACGGCAAGCTCTACATCGCTGGCGGCAGCGACGGCTTGTCCGAGCAGTCGGCCGTTTACGTCGGGCAGCTGGCGGCCGACCGCACCGTCTCCTCTTGGGGCGGCGGTACGCCCCTGCCGAGCACGCTCTTCTTGAGCGCGATGACCGCGTCGATGGACCGGCTCTATTTCACGGGCGGCTTTGACGGCGCCGCCGTGCAGGAAGGCGTCCTGACGACTTTGCTCTCGGGCACGCAGTACCTCGCGGAGGCGGCGACGGACGCGGGTTTCTCCACGGCTTACTCGTCTTCCGACTGGCGCGCGGGGACGAGCTTCGACTTCAGCGGGCTCACGCCGAACACGGCGTACTTCAGCCGGGTGAGCGCGCGCAACTACGCGGGCGCGCCGACGACCGGGTTCATCCTGGGCTCGACAAGGACGCTGGCCGCGATGCCCGGCGCGCCCGTCTCGACGTTTACGAGCGTTCAGGTCGGTTCGATCACGTTCCAGTGGACGTCGGGCGGAAACCCCGCCGGGACGGAATACATCGCGTCGGTATCCACCGCTTCGGACTTCAGCGGCACGGTGCTGCTGAACGACTGGCTGACGGCGGCGACGACGTGCTTCAAGAACCTCGCGGTGAACACGAGCTATTACGCTCGCGTCCAGGCCCGCAATTCGCTCGCGACCCCGACGCCTTTCACGCTGCTCGGCTCGACCTATACGCTCGCGAGCGTCCCTGTCCTGAGCACGATCACGGCTTCGAACGCGTCCGGGCTCACGCTGTGGTGGCAGCCGGGCCTGAACCCGTCGTGGACGCGCTACGAGGCGCAGGTCGCCACGATGACGACCTTCAGCACGCTGCTGCAGTCGAGCGTGACATCGGCGACGACCGCTTACTTCACGGGCCTCGTCAGCGCGAGCACCTTCTATGCACGCGTGCGGGCGCTCAACGGCAACGGCGTGCCGAGCGCCTTTGATTTGGTCGTCTCGACGGCGACGGGGCTCGATGCCGTACCGCCCGGCATTGCTACGGGAACCTTCGCGCAGCCGGGGGGCACGGTGGACGGTATACTTGCGGGCTGGGTCGTGCCGGGCGACGACGGCTACACCGGCACGTTACTCGCGGGAGCGCAGTTCTCCGTGCAATGGAGCACGTCTGATCCCGCGTCCGTCGCCTGGAGCCCCGGCAATGCTCAGGTCGCCGTCACGACGGGACCGCTTACCCCGGGCGCGTCGGCGAGCTTTGTCATCTCGAGCCTGCCCAGCCTCAAGCGCGTCTACTTCCGCGTCTGGACCCGCGACCAAGCCGGGAACTTCTCCGTCCAGAGCGCGACGTTCTCCGCGGTCGCCGTGCCAACCTCCTTCGAGACGATCGCGGGCGGCGGCGGCTTCGACGCGGGGCGCTCGCCCTCGCTGGCCGTGGACAGGTCCGGCAACCTGCACGTCGCTTACCAGGGGACGACGGCCACGCAGGAGCTGCAGTACGCGAAGCGAACCGCGGGAATCTGGGGGACGCCGGTCAGCCTCGATCCGGGCGTCGTCGTGTCGAACGTCGTGCTCGCGCTCGACACCGCGGATAATCCCGTCATCGCCTACTACGATACGGCGGCGCCGCAGCTGAAGCTGGCGCGCTTTAACGCGGGCTGGACGATATCCACGCTCGAGCCGGGGAGCTTCGCGCCCGGCGGGCTCGTCATCGACGCCGCGGGCGGTGCTGCGATCTCGTACTACGACACGGCCGCGGGCGATTTGAAATACGGCATCGCGTACGGCGCGGTCTGGAGCACGACGACGGTGGACGCCGGGGCGGCTGACACGGGCCGCGAGAGCGCGCTGGCGCTCGACGCGTCCCAGCAGCCGCATATTTCCTACTATGACGCCACGAACATGGCTCTGAAATACGCGAGCGCCACGATCGGCGGCGTTTGGAGCCTGCAGACCGTGGACTCGGGAGTCAACGTCGGCACGGCCAACGTCATCGCTTTGGACGGCTTCGAGCGTGCGCATATCGCTTACGGCGACGTGACCAACCAGACCGTGAAATACGCGAGCGCGACCGCGGCGGGCGGCTGGAGCATTCAGGTGGTCGAGCCGAACAGCGGCGGCCTGCGGCTCGGCTTGGCGCTGGGCGGCGCCGGCGCCGCCCATGTGTCCTATCGCGACCAGCTTACGGGCGCCTTGAAGACCGCGAACTGGGCTGGGGCCGCGTTCAGCACGTTCACGGTCGACGGCTCGGCGGACGTTGGCGTCGAAAGCTCTCTGGCGATCGACGGGGCGGGCAATTCGCACGTCGCCTACCGCGACACGACCAATCGCTCCTTGAAGATTCTGCATTACGCTGGCGGCGCGATCCCCGCGCCTTTCGGCGGCAACGCGCGCGGTCGCGCTCAAGGTCCGTCGGCCATGTCTCGCGCGGTGCTGACGCTCTCGAGCATTCAGTGGAGCTGGACGGATAACGCGTCGAACGAGCTCGGCTACCGCCTGTACGGGTCGCTCGTCTCGACCGGGCCGTTCACGCAGGTCGCGGGCACGGAGACGATCACGGCCTCGGCCGGCACGGGCGGGGTCAAGAGCTATATCGAGACCGGACTCACCGCGGGGACCACGTACTTCCGCTACGCCGTCGCCGTCGGCTCGGGCGGGTTCTCGCCGTCGTCGGTCGTTTCCACGGTTCCCTTCAACACGGCGGACGCGGCCTTCCCGACCATTGTAAACAACCAGGCCGGCGACGACGTGTGGCGCCGCTCCAACTCCGGCGTTTATGACGTGGATTTCTTCGACACCGGCGGCTCCATGCTGTCCAGGTTCCAGGTCAAGGTCTCGACCGTGTCCGGCGGCGCCGGCCCGGACCTGATCGCCTACACGGACGTCGTGACCGGCATCGGAGCGGACGTCTACACGACCAACTGGCCCTTGCCGAGCGCGGTCTTCCTTGCCATGCGCGAATCTGCGACCAACTACGTCACGATTAAGGTCCTCGACGGCTTCGGTAACGCGGCCGTCGCGATCGACGCCTTCTACGTGTTAAAGGATACGACGGCGCCGCTGTTCGTCAACAACCAGCCGAACGATCCGATCCCGCGTATGACGGATCCGGGACCGGCGAGCATCTGGACCAACGACGGCGCGAGCACGCTCGCGTCGTTCCAGTACAGCGTCAGCAGCGAGGCCGCGACGGGCAACGCCGCCGTGATCGCGTGGACCGACATCGCGGCGCTCGCGCCCGGCACGACGTTCTACGAGAACAGCTGGCCCGTGGACTTCGCCAACCTGTTCGTGGGCGCCACGAACTACGTCTCGGTGCGGGCCTGGGACGTCGCGGGCTCGACGCGCGTCCTCGTCGACGCGTACTTCCTGATAAAGGTCGCGGGCGGGCCCTTGACGACCGTGAACGTCCCGCCGTCGGCCCCGTACGTCTCGACCGTCGCCGTGTTCTCCGGCACTGCCTTCGGCGAGTTCGGCGTCAAAGGCGTCGAGCTGAGCTTCGCGGAGGCCGGTCTCTACTGGTCGGGCGCGGCTTTCATCTCGGCGACGCCGGTCTGGTACGTCGCCAACGGAACGGCCTCGTGGTCGCTCAACCCCGGCATTACCTGGGTGGACCAGAGCACGTACTCGGTCATCGCGCGCTCCTCCGACACGGGTGGAAATTATTCCGCGGTGTACGCGACGCGGGCGTTCTCCACTGATTTCCAGGCTCCCACGTCGGGAGTGACGACGCCGGCCAACTCAAGCGTGATCAGCGCAATCGCATCGATGAATGGCGTTTCTTCGGACCCGGGCGGGATCGGGGGCTCGGGCGTGGCGTCCGTGGAACTGCGCCTGCGGAGGCTGAGCGACGGGCTGTGGTGGAGCTTCACCGCGGAGACGTGGAGCGGCATCGCGATCGCGACGAGCCCGACCGGCACGACGGCCTGGTCGCTCACGCCGTCGGCGACGCTCCGCGCGAACCTCGCGAACGCGGCAAGCTACTACCTACAGGTTCGCGCGCTCGACAACGCCGTACCGGCCAACGCGGGAAGCTTCTTCGATACCGGCTCCTCGACGTTCACGTTCTCCGACGTCGCGCCTCCCGCCGACGTCGTCGACTTGAGCACGAGCCCGGGAGCGACGCCCGGCACGCTCAACCTGTCCTGGACGGCTCCCGGCGACGACGGCGCCGTCGGCATCATCGTGTCCGGACAGTACCGGATCCAATACTCGACCTTCAGCCCGGTGACCTACAGCACGACGGCCGCGCAGGTCGTGATCGCGACAGGACCCGTCACGCCGGGGAGCGCGCAGGCGACGACGATCACCGGACTCTCGCCTGGGGCCACTTACTTCATTGGCCTTTGGACGCGGGACAGCGATGACAACTGGTCGGGCCTTTCCAACCTGACCACGGGCTACGCCGCGCCGAGCCCCAGCGATCAGATCCGGGGCCACGTCGTGCAGATCTCGAGCGTGGGGATCACTGCCGTGCAGATCGACTGCTACGACGCCGGCGGCGCGCTGCAGTCGACCGCGTTCACGCAGGCCGACGGAAGCGGGACGTTCGTGCTGAACGGCGTGCCCGCGGGAGCGTTCAAGGTGCAGGCCAGCTGGTCGGCCAACGGCGTCGGCAGCTCGGTCTGGATCGACAACATCCCGGTCGGCACGATCGACCTCGACTTCGTGCTTCAGCTCGACTTCCTCCTCGCGACGCTTCAGGGCAATCTGCAGACGCTGTCCGCCGCCGCCGCGGGCAACACGCAGGCGCTCGGGGTGGGGGCGCGCGTGTCCGCGTTCTTCGATCCCAAGGCGCTCCCGAGCGTGACGGTCGCCCGCGTCGAGCTGTACCAGTTCAACCGCCAGGTCGGCATGGTGCCCGTCCAGACCGGCGGGCACTGGTATATCCCGAACCTCCTGCCGGGCCGCTACCAGGTGCGCGCCTTCAACGGCGTCGAATACACGGACTTCCAGACCGTCGATCTCATAGACGGCGAGATCAAGACGCTCGACTTCCAGTACGATCCTCTGCCGGAGAACGCGGTCTTCGCGTTCCCGAACCCGGCTCGGCGCTCGACCACGCTCCGCTTCTTGACCACGCTTCTGCCCGTCGAGGCTCATATCCGCATCTTCGACGTCGCGGGCTCGCTCGTGAAGGAGCTCTCGATCGCCGACGGCAGCATCGTCGCCGCGCCGATCGGGTCGGGCGCGTCCGTCTATCACGCGACGTGGGATCTGACCAACACGAGAGGCGCGAGCGTGGCGTCGGGCGTCTACCTCTTCGCGGTCAAGGTGAAGGGCGGGTCCGCGAATCAAACGGCGATGGTGATCAAGAAAGTGGCGGTAGTTAAATGACGAAAGAAACGCGGATTGAACCACAGAGACACAGAGCCGCAGAGAAACGGCTCACCGTTCTTGGCGTCGCTTTGTCTCTGTGGTTGATTTTCGCGGGAGGCGCGTCGGCCGCGGGGCTGCTCAGCGCGGGCAGCGTCGCCGTGCTCGACGGGAATTCGATCCCAAGGACGACGTTCACCAATAACGAGCGCATCACCTTCCAGCAGCGCGTCTTCAACGGCGTCGCGACCACGGGGCGCGTCGCCTTCACGTTCACGGTCCTTTCGCCGGCGGGCGCCAACGTCTTCTCGATCATCGGCAACTCCGTCCCGGGCTCGGTCGGCAACGCGGCGACCCAGCTGTCCGGCTTCCCGATCACGAAGTTCTACACGGGCCCCGGCGTGTATACGTTGAAGGCCGAGGCCGTGCTCGACGCGCAGGTCGTCGTTCAGCAGGTCACGTTCGTCGTCTCGTCCCCGAACGTGCTGCTGCTCTATCCGCCCAACGGCGCGCAGAACATCGCCGACGTCCCTCTGACCTTCCGCTGGGTCTCCAGCGGCGGATCGACTTACAAGGTCACGGTCGGCGACAATCCTTCTTTCTACAACTCGCTCTTCACGCAGGAGGTCGCCGGCGGGGAGACCTCTCTGAATTACCCCGTCAATCCGCCGGACGCGAGGCTGAAGCTGTCCGCGGGCCAGCTCTACTACTGGAAGGTCGAGGCCTTCGACGCGGGCGGCCAGCTGATCGGAGCGAGCCCGGCGCCGTACTCGTTCACGGTGCAGTCGTCTGCGCTCTCTCGCGACTTGGCGATCACCGAGCTCACCGTCCAGGGTGCGGCCGACCCGGCTGGCAATCTCCCGTTCAAGATCACGGTCAAGAACCAGGGCGGCGCCGCGCAATCGAACGTGGTCCTGCGCTTCAGCGTCGGCGGGATTCCCGCGGCGGGCACGCCGGTGTCGATGGTGATCCTGGGGGCGGGCGAGACGCGCGACTACACCTTCTCCGCGCCGATGATCGCGGGGCTCAATCAGAACCTCGCGGTCTCGTGCATCGAGTTCTCGGACGACAACCTCATCAACAACTGCAAGACGCTGATGGTCAATCAGGCGGCATCCTCCGGAGCGGAGACCGATTTCGGCGGCAACATGACGCCCGAGCAGATCTGGAACGCGATCAGGCTGCTGCTCGCCCAGCAGGGGATGGACCTGAGCGAATACAACCTCATCGGAATGGAAGGCCAGCTGTCCCCCGCGGACCTTCGCGCGCTTCTCGACTCGATCCGCAGCGGGCTGGCCGACGTCTCGCTCAGCGGCCTGCCGACGGCGGGCACGGCCTCCACGACCGTGCTGCCCGCGATCACGTCTCGTGCCAAGGACAAGGACGCGCCGATGTCCGATTCCGCGGGTCCCAACGTCGACTTCGCGTCCGTGGGCAAGGACTGGAGCGGCTCCTCGCCTCCGCTGGCGCCGAAGCCTTCCGGCCAGCTCATCGGCGACGACAAGACCTGGAAGAAGCTCTGGAAGCTGATTTCATCGGAGCGCGTTCCCGAGATCGATTTCGAGCAGCACATGCTCATCGGCGTCTTCGCGGGCAAGGGCGAAACGCGCGATCACGCGGAGATCGAGTCCGTGGAGATGAGCCTCAACGGGCTCGTCGTGCACTACAAATTCATCAAGCTCGCCACCTTCGACGTGAACAAGCCCGTCCGTCCGACCGTTCCGTACCGGATCCGGATCATTCCCCGGACCGTCGTGCCCGTGAGTTTCGCGGAGACCGTTGACGAAGATGTGAGACGGAAGCCCAAGGAGAAGAAATAGTGCTTAAAATAATGAGTCGTCCCGCGGCGCTGCTGCTGGCGTTCGTGTTTTGCCTCCCGGCCGCGCCCGCGCGCGCGGCAGGCGAGGTAGTGGCCGGCGTGATCATCTCCCTGGTGGGGGCGCCGACCGTGAAGGCCGCAAAGGGCAAGGCGTCGAAGGCGCTGAAGCGTAATCAGTTCGTCAACGACGGCGATCAGATCGCCACCAAGGCCGGCGAGTACGTCTCCATCGCCTTCATCGGCGGCGCCGAGGTTCGCATCAGCGAGTCATCGACGTTCGACGTGGAGTCCGGCGGCGGCAAGAAGCCGACGCAGCTCTTCACGACGATCGGAAAGGCCTGGACGCGCATGCTTCACGGGCATTCCGGGATCAGCATCCGCACGCCCACCGCCGTCGCCGCGGTTCGTGGAACGGAAGCCGACATCGAGTCCAACGAGCGCATGACGGTCAAGGTCTATGAAGGCTTCGTCGACGTCTCCAACGCGCAGGGCAAGCAGTCGCTCGTGGCCGGGCAGATGACGCAGGTCGCGGGAGCCGGATCCGCGCCCGAGGCGCCGAAGACGATGAGCGACTCGGACCGGGGAACGTGGCAGAACGGCCTAAAGACCGACGGGACGGAGGAAGCGGTCGAGCGGCTTCAGAAGGAAGCCGACCGGCGCCGGAGCCTCGAGGTGAAGACGAAGGACGGCAAGACGCTCAAGCTCAACCTCGAGAAGAAGTGAGGGTTAGCCGTTGAGACATCTACGCCGGGGGGCGGCGGCGCTCGCGCTTTGCGTCTGCGCCGCCGCCCAGCCGGAATTTGCCGCCGCCGCGGATCAAGCCAGCCTGCAGTTCACGGTGCCGGCTCCCGACCCCGTGCAGGCGGGCGAAGCTATTTCCCTGCAGGCATTGGCCATCAATACCGGCGCGACGGCGTGGACGGCCGGCAGCTATTACTGGATGGCGGAGATCTATGACGTGGAGTACCGCTTTCTCGCGCGCACGGAGCGGATCTCTCCCGCGGAAGCGGTGCCCGCGGGCGGCGTCGCCGCCGTCACGATCCCGTTCGCCGTGCCGGCGACGGCGACTGGCCGCCGCTTCTACAGGGTCTATCTCTACAAGGACAACCAGCAGCTCCTCGAGTCCGATTACAAGGCGTTCCAGATCGTCGAAAAGGCGATCCCGCCGCCCCCGGAGATCGTCGACTACCGGGTGGAAGGCAACGTGACCGTGAGCCTGAAGGACTCGAGCGTCGGCCGCTGGCGGCGCGTCAGAGGCTCCACCTCGATCAACATGGTCGGCAAGGTCAAGGACTCCTCCTATCTCCTCAACGCCAACCTTCTGCACGAGCCGGGCAAGACCGTCGACCCTTACAGCATCCTCGTGAGCTACTACGCTCCGTGGGGCAGGATTTACGCGGGCGACCTGCTGCCCACCTTTTCGCAGCTGTCGGTCTACGGCCTGGGGCTTCGCGGCGGCATGATCGAGCAGCAGAGAGGCCGATACGACTGGTCCGTGCTGGGCGGACAAAGCGTGACCTCGCAGGCGGGGACCGCCGCGATCAACGGGCGCTTCGCGCGGTCCGTCTATGCCGCGCGCTGGGGCGCGGCGCTTCCCGGGCGCGTCAAGTTCGGGGTCAACGTGTTCCAGAGCGCCGATGAGCCGGGCTCCCTCAGCAGCGATCCGAAGTCGAATAATTTCAAGGGGCCCACCCTGGTCGCGCAGAAGAACTCGGGCATGGGCGTGAACCTTGTCTGGGACGCGGCGAAGGGCGTCGCGGTCCTCGCCGACTATCAGAGGAACGAGTTCTCGTCGGGCGTCGGGCCCAAGGCTTCGGACTCCGCGAGGCGCCTCGAATTCCGCTGGGAGGCGAAGCGCTTCAAGCTCAAGACCTTCTATCAGCAGGCCGGCGCGAAGTTCGTCACGTTCGCCGCGCCCGCGATCGTGGGCGACCGCAACACCATGGACGTCAGCTTGGGGCTGTATCCGGCGGCCTGGTACACGCTGAACCTCGCGGGCAACCAGTTCACGGACAACCTGGCCAACGATCCCAACAAGCTGACGACGACGCAGCGCTTGATCAGTGTGAGCAACGCGCTGAGGCTTCCGTCCCGGACGGACCTGACCTTCGGCGGCTCGATGAACACGTCCAAGGGCAAGCCCACGACGGCCCTGAACAACAAGACCACGACGATCAATCTCGGGATCACGCAGGCGATCAGCAAGCACTCGGTGTCCCTCAACGCGCAGACGTCGCAGTTCGTCGACGTCAATAAGCTCGCGCACGACCTCGACACGCAGACGCTGGGCCTGAGCGCGAACCTCGCGCTGCCGCGCTCATCGCTCGCGTCGCTCGGCGTGACGCAGTCTCAGGCGAAGGACAAGGTGGACGGAAGCAAGCGCGTGAGCCAATCGACGTCCGCGAGCTACACGCGGCCGCTGCGTCCGAAGCTGACGGGCCAGTTCTTCGGCTCGATGACCACGTCGAAGAACACGTCTCCGCTGTTCCCCTCGGACACGCAGACGCTCTCGGTCAACACCGAGATGACCGCGACGCTCAATAAGGCGAGCAACCTGGCCGTCGGGCTGGGATTCAACTCCACGAAGGACAAGACCGTCGCGTCGAACAACGTGAAGGAGATCGTGCTCTCGACGCGCTACTCGTACTCCTTTTAGGGCGCAGTCGGAGGGGGGAGCTTGCGTAGGAATTTCTTGAGCTGCTGATCGTCGGGCGAGAGCGCCAGCGCGTCCTGCCACGCCTGCCGGGCCTTATCGGGGAGCCCGAGCGAGTAATACGCCGAGCCGAGGCGCTTGAGCGCGAGGAGATCCCCGGGCTCGAGCTGGAGGATGTCGTTGAGGGCGTCGATCGCCTGGTGATAGCGCGCACCGTACATATGATCGAGGGCGAGCGAGCGCTTGTACTCGAGCAGCGTCATCCCCGACGTCACGACGTCTGAGTTCTTGAACTCCGGGTAGCGGGTCAGGAACCAATCGAGAAGCCCCTTGATGCGCGGATCCTTCGGCTCGAGCTCCTGGGCGTAGCGCAGGCCGTTATAGGCGAGCTTGAGATCCTGCTTCTTTCCAAGGGCGGCGTTGACGGAGAGCAGCGTCAGCTTCCAGGCCTTGTTCTTCTCGGGCGCCTGCGGCGTGATCTGGACGATTTCTTCAAGCGATGCTTGAAGGCTCGAGGCGAAAGGGGTGCGGTTGCCGTTCTCGAGCAGGGTGTCGATGCCGGACAACGCCGAGCGATAGCGCCCGCCGCGGACGTGCGCGAGCACCACGGCCAGCCGCTGGGCATTCGTCTTCTCGACGTTGTTCTGGACCTCGCGGATCATCTCCCGCGCGGTCCGCTGGCCGGGGTCGATGCGCAGGATGTCGTCCCATATCTGGATGGCCCGCCCGTAATCGCCCTCCTTGTAGTAGCTGAAGGCCTGGTCGTAGTACTTCTGCACGATGGCGGCCTTCGTCTCGGCGTCCGTGCCTCCCGCGGCCGCGGCCCGAGCCGGGGCGGGCGACAGAATCAGGAACGAAAGAGCGAGCAGATGGGGGAAACGCATCTAGCTTTCTCTTTTGATTTCGCGCACGATGCTGATCTCGATCCTGCGGTTGCGCGCTCGTCCTTCGGAGGTCAGATTCGAGCCGAGGGGCCGCTGCTCGCCGTAGCCGCGCGCGTGGAAGCGCTCCGGCGGAAGGCCGCGCTCGACGAGGAACTGGCCCACCGAGAACGCGCGGGCCGCCGAGAGCTCCCAGTTGTCGCGCAGGCGGCTGCGCACGAGCGGCTTGTCGTCCGTGTGCCCCGAGACGAGCACTGAATTGGGCATGCCCGCGAAGAGCTTCGCGAGGGGTTCGAGGACCTTGCCCGCGCCGGGATTGAGTGTCGCCGAGCCCTGCGCGAATAGGACGGGCTCCGGCAGCAGGATGTCGATGCGGCGGGCGCTCACGCGCAGGCCGAAATCGCGGAGCGCGAGGCGGTCCATCTCCTGCTTGATATTGACCGCGAGATCGGTCTCGTCGGCGCGCACGCGAGCGTGCTCGGTCGAGTCGACGTCTTGCTGCATGTGAGCCAGCGCCCTTTCGTACTCGGGGGGCGGCTGCACGTACGCGTAGGCGAACAGCGCGAGAAACAGGATCACGAGCGTGGTCATCAGGTCCGCGTAAGGGACCATCCATAGCCCGCTGAGATCGTGCCGCTTATTCGGCGTCATTCGATCCTCGCGCGGTCCTGAGGATCACGATCTCCACGCGCCGGTTGTGCGCGCGGCCCGCGGCCGTGCCGTTGGGGGCCAGCGGATGGAAGGGCCCGTATCCCGCGGCGATGAGGCGGGAGGGGGCGATCCCTTCGCGGACCAGGAGGCCGATGACCGACGCGGAGCGCGCGACCGACAGCTCCCAGTTCGTGCGGTAAGGCCCGGATTTTACCGGGACGTCGTCGGTGTGGCCCTCGACGATGATGTCGTTGGGGATCTGCTTGAGGACGAGCGTGAGCTCGCGCATGGTGCGGTTCGCCCCGGCGTTCAGGTCGGCGCGGGCGGTGCCGAAGATGAGCCCGTCGCGCAGGCTAACGCGGATCGTGCGCTCCGTCACGTCCACGTCGGCGAGCGCGCTCATCCGGGTGTCCCGCATGAGACGGAGCAGCGCCTCGGCCGCGTCCTTTTCCTTGAACTCCTGGATCACGGCGTCGGCCCGCTCTTGCTGCGTGTCGATCAGCTGCGACGCCGCGAAGGCCCGGAGCCACTCGGCGCGCTTGACGGGCGTCTGCAGGACGAAGGAGTACATGACCAGGAAGAAGAGCATCAGGTTGGTCATCAGGTCGCACAGCACGATGAGCCAGAGCGGATTCTCCTCCGTGCGGGGACGGGTCCAGCGCGCCGGGAGCGACGTCATTGCGCGACCTTGTAGGGCCTCGCTCCTCGCGCGCGCAGATGGAAAGACAGGTAGGCCTCCAGGCGCTTCGCGATGAGCCAAGGAGCCTCGTCCTGCTGCAGCGCGAGGACGCCCTTGGTGATGAGCTCGCGCGCGAGAACTTCCTCCTCGGAATAGTGGCTCAGCTTGTTGGAGATCGGCAGGAAGACGAAGTTCGCGGAGAAGATCCCGTAGAAGGACGCGGTCATCGCGACGGCCATGGAGGTGCCCATCGCCTTGGGATCGGTGATGTTGCGCAGGACCTGCACGACGCCGATCAGCGTGCCCAGCAGGCCGAAGATCGGCGCGAAGGAGCCGGCCGAGCGGAAGATGCCGCTGATCTGCTCGTGGCGCTGCTGCGTCGCCAGGATGTCCCGCTCGCAGCGCTCGCGGATCATCTCCTGATCGAGGCCGTCGACGAGCATCTGGATGCAGTCTCCCAGGTACGGGTGCGAGACGCGGGGCGTTTCCTCGGCCAGCGAGTCGAGGCCGTCGCGCCGGGCCTTCTCGGCGAGCTTGACGATCGACGCGATCAACGTTTGGGCGGAGGGACGCTTCGGCGGAAAGAACATGATGGCGATGGCCGTCGGCACGTTGCGCAGCGCGGACCACGGATAGCTGATCATGATGGAGCCCAGCGTGCCGCCGAAGATCAGGACGATCGCCTCGAAGTTCAGCAGGAACTGCATCATGTGGCCGACGGAGAGCACGTACCAGATCACGCCCCCGCCGACGACGATGCCGCCGACGGTCATGAAATCCATGTCTAGGCTCCCTCGATCGCGGCGGCTTCAACCGGAGCGGTCTCGACCGCGGCTTTCTTTCGCAGGGTGATCCGCCCCTCACGGACCAGCTGCGAGACGGCGGCCAGCACGAGCCGCCGCGCGGATTCCAGCACCTCCGGCGACGGTTCCTGGGAAAAATCGATCTCCTGCGTGAGCCATTCCCTCGTGCCTCCGGCGAGCTTCGGCAGGAGGTCGTCGCGCAGCGAAGGGGTAGCCTTCAGCAGCACGGCGAGGACCTTCGCGGGGACGCGGCGCGAGAGCAGTTTTATCTCCACCGGCTCGAGCGAGGCCAGGTCGTCGATGAAGACGAGCCGGCGGCTCACCGCTTCCGCCGTGGCCGGATTGTCGGCGCGCAGCGTATCGAGAAGGTCGTCCTGCATCGTGGAGGGGAGGCTGTCGAGGAGCTCGACGAGCTTGTCTTCGCCGCCGATCAGGAAATCGAGGCGCTTGCGCAGCGTATCCTCCAGCGGCTTCACCAGATCCGCGTCGAGCTGCGTGACCTTGCTCAGCGCGCCGACCACGGCGCGGCGGGCCGCCGGCTCGAGATCCGCGAGGGCCTTCGCGGCGAGATCCTGCGGCAGATATTGGATGATGGTCGCGGCCTCGGCGGTGTTCGTGCGGCGCAGGATATAGATGAGCTTGGGCATGTCGACGGCGCCGACGAAAGAAAAAGGATGATAGGACCGGGCGCTGTTGGTCGATGCCGCGGCCGCGCGCTCGCCGGACGTTTCCGCGGCCGCGGACGCGGACGCGGCGGCGGCGGGCGGCGCTTCGACGGCCTCCGGCCGCTGGGCGCCGCGCTCGCGCAGCAGCGCCGCCGCGCTGATATCGCGCAGATTCGAGATCAGAGGGCCGAGGAATTTTTGCTGGAGCAAAATCATCGCGACGACCGCCAAGATCAGCCACAGCGCGGACGTCGCGGACGCGGCGAAGCGCAGGGCGTCCTGCTGCGCACGCGGCTTGTGGAACTTTATTTTTTCCACGGCGAGGCTGTCGCCTCGCGCCTTCGAGATCCCGAGGATCCCGTTGGCCACCTTGGAGACGAGATCCACGTCCTTGGCCTCCAAGGACTCGTCGACCATGATGGTCGCCGTGAGCCGGCTGACCATCGGCAGGCTCATCGCCGCCGACTCGGGGGACTGCGCCTTGACGGGCACGCCCGGCAAGACCTCGCCGTCTTCCTGAGCGGCTGATTCCGAGCGCAGCGCCACGTTCACGATCACGATGAGGTCGTCGGACCCCAGCGCTTCCCGAAGCACCGCCTGGAGGCGGCGTTCGAGCGAGCTTTCCAGGGCGACCTTGGCCTCGATCTCCCGCGACCCTTCCTTAGTTGCGGCGGAGGAGGTGCCGGCGCACAGCATCCCAACCAAGAATCCGGCGCTCAAAAGCCTCGAAACGCGTCTATTCATTGCCTCGGGAGTTTAACAGACCTCCGTAAAAAGCACAAGGTCACGCAACATTTTCGACATTTAGGGCGGTTCAGGGAACAATTCGAGGGGTTCGATCGTATAAAGGGATGGGGATACTGCGCCGTCCGCTCTTCTGGGCAGTCGTCGCCGGCGCGCTGGCCGCGCTCGCGGCGAGGCGCGTGGGGGCGCTTTCGCCGGGACGGGACGACGGCTGGCTCGAGTCGGGGTTCGCGGGACCGGTCCGGGTCGCGGGCACGCTCGACGCTCCCGTGCGCCAAACCCGCCGGGGCTGGCGCACGCGCGTCGAGTTCGCGTCGCCGACCGGGGCGCAGCGCGCGCTCGTCTGGCTTCCGCGTGGCCGCCCGATCGACGACCTCGAAAAGGGACGCGCGGTCGTCCTGAACGGCAAGCTGAGGCCTCCGCGGCGGCCCCGGGATCCCGGCGACTTCGATGAGGCGGGCGCTCTCGAGGCCTCGGGCTGCGGGTGGGTGCTCCACGCGCGGGACGTCTCGGTGTCGGCCTCGGCCGCGCCCGCGCGCTTCCTGCCGTGGGCGTGGGCGCAGCGGGCCCGGCTGTCCGCCGAGGGCGCGTACGGCCGGCGCCTGCCCGCGGAGCGCGCCGCGCTGCTCGCGGGCATCGCCCTCGGCGACGCGGGCGCCTTATCCGACGAGCTCGCGAAGGCGGTTCGGGACGCGGGCGCCACGCACCTGCTCGTCGCGTCCGGCTCCAACATCGGCTTCGCGGCGGCCGCGGCGATGCTGCTGGGCCTCGCGGTGGGCTTGAGGCCGCTCGCGCGCGCCGCGCTGACTCTCGGGGCGTCCGGCTTCTACACGTTGATGACGGGAGCCGACCCGCCGTGCGTGCGAGCCTGGGTCATGCTCGCCGCGGTGCTCGCGGCGCGCGCGACGGGACGCGAGACGACGGCCTCCGCCGCGCTGACGTTCGCGGCGGCGGTCATGCTCGTCTTGGATCCGGCGTCGGCGCTCTCTCCGAGCGCCGTGATGAGCGTCGGAGCCTGCGCAGCGATCATCTGGGCCGGGAGCGCCGCGGAGCGCGCGGCTCCCGAGAGCTGGCCGAGGGTCGTCCGGGCCGCGGCGGCGCTGCTCGTGATCAGCGCCGCCGTCGCCGTCGCGCTATGGCCGCTCTGGATCGCCGTGTTCGGCCGAGCGTCGCTCGTCGGGCCGCTCGTCAACCTTATCCTCGTGCCGCTGTCCGGGCCGCTGCTGGCGGGCGGCTTCGCGCTTTGGGCCGCGGACGCCTGGCTTCCCGCCGCCGCGCCCTTCGCCGCGAAGCTCGTGGGCGCCGGCTTGTGGCTCTTCGAGCGGACCTGCGTGCGCGCCGCCGCGCTCCCGTGGTCGACGGTCGAGCCGCGCCCGTGGACCGGCGCGGAGATCGCGGCTTGGATCCTGCTGCTCGGCGCGCTGTCGGTCCTTCCGAAACGGCGCGCGAGCTCCGCGCTGCTGAGCTGCGCTCTCGGCGTCCTGGCGCTTGGATGGATCGCCGCTCCGCGTCCGGCCGTCTCCGCGCTCTTCCTCACGGACGGAAGCGTCCTGCTGCGCTTCAATGGAGGTCCGGCCGTGCACTTCGGCTCGAAGCCGCCGCGCGCCGTCGCGCGCCGGGCCGCGCGCGCTCTCGGAGCGGGGGCGCTCGATCGATACGCCGTGGGCGGTCCTTGGCGTCTGAGGCTCGGGCTCGTCGAGCTTTTGTACGGCGGGAACGCGCCGCCCTCGCTCCGGAGGGGAACGGGGGCTTTTGCTATAATCGAAGCCCCTCGAGCGCGCGCGTTCGAGGTGGTAATCAATGGCGACTCGTACTCCATCCAAGACCCCCTCCGGCCGGGCGTTCGGCTCGGTCCTCATTTTCCGCAACGAGGCCAAGACCGATTCGTCGCGGACGCTCGCGCTCGTCCGCGCTCTGCTGAAGACGCGCGGCGTGCGCGCGATCACCGCGGCGCGGGTCCCGACGGCGCGCTCCCTAAGAGACGCCGATCTCGCCATCGCGCTCGGCGGCGACGGGACGATGCTCCACGTCGCGCGGCAGATCGCGCCGCGCGGCATCCCGCTGCTCGGCGTGAACATCGGGACGCTCGGCTTCCTCTCCGGCACGGAGGCCGGCGATCTCAAGCGCTGCGTGGACTCGGTCCTCGCGGGCCGTTTCGCGGTCGAAGAGCGCTCGATGCTCTCGGCCGAGGTGCTTCGCGGCGGCCGCCGCATCTACGGACCCGACCTCGCGCTCAACGAGGTCGTCATCCGCTGCGGCGAGCAGGCGCGGGCGATCACGCTTTCGACGCGCTCGGGCGAGCGCTTCGTG
>Ga0163144_10010500_pt1 | contig 19737 bp, 16 predicted proteins | sample OliLak19BULKMAT1_FD_123175 | JGI IMG/M metagenome (GOLD analysis project Ga0163144, IMG submission 123175) | Freshwater microbial mat bacterial communities from Lake Vanda, McMurdo Dry Valleys, Antarctica - Oligotrophic Lake LV.19.BULKMAT1 | ecosystem: Environmental > Aquatic > Freshwater >... | reverse complement strand
TACCGCCAGCGGCATGAACGTCTATCGAAATCCATCGGCGCTTCCCCGCGCGTGGATCGTTCACGGAGCTACTCAATTGGCGTCTTATCACGAGATCCGCATGAGACTCGACGCGCCCGATTTCCAACCGCGATCGGAAGCGTTGTTTCTGACGGCGCCGCCCAGTCTCGAGAAATGTTCCGCTCCCGAAGAGGCCCTAGTAGCCCCATTAACAGGCCCCAACCGCGTGCACATCAATGTGAAAATGGCATGCCGGGGCTTGGTAATACTATCCGACACGTACTTCCCGGGATGGCGTGCGACCGTCGATCGCCAACCGGTGGAGATTCTGGAGACGTTCGGCGCGCTGAGAGGAATTGTCGTCGAAAAAGGCGATCATCACATCGAGTATGTATACTGGCCGACTTCCGCGGTCGCCGGAATCGGACTCACCGGACTCGGCATCCTCTTCGTGGCCTGGACGCGTTGGCACTCTAAAAAACATGTATAGAATGAACTACTCTGCAGGCTGAATTCCGCCTACTAAGCCGAGAGGAAACTCAAACATCATGTGGAAACGAATCCTTCCTCTAGGTGCCCTGGGAATTGTGACTGCCCTTGGCGGCGGTTTTGCGTATCTCAGCCTCCGCACACCGAATCACCTTCCCGCCGAGTCGATCCAGGTAAAGATGACGCCTGAAAACATCGCTCGCGGCGAATACCTGTGCACGGTCACCGCCGATTGCGACGGCTGCCATTCCGAGCGCGACCTATCGAAGTTCAGCGCACCCGTGATGGCCGGGGGGCAGTCCACCCAAAAACTTACGACGTTGCATTACTCAGTCCTCCCGGCAGGCGCCGGCGTCGGGGGCGGCTCAAATTTTTTCCCATCTACGAACACCATTTTCACCAGGGTCTTCTCGGCCAGCCAATCACCATCGGTAACGAACAAGTTAGCGATCTTCCCGTTCTCCAGACTTCCCAACCGGTCGTCCACACCGTAGATCCGCGCAGCTTCAATCGTCATTGCTTTCAACGCGTCTTCATTCGCCAGACCCGCGTCAACGGCCTTTTTCACCGCCTTGCGAATATCCGCCGGTCGCGCCACGCCGCCCGAATAAAACGCGAACCGCACGCCTGCTTTGGCCAGCACCGCGGGTCCCGACGGCGCCAACTCCCGCGTCTCCAACGTCCGCAGCGAATCCAGAAAATCCGGGTCGCCTTCGCGCTCCCGTTCCGGCCATTGCAAGTTGATCAACATCGGCACGCCCGCTGTTTTCAACGCGTCCGCGGAGCGCCACGCTTCCACTCCTCCATACAAAATAATCGGTGTCTTTAACTCTTTCCCAAACCGGATCATCCGCTCAATCTCCACTTTGCGGCCGGCGGGTAATAACGTGCGCGGCGACTCCAAAACTCCCTCTAGCGCCCGGTCATAGGCCGGCCGCTGCAAGCCCCGCGCATTCTGCGCGTACATCGACTTCGCCGTCTTGTAATGTTCAGCGTCCAGGTAAACCTGCCGCACGTACGAGATCGACCCCATCAATGAGCCCGGAAAGGCCGAAAAACCGCGGGTGGACATCGACAGATACTGGCCAACGGGCGAACTTACCACCATGTCGCCGGCGCGATCGCCAGCCAGGTTCAGGACCGATCCCTGCCCCCCAAAAATGCCAGTCGTCGGAAAGACAATCGCGGTGGTGAATCCCGCGTTTCGCGCTGCAATTAAATTCGCGTCAGCCGGTTGAACGAGGTCCGCGGCTTTGATCCAGCTCGTGTTTGAGGGCCGTTCCTCCGGCCCGCCGTCGTCCTGAAATTGCACGTTCGCAGGAGTGTCGTCATTGGCGCCGCGCCGCCCGCCGCCGCCCGGGGCCGCAGCCGGTCTGGCCGCCGCAACCGGCGCCGCCGCCGGCACGCCCCATGTACTCAGCGCATCGATCAATCCGGGATAGACGTGTAGTCCCTTCCCGTCGATCGTCCATGCCCCCGCCGGCGCCAGCGCGGACGCTCCGATCGCTTCGATCAGTCCATTGCGAACAACAATTGTCGCATTCGCGATCGGAGGCCCGGATGCCGTGTGAATCGTCGCATTCTGGATGGCGTACAAATTAGGCGAGCCGCTCTGCCCAAAGGCCAAAGCACCCGCCGCCGCGAGAAGCAAGTGACGGCGTGTCATTAAGAATTATGGTAACAGCAGCTATGTCAGGCCCAACCCGCTTCGGCCGATAACTTTCGCAGCATATCCAAATCCCTTTTCATCGCCGCCAGCACTTGCGCCTTCGTCATCGTAATTTTCGTCAAGCCTTTGTCCGCGCCACCAAGGTGGTACTCATAATGAACCTGCGCCGGTCCCGCGAATCCGCCGGCTTTCGCCATCTTCAAGAACTCCCGCGTCTGGACCATCCCATCGCCAATCGGGCACCAGTCCACGAACCACTTTCCGTTGGCGCCGCGGCTCCATTTGAAGTCTTTCAACGCAATTCCGCCCATATGCGGCATTGCCAATTTCGTCGAATGCAGCCAGCCGCCGAGACCGCCTTCAATCGTCGCATGCGAGACATCGTAGTTGAAACTAACGTAGCGCTTGTCCGTATCGCGAAGCAACATCCACAGGTCCCATTGCGATGCGCCCACCCGTCCGGCCCCCGAGTGCGTATGATACATCGCACACATTCCCAGTTCTTTGTTGAACGCCGCCAATTCCTTCACTCGCGGCGTCAGCGCCTTCAACTGCTCCGGAAGCGCGACTCCGTCCTTGTATTTGTACCCATCCCAGCGATAGTGCGTAACTCCCAATTTGGCCGCGGTGCGCAGCACCGGCTCCGTTTGCGGGCTGGTCATGTCGGTGATGTCGGTGGTTATCATCGTCAGCTTCATCCCCGCCGCGCGAATTGCCTCCAACGCCTTCGGAAGATCTTCCGCCACGCGTTCCGGCGTTACGTGTCCGCCCTTGCGGACAGTCAGGTCAATGCCTTCAAAGCCAACCTCCTTCGCCGCCGCGGCCATCTCCGCCCACGGCAGAAAATGGAGATGCTTGGAGAAAACGCAAAACTCCATTTTCCCCGGCGCCGCCATCGCCGAGGCGCCCGCACCCATTGCCGCCGCCAGAAAGCCGCGCCGGTTCACGAAATTGCTTGTTACCATCCCTTACAAGCTCTCCCATTTCGGAGCCCTTCGCAACCATGCCAAAATCCCCGAACGATGAACTCCGCTTTGCCTGCCAACCCGGCTGCACCAAATGCTGCGATATGGAAGGCTTCGTCTATCTCACCGAAGAGGATTTGAAGAAGGCCGCGAAGTTCTTGAACCTGCCTCCCGCCGAGTTCGAGCAGCGCTACGTCTACCGCACCGCGCACCAACGCCGCCTTCGGAAACCGCGAGCCAGCCAGTGCACCTTCCTGACCGCTGAAGGCTGTAGCATCCATGCCGTCAAGCCCACCCAGTGCCGCCTGTTTCCGTTCTGGCCCCACTTAATTGAGTCACGCCGCGAATGGGAGAACACGGCCAAATGGTGTCCCGGCATTGGTCAAGGCGAACTGATTCAGATCGGAACGGCACTGGAACGCGCCGAAGACATGAAGACCGCCTACCCGAATTTCTTTTAGTTTGAACAGGCGATCTGTTTGCGTTTGGCGATATCGAAGCAATCACCGGGGGAAAGGAAATAGTATCCTTTGCCATCCGGCCCGGCGCCGTAATTGGCGTCGTATATCGCCACTTTACTAACGCCCACCACGTCGAACTTCGTCCCGTGGACAACCACCGCCGTCCCCTCATCGAGACCCAGCCCCAACAACTCCGGCTTTAAGGCGACCACCGGAAGCATGTCATTCTCACGCTTCCGCTTGATCAGGTGTTGATCGATAGCGACAAAGGACAGGAACCCCAGTCCCTGCTCATAGCCCTTGGCCATCATGATCGTGTTTCCCTCCCGAGCGCCTCGCACAAGATAGGAGCCCTGGATCGTCGCTCCGGCTGAGCTCCCGGCGATTACACCGCCACGATCCAGCAGCGCTTCCAACTCCCGGTGCGTCCGCGTGTTCAGATACGAATCCACCAGCCGCCACTGCCTCCCGCCGTCGAACCAGACGCCCTTTGCCGCCTTCAGTGTTAGGGCGAACGGAGCCGTATCGGCTAACTTTCGGTCGCGCGTATGCAGCAGCGTCAAATGCGTGAATCCATGACGCCGCAAAGGATGCCGTTCCAACACCGAATCGTCGTAAGTATCCGGATCGCCCGCCGTTGGGATCACAACGATAGGCGCATCCAGCCCTCCGGTAAGCTTCGCAAATCGATCCAGAATCTCCGGCCCCACCAGCCCGCCGCCAATCGGAATGACGTATCCCTTGGCAGGCCCGGAAGCCGGACTATGCAACGCCGCATTCGTTTGGAGCAGAATGAAAATCGAAAGCGTGGCGCCAAGCATCGTTGCAGCAATGATAGCAAGCGTTACGATGAAAGAATGGACGCTGGAATTTATCTTCAAGAGATCGCGGAGCAGTTCGCGAAGTTGAGTCTCGAAGCGGTCCTGATCGGTAACGCCGCCGCCGCAATTCAAGGTGCGCCCGTCACAACTATCGATATTGATTTCTTGTTTAGGAAGACTCCTTCGAACATCGCGAAGCTCAAGAAACTTGCCAAAGCGCTGGATCTCGTTGTCTTCAATCCGCTCTATCCCGCGTCCCTGATGTTCCGCCTGATGCGCGAAAGCGACTCCTTGCAATTGGACTTTTGCGTTCGTATCAGCGGAATCCGCAATTATGAGTCATTGCGCAGCCGCGCCACGCCGGTTCAATTTGGAGATAAGAAACTCTTGGTCGCCAGCATGGCCGACATCATCAAAAGCAAACGCGCCGCCGGCCGTCCAAAGGATTTCGCTACCCTGATAACGTTGGAAGAAGTGTATGCCAAAATCCAAGCCCGCGAAAAAGCAAAAACCCTTGAGCCTGAAAAAACAATTTGAGTTCATGCACAACGCCCTGCTGGACAACTGGCTCGCGCTCCCGCCCGAGCGCCGCACCAACTTCCTGCGTAAACGCATCGGGATCTGCTCCTCAGCGCTCTAATCGCCAGCGAAACAGGTGATGCCGATGCACCTGGAAAGGCTGATACAGCGGCTCCGTCCCATACCGCACTCCAGGCGACGACTGAAAGCTGTACGACTCACAATCCAGAATCGCCTCCACCGCCCCTGCCCCCGAGAGCCGAACCAAACTCGTCCGATTCTGCGCCCCCGTCCACTCCCGCTGCTTCTCCTCCTGGATTTCGCCAACCTCTTCCAACAGCGGCGACTCCGAATACACCTTCGCCCGGCACCAGTTGTTCTTATCGAATGGATCAATCCCCTGCTTCAACCGAAGCCAAATGGTAGCCTGCTCCCCGGATTCCAGCACCCCATTCCCATTCCCGCGACCCTCCCGAACCTCGCGTTGAATGGGAGCGCCCCCGCCCTGATTCCCCTGCTGGCGAAAGACTGAAAACGTCATGGCACGGCCATCAAGCACCGCCACTTCAAGCGGCGCCTGCAGCGAGTCCGGCGCGATCAGAACATCAAACTCCCGCTCCTCCGCTGCCACGCGAACCTTCAGCCGCGCCCGCGCGAACGCCCCATCCCCGCCGGTAAAGCGAACCCTCAGCTTCGAACTGACGTCCGCCACCGCCCCGGAATCCAGCGTAGGAATCCCTACCAAACCGCTCTCCACCTTGACAGTCGGCCAGTTCGACGACAACTCCACCCCAATCCCCTTCCTCGCTTCACCACCCGGATTGTAGATGTGCAGAGGCAACGAAACCGCTTCGCCGGACCGCACGCGCAAAGGCCCGCGCAAAGATAGCGGCAGCATAAATGGAGCACCAGCATCCACGCCCGGACCAACAAAACTCAACTGATGAACACCACCAGCCGTCCGAACCACCAACCGGCCATCCGTATCCGCCGTTACCGTCTGCTCAGCTAGCTTGCCGATTGACACGTCATAATCAAGAACCCGATACGAACTGCCCGCTCGATATAACGAACCAGTCCGCACTTGAAGCGACGAACAGCCCGACGGAGGTCCATCCGGCGCCCACTGCGAGTTTCGCAACCGGACCGATCCCGGAGATACATTCTCCAGCGACAAAATCGCCGCCCCCGAACACTCCGCCTCCACGTCATATCCCCACACCGAAAATTTCCGGTGAGCCGACGCATAGTTCCAATCTCGCGGGATCCCATCCAACGAAGCGGTCACAAACGCTCGCACATGAAACGCAAATGTCTCCCCAATTGAAGTCGCCCAATGGCGGTGATACTCATCCTGCCGATACTCGAAGTCAACGGCCGCGGCGGCATACGCCGCGCGAGTCTCCTCGTGATACTGACTGATATAGTCCCCGCTGGCCCGAATCAACCGCACCATCGAGTGCTCATGATTCGAAACATGGTCCTTCGGCCGCCATAAAGAACGGCGTCCCGGCTCACCCACATAGAACTCCGGCCCCGGATTGAATAACGAAGCACTTCCCACCAGATCCGGATAGCGGGCGCTCAAATAGACGCTCATGAACCCGCCCATGCTCAACCCCGAAGTCGCCCGGTAGCGCCGTCCCGTCAACGTCCGATACTTGCCATCGATATGTTCGATTAGTTCCAAAAAATACAAACCGAAATCGAGCTGTCCGCCATCGATCCGCACATCCCACGGCGACCCGCCATAGAACCCGGTGTAATCGCGCGCCACATACCCGTCAACAGCGACCACAATCACATCATGCCCGCCAACAAACGCCGCGATCTTCGGGACGGTATCCTTCCCGTCGTCATACTTCTCCAACGTGTATCGATCGCTGTGTCCGTGGAAGTAGTAGATCACCGGATACCGCTTGCCCGACCGCTTATAATTCGGCGGCAGGAACAACCGATAGTGGCGCGACTCGCCCATCACCTGCGATGGATGAGTAGCATCAACATAAGGGACAGCCGCCGGCAGCGGCCGCCCCATCAAAAGACAAAACAAGAAGAGGCAAAAGCCTCTACACATCCACACCGAACTCGCTCCAGTTGATGACCTTGCCCTGCTCGCAAACCTGGTTCCCGAGAATGGCGGTCAGCGCGCCGGCCGCACCAATTTCAATCCCCGCCGGCGACGGAGCACCGGTCAAGATCGAACGGAAGAAAGCCGTCGTATGCGCATCGTTCTTCTGCACGTCTTTCGGCGCGAGCAGCCGTTGCTCCTTCCCGTCGCTCGAATAGAATTTCGTATCGTCCATCAACTCCACGGTGCCCTTCGTCCCATAGACATTAATCGTCTGATTCCCCGACGGCATCGAGCGCGGATGAAATACCAACTGCGTAAAGGAAAGCTTCACGCCATTCGCATAGTCATACGTAATGCTCTGGTGATCCATGATGTCGCGGCCCTTCGGATCGTCCTTGTACATATTGGTCCCGCCAAACCCGGCCGCGCGCGTTGGATGTTGGCCGATCGCCCAGTTGCAGGCATCCAGATTATGCACCGACTGCTCCACCAGATACCCGCCCGATTTCTTCCTATCGAAATACCAATCGGCGGAACTGGCATCGTGAGGATGATCCGACGTCGCATGCCGCTGCGCTTTCACGAACAATACCTGTCCGATCGCGCCCTCATGAATCAACTTGATCGCCGCGCCGAGTTGCGTATACGAGCGCAACTGCTGCCCTACCACGAATACTTTCTTGCTCCCCCGCGCCACTTTCACCAACTCGCGAATCCCCTCCGGCGTCGTGCCAATCGGCTTCTCGCAATAAACATGCTTGCCCGCCTTCAACGCCGCAATCGCCATCTCCACATGCATATGCGGCGGCGTGGCAATGTAGACCGCGTCAACATCCTTGTTGGCGATGATCTTATGCCAGTCGCTAGTCGTCGACGGATTAAACTTCGCCGCCCGCGTCGCGGCTTTATCCAGCCGGTCCGGCTTGTTGTCGCACAGCGCTACCACGCGAGCCTCTCCCTGCTGCATCACCTCGCCGAGAAGGCTGCCCCCGCGGTTCCCGACGCCAATCACCGCCGTACCCACCTGCGCATTCGCGCCCTGGCTAAAGACGGCCTGCGAGGCCGCCGCCGTACCCATCATGAAATATCGTCGTTGCATGGTTTAAGCTCCTTGTGTTTGTAGCCCGCGCAGAACTGTTTCGACATACTCGCGGGCGCGGCGAGCGAGTGCGTCGATGCCTTCCGGGGTCGCCGGACGCGGCACCAACGGCTCAAAAATATTCTCGAAAGTCAGCGGAATAGTCAGCCCCGTGCGCATCACGGGAGCCATCAGTTTGTAGTGGTCGATCTCGCCAAACCCCGGCCCGCAGTCCTCATCCTTCGGCGTGTTGCGATGATCCTTAATGTTGAAGGCCCGTATCTCGCGCCAGCACGTTTGAATATCGGCAATTGGATCGTGGCTCGCGTAGTCCAAGACGTTCCCGGCGTCGTAGCAGATCTTCACGCCCTCATCGGCCACCTCGCGAACGATACGCGCACAGTCCGCGCCAGTGGCCGTACTCCCGCCATGCTGTTTGATGACCACCATCACGCCAGCCTTCCGCGCGGCCGGAGCCATCCGTTTCAAATTCCCGACAAACGTCTCGTATTCGCCGGGCGTCGTCTTGCCAAAAGTCAGCAAAAACGGAATCTTCGCCGCGGCCGCCTGCTCGATCCGCCGCAGATGCGCGTCGAGCGCCGTCGGCGCTTCCAGATTCACCGTAGAAAACATCATCACCGGCGTAAGCCCCATATCGCGGCAGCGACCGGCCAAAGTTGCCGCTTCGCTGGAAGGAGCATCCACAGCGAGAGCCGGTTTCACCCGTCCCTGCGAGTCTTTATGATTGACGCCCCAAGCCACGTACTCATAGCCCGAACGCTTGATCCCCTCTAGCGCCCGCTCCATCGGATGCACCCCATAGGGAAGCGTCATGCACGCCAGTTGAAACTTCGTCGGCGCAGACTGAGCAAACGCCGGCGCCATCAGCGACGCCCCCAGAAAATGACGGCGGTTTATCACGGCAGCTCCTTGATTTCGACATTGCGATAGGAGACCGGCCAGCCCTCCGACTGCAGGCAAACGTTGCCCCATTCCGGCCATGCCCCCGTCCCTTCATTCACCAGAACGCCATTCAATACAATCGAGATCTTCCCATCGCGCGAAGTGATTTCATAGTGATCCCATTCGCCAAACACCGGGCGGTTATGAACCACGAATGGCCCGCGTTTCGCCCCCGTGATCTTCCCGCCACGCACGCCAAACAGGCTGCCGACCTCGCCAAAGTAACCTTGCACTTCGAGCGACATCGGCCAGCCATTGTCAATGGTTCCAGCGTGAATAAAGAACCCGGCGTTGGGCCAGGCCTCGTCGCTCCCGGGTCGCTGCTTCCAGCCCTTTTGGAAAGCCCAATCCGCCCGGAGCACAAAGTTGTGGTACTTCTTTTTACTCCGCAAAAATCCGTTCGGCTGGCCAGTAGTGGTGATGACGCCGTTATGAAAAATCCACGCTTCCGGCGGCGTCTCGCCCTCCACCGTCCAGTGTTCGCTGAGCTCTTTTTTGGGCATCAGCGATTCAAATCCAGCTTCCGCAAAAGCTGCCACGCAAAATACGAAACCAAGTAGACACTTCATCGGGTAGCCACTCCACACCATTGACAAACAAACGCCAGCAGCGCCTTCGTGGACGCCACCAGGGAATCGATTTCCAGGTACTCGTCGGACATATGGACATTACCTCCACCTGGCCCCCAGAGCAGCGCGGGAATTCCGAACTCATGGAAGACATACATGTCGCAAGGCCCTTCGATGCCACAAACCTTTGGCGTCTTTCCCAGCACAGTGGTAACAGTCTCGGCAAATTGAGCGACCAGCGGATCGGAAGCAGGCAGCGCCGACCCCGGCAACCAACGAATGGGATGCGTCACCACCGGCGGCACTGCAAAGTTAGCGGGATTCGCGCGTACAAGCGAAGACAGCCACACATCAAAGTCCCGATCAATGGTCTCCACTGTCTCGCCCGGCATCGCCTGCCAGAACAACTCCACCTGGCAAATCGGCGGCACGTTCGGAGGCTCTGATGTCCCCCACGGTGCCGTATGAACCCGCGCCAGCGTAACCGGAACCGGCTCCTCCAAATGCGCATAAAGCGGGTGCGCTGGCGCCGCCATCCGCCGCAACTGCACAAACGCCGGCAGCGCATTCAAAAACAGCCGCAACTGCTCCGTCACATCCGCACCGCGCACCGGCGCCAGAATGCCGCCATTCGGCGCTGCAAACCTAATCTGCACTGTCCGCCCGCCTCGCTGCGCCGGGCAGACACGATTCGAAGTAGGCTCGGAGAGCACCGCGGCATCCGCATGAAAGCCCATCAATCGCCCCGCCAGCGTCCCATTAACCCCGCCAAACTCCTCGTCCACCACCGATTCAAACGTCAAATCCCCCGCCAACTCAATTCCCAACTCAGCCAGCGACTCCACTACAAAAAGATTGGAAGCGATGCCGGCCTTCATATCCACGGCCCCGCGGCCATACAACCGGTTTCCCTCCACCTCCCCGCCAAACGGCGCCCGGCTCCACGCCGCCGACCCCGCCGGCACCGTATCCATATGCCCGCTAAGCATCAGCGACCGCCCGCCCCCCGCACCCTTGCGCACTGCCGCCACGTTCGGCCGTCCGGCATACTGGCGCCCCGGCCAATACATTGGATGCTCCTCGATGCCAGGAGCCTCCAACGGCGTATAGACACTCGGTTCCCAACCCGCCCGCCGAAGCCGCGCCGCCGCATATTCCTGGCACGCCAACTCCGAACCCAATGGGGCCCGGTTCTCCGAAGGCAGCCGAACCAGATCGCGAACAATTCCCACCAGCCGATCGGTTCGGTCCTCAACGAACGCGGAGAGATCCCGCTCCAAAGCGATGTTCATGCCAACTCCCATTTGTCCACCGGTCGAGAAAAGCCTTTTGTCAGGAATGCCAAATATACAACTCCCAGAACAAGCCAGACAAACCCGGCGATCATGGCATTGGCCGAAAGGCTGAGCCAAACGTATAGACACACCCCCGCGCCAAACAACGGAAACAGCAGGTTCGTGAACAGTCGAATACCGGAGCGCTCCCGCCGCCGGATGTAGTAGTGCGCAATCACGCTGCAATTCACCAGAATGAATCCCGTGAAAGCCCCGAAGTTCACTAGCTCCACGACCTGTTGAAAGCTGATAAGTAGCGAGCCCGCGAAAGAAATCACACCCATCAAGAGAATGCTCCGCACGGGCGTCGCAAAGCGCGCATCGAGCTTCGCAAAAATCGCCGGCGGCAACAGCCGGTCCCGCCCCATGCCATAAAGCATCCGCGACGCTCCAGCCACGCTGGCCAGCGAACTAGCCAGCCCCGCCACCATCACCACGAACGTATTGAAACCAAACAGCGGCGCCCCGCCCGTCAGCCGGCTTATATCGAGAATCGCCGTCTCCACATCCGCAAATGGCTTCTCAGCCGGCCAAACCACTGAAGCCAAATAAGCCACCACCACACAAATCAAAGTCTGCAGAATACAGACAAAAACGGTCGCAAAACCGATATCCGCCCGTGGATCCTTCGCTTCCTCAGCCATCGTCGAAACCGCATCGAAGCCAAGGTATGACAACGTCGCAATCCCCGCGCCAAGCATCAGCGGCCGCAACGCGAATGTAGACGAATCATAGATAGCATCCGTCCGCATGAGCCCCGCCGGACTGCCCACATAGCCAACCGCGGCCACAACAAACCAAAGCGCCGAGAGGCACATCAGAAAGAGCATGATTTCGTTAGCGCGCTTGGTGACTTGCATACCGCGAATATTTCCGATCGTGATCAGAACGCAAAAGAGAAGGGCCCACACCGCGAATGGCACCCCAGGCGCCAGGCGCTGCGCCGTTAAAGAAACAAAGATCGCGCTGAGCAGCGGAACCAGTACGTAGTCCAGAATCATCGCCCAGCCCGCCAGAAACCCCGCCGCCGGATGCAGCGCGTTGCTCGCATAGCTGTAAGTCGAGCCAGCCATCGGGAACGCCATCGCCATCTTTCCGTAACTCGCCGCGGTAAAGAGCATGGCGATCATGGCCACCAGATAGCTGAGCGGCGCATGGCCCTGCGAAGCCTGCCGCACCACGCCGTAGACCGCATAGACCGCCGTCGGCGTCAGAATCGCCAGGCCGTAAACAATCAGGTCGGTGCGGGTGAGCGTCCGTCTAAGCGCAAAGGCCGGTTGCGGCTCCCGTCCTCCAACGGACTCGACAGGCTTCTCAGCCGCAACCGAGTCCGTTTTGCGCGCATTCATCAAAGACCTTCACCCGCCATCGCGCCGATTACCACTCCACGCGTGCCGAGACCTGAATGGTCCGCGGCTCGTTGGACTGCCTGCTTCGATCAAGGAGTCCGGTAACACCATTCGGATTCCCGCTATTGGGATGATTCATCCCGTTGAAAAAGTCGCCCGTCAACCGTACTCGCATTTGCTCCTTGATTTGGAACCATTTGAACACGGAGAAGTCGGCGTTCCAGTTGCGCGGGCCAATCAAAAACGCCCGCGAATTCCAGCTGATGTTGTCGGTAATGGACGTGAGACGGGTCGTTCCATTCGCCAACAACTGCGGCACGCGGTTGTCAAAGGCCGGGCCGACGGGGCGTAGAATTCGCTGATTGCGATCCACCGGAACCAGCGATTGCAATTTCTGAGCATCCACGTTCGATGCGTTGAGAGGATTGAAATCCCCTCGGAAATACAGCGTTTGGCTACGGCCGTTGTAGGTCAGGTCCAGCCGCTGATCGGACGACAGCGACGGGTTCCCAAACTGGTAGACGCTGGGATCGACGCTGAGGTAGTTGCCTCCGTGCCACTCGCCAATCGTGGCAAACTGCCAGCCGCCAATCACCGCGTTGGTGAAGCCATTGACGCTCCCGCCAAACTTCTTCCCGCGGCCGAACGGCAACTCATACAAGGCATTCCAACGCATCCGGTGCGCCGGTATGTACGTCGAGTTGAAGTACGTCAGCCGCAGGCGCTCATCGAACGTAAGTTTCGGCGATCCCAGGATCTGGCTGTTCTCCGGGACCACTGCACCACCGGCCGTATCGTTCAACGATCCGTTGCCGGAGGTCGAGGCGCCCACATCGCTCGTATTCAATGCCCGTGTGAAAACGTAGAACCACTGAAACGTCAATCCATTCGAATAGCGTTTATTGAACTCCACCTGCGCCGAGTGATTGTTCGAGTACCCGAACTTACCGGAAGCGTTGAAGTTCCAGTTCGGATTCACCCGCAGGTTGTCCGAAACGGTGGGCCGGATCAGGCCCGTACGCGCCTGATAGTTGTATTCCGACTCACGACCGTTGAGCTGGAATCGTTGTTCCAGATCCGAGGCGTGGCTGCCCACATAGCTGACACGAATGGAGGTTTGGCGGCCAAGCGAGCGCTCCACCGTCAGATTCCATTCGCGCGAATGTCCATCGTGCCAGTTGCGATAGTCCCACGGCATGATCGATTGGGCGCTGTTCGGAATGAATACCTGACCGTTCGTGTCAACCGCCGCGGCGCCAACATACTGGTTTGCCGCCGGCGCATACCGAAGCGCGGTCTGACTGGTTCCGTCGAGGTTCGCAATGGGGTTCGTGTAGCGAAGATTCAGCGGTGGATTTGTGCGCGACGTCTGGAGAATCTGCGACAAAGGCATGGTCCAGAAATACTCGCCGTAACCGCCGCGAATCGTTGTCTTCTCATTCAGCCGATAGGCCGCGCCGATCCGGGGCGCAAGGTTATTGTTGTCAGCCGGTAGCAGGCTGCTCGGCAGACCGGCCTTATTCGCCGTAGTCCAGGAAAGTCCCCGGCCCGCCCACGATCCTAGCACCGACGGAGGAATTCCCGGAATGCTCTCCATGGCCGTATTGCCCGGCGTCACCACCTGGAACTGCGTGGCGAACTTGTCGAGATCGACGTTCACCATCCGGTCGTACTTCTCTTTGTAAGGCGTCCATTTGTCCCAGCGGACGCCAATATCGATCGTTAGCTTCGGCGCGACCCGCCAGGTATCGTGGACGTACAAACCCATTTCCTTCTGCTGAAAATAGAAGTATCCGCGGTTGTATTGGTTGCTCAGATAGGTCGGCAATCCCAGCGCCATCGAGGCCAGCCCATTCCCCGTATAGGACGCGATGGCGTCCGCCGAAGGATCGAACAGCCCGGTCCAATCTTCCGCAAAATCATGCGAACCCTGCGACTGCTGCAGTTCGCGGACATTGTTGAACTCCTTGCGAATCTTGCCGCCAAACTGCAGCGAATGCTTGCCGCGAATCAGCGTCATGTTCTCTTCGATATTGAAGGCCGTCAGGTTCTGGTCCTTGCGGTTGTCATTGTCGAAACAGAAGAGGTCGGTGCAGATTGTCGGCCACCCGGTAGTTCCAAAAGGATTTGGCAAACCGAGCCGTTGCGCCCAGGGCGAATTGTCAGCAAGCGTCCCTTGCCGGTTGGGGTTGCGATTGACCGAAAGCAGCAGTTCGCTGAAAAACGTTGGCGAGAAAATATGATTCTCGGTCACGCTGGCATTGTAGACCAAAGTACGTGAATTGCCGCTGCCGAAAGCGTCGGCGAGGCCCTCCACCGGAGCGCCATATCGTCCGCCCGCCTGCGAATTGGTGAGCCCGGATCGCGTAAACCGGCCGGATACCGAGTCCTTATCGCTAAACCGGTGGTCCACCCGCGTCGTGAAGTTGTTGTTCTTGTTGGTCAGCGGATAGTAGGTGCGAATATTATTCTCCTGATACGGGTTCACATCCAACGTCGGCCGGTGAACCAGCGTGCTGATCGTCTTATAGATCGGACTGAAGCGGGCCGAGGGAATCAAATTCCCCACAAATGGCGTACGCAGGCCATTGGCGCCCGTGGTCAAAGGATCGTAGATATTGGTTCGGACCCCGTTATTGTCGATCAAACTATTGAAATTCCCATTCCACATCGCCTCGGTGGGAACCACATCATCGTAGAAACTGGCCTGGCTCTGCCGCAGCCCTTCATAGGCCGCAAACCAGAACGTCTTGTTCTTGCCGTTGTAGAGTTTGGGAATCAGCACGGGGCCGCCCCCGGACACGCCAAATTCATTGCGGATCAACTTCGCGGAAGTATTGCCGTCCTGACGCGCGCGCGCCCGAAGCCCGCCGCTATTGTTGCGGTGCGTCTCGAAAGCCGCGCCATGAAAGTTGTTGGTGCCGCTTCGCGTAATCAGCGTAACCGTTGCCGGTCGCGAGTAGCGCGCGTTCGACCCATTCGTCTCAATCCGAAATTCCTGCACCGTGTCCAAGCCCGGCTGTATGCGGCTAATGCCGCCGCTGAAGCGGTCAACGATCGAGACACCGTCCTGCAGAATCTCCATCGATCCAACTTTCATCCCGTTCACGCGTGCCGCGCCTCCGCCCTCCACGCCGGCTGTCAAATTGAACAGATTGCTGACATTACGGCCATTCAATGGCAACTGCCGGATCCGCACAGAATCCTTAACATCGGAAATCTGCATGCCCTCGGTCGTAATCACCGGTGCCGCATCCGTCACTTCGACGCTCGAACTCACATCTCCCACTTGCATCGGCGCATCGACGGTAGCCGTCTGGCCCACCTGCACCGTAAACTGCCCCGTCCACCTCTTGAACCCTGCATGCTCCACCGTCACCGAGTACTGTCCCGGCGCAATCTCGCCAAAGTAATAGGTGCCGCCCTCCGCCGTAACCGCGCTCCGCAAGGATTTCGTTGCAATTCGCGTCAACCGCACCGACGCTCCGGATATGCTCGATCCGGTCGCATCCATGATCGTCCCTTTCACAATGCCGTTGCCGGACTGCGCCATCGCCAAAACACTAAATGTCAAAACGGCTGATAGGGCCGTATAAAGTCGTTTCCACATGTTCAATCTCCCGCTTTCTTGCTTATCGCACGTAAGTCTGCAAGCGAAAACTGCGGCTTGCCGCCATGGTCGACAGAGACGTCTTCAAAAGTACCCGCATATCGACGCAATGTCAATAGTTGCTTGCAACCTTCCAACTAAACAAATGGTAGACTTACTTGCTTACCGCACAATAACCCCTGTGAAGAACACCAACCCAAATCGCCGCGGCATCCTGCGCCCCAAACAGGTCCGAGACGCCAACAGCGCCGTCGTTCTTCAACTCCTCCGCCGCTTCGATCGAATTTCCCGCGCCGATCTTGCCCGCCGGAGCGGCCTCTCGGAAGGCACCGTCTCCCGCATCGTCTCCGGCCTCCGGGAACAACAACTCGTGTCCGAAGTAGGCGCCGAAAATTCCACCGGCGGCCGCCCCGCCACCCGCCTCCAACTCTCCGACATCCCGCGCGCCATCGGCATTGAAATTCAGAACTGGGAAACCCGCTTCGCCGTCGCCAGCACCCGCGGAACGCTCATCGAAACCGTCGCCTTTCGCACTCCCGCCACTCCTGAACAAACCGTGGAAATGATCGCCACGCAGGTTCGCGCGTACTGCCAAACCTACGGACGAAGCTCCATGCACGGCCTCGGCGTCACCGCCCGCGGCATCGTCAACAGCCACACCGGCGTCGTGGAACTCGGCAACGCTCCCGGCTGGGTGAAGGTTCCCCTGCAAGCAATGCTCGAAGCGGCCACCAGCCTGCCTGTGCATATCGAAAACGACGTCCGCGCCGCCGCCCTGGCCGAGTACAACTACACCAACGTCGGAGAGCACGCCCCCCACTGTATGCTCTACGCGCGAGTGGATGAAGGCGTCGGCGTCGGCCTCATCCTGAACGGAGAACTCTACACCGGCTCTTCCATGGCCGCCGGTGAATTCGGGCAAATGGTAATTGCTGACGACGGCGGCGCCACCCGCCACGACCGTCCCGGCTCGCTCGAACAACTGGTCTCCAACACGGCCGTCTGCGAACGTTTCGCCGCCGCCCAGGGAAAGGGGTCGAACGCCACCACCGCCGACAGCGCCGCCAAGGTCCGCCGCATCTGCCAGCGCGCCACCGACGGGGACGAAATCGCGGACGCAGTCATTCGAAAGACGGCCCGGTATCTCGCCATCGGAATCATGAACGTCGCCTGGGGCCTGGATCCGGAAATCATCGTCCTCAACGCGACGCTGAAAGCCGTCTGGCCGATGCTGAGCGAAGCACTGCAATCCCAAATTCCCGACGCCGCCGACTGGCCCGCCCTCCGCCGCCTCCGCATCCAGCGTTCGGCCCTTGGCGAACAAGGAACCCTCATCGGCGCCGCAACCCTCGCCTTCGCCCCGCTCTTCCAACTCGACCGCGCCGGTTGACGGCACAATGCATTGAGGTTAGGTTAGTACCAATGGAAGAAATCACCTTTCAGGTCGTCCGCGATGCAGAGCCGGAATTGCTGGTGGCCTCTTGGGATGCGCCTGACAACACCGGAGGCATAACAACCCAGGGTGAAGACCTGAGCGATCTTCAGCACCCGCTAACTGCGGCAGTAAATGCCTATTTCGATGACGGCGAGTCACCGCGCCGAATCCGAATCCATTTCGTTTCCGACCCTGTACTCGTTCAAGCGTGAAACTGCCCCGCAATGTTTCGGCCACAGATGCCGTCACTGCGCTCCGGCGCCTGGAATTTCACGCCACCAGGCAATTGGGCTTGCATGTTCGCATGTCGAACTCGGTGAGGATGGTGACTGTACCAATGCACCGAACAATAGCTCTCGGGACACTGCAAAGCATTCGCAAGCAAGCAGGCCTGTCCAGCGAAGACTTCCTCGCCGCTTTGTAGGCCCCCAAAAAAACATGCCCCTCGAATTCTCCCGCCGCCTCGACTGGTCAATCGCCGCCAACCGCCTATCCAAAGCCCTCGAACGCAACAAACCCCGCTTCGATCTAACCGCCTCCAATCCCACTAAAGCTGGCCTGACGTACCCGCCTGAACTAATCAACGCTCTCAACCACCCCGACGCCCTCCAATACAACCCCGACCCGCGAGGTATCGAGCAAGCCCGCGCCGCCCTGCAACTCGGCCCGCATACAATCCTCTCCGCATCCACCTCCGAAGCCTACGGCTGGCTCTTCAAACTGCTCTGCAATCCCGGTGACGCAATACTCGTGCCAAGACCCTCCTACCCCCTCTTCGAATTCCTCGCCAAGCTCGAAGCCGTCGAAGTCATTCAATACTCCCTTCGCTACGCCGAAGGCTGGTGGCTCGATTTCGAATCACTCGAAAAACAACTCACGGCCAACACCAAAGCCATTCTATTCGTCCACCCCAACAACCCTACCGGCAGTTACCTGAAAAAGGCCGAACTCACCCAACTCGCCAACATCTGCGCCCAGCGCCAGATCGCGTTAATCTCCGACGAAGTCTTCGCCGAGTATCCCCTGACAACGGACGACACCAGAGCCACCACCCTAGGCGACAACGGCCAGTGCCTGACCTTCGTCCTCGGCGGCCTATCCAAATCCGCCGGCCTCCCCCAAATGAAAGTCGCCTGGCTAACCGCCAGCGGCCCGCAAGCCCACGAATCCGCGACCCAATTGGAACTCATCGCCGACACTTATCTATCGGTATCGGCCCCGGTCCAACACGCCCTCCCCGCCCTGCTCCTCCATGGAGCGGCGATCCGCCAACAAATCCAACACCGCACCCACGCAAACCTGAAAACACTAAACCAATCCCACCTCAGACCGCTACAAGTCGAAGGCGGCTGGTACGCGATCATCCCGACACCTCGCTCCCGTTCCGAAGAAGAATGGGCCATCCATCTCCTGGAACACGAACAAACTCTAACCCAACCAGGCTACTTCTACGACTTCGAAACCGATGGCTGGCTGGTCCTAAGCCTCCTCACCCCGGAAGCGGATTTCGCTTCCGGGGTCGAGGCTATCGAACGCCAATTTACTGCTTGATGATCTGCCCGTCGGCCTTGCGCACTTCGCCCCAGCCGCCGTTCAGCTTGCTCCGTTCCCCGCCGCGCTCGTTGCCTCCAAACGGGAACTTTTTCGCTGCGGCTTCGTTCACTTCAATCCCCCAGCCCGGCTTCTCCGTTGCATACAGATAACCGTCCTTGATCTCCGGTACACCGCTGAAGACTTCGCGTGTTTGCGCGTTAAACGGCGAGTACTCCTGCACGCCAAAGTTGTAGCTTACGAGATCCAACGCCAGGTTCGCCGCGTGACCCACCGGCGACACATCGCCCGGACCATGCCAAGCCGTACGAACGCCGAAGTGCTCGCCCATGATCGCCATCTTCCGGCAAGGAGTCAATCCGCCTGCCTGCGAAACGTGCACGCGTATGTAGTCGATCAATCGTTCCGCAATCAACGGAGACCATTCATGCGGCGAGTTGAACAACTCGCCCATTGCGATCGGCGTCGTGCACGCCTGGCGGATCAGGCGGAACCACGCAATATCTTCCGGCGAAAGCGGATCTTCCAGGAAAAACAGCTTGAACTTCTCGCAGTCCTTCGAGAACTGCAATGCCTGAGTCGGCGTAATGCGCTCGTGCACATCGTGCAGCAACTCGATCTCTTCGCCCAGTTCCTTCCGGCAAACTTCGAACATATTCAACGCGCGCCGAATATAGGCCGCCGGTTCGAACACCGGCTTCGTGTGCAAGGACTTCACCCGCGCCGCCGCTCCGCCCGAACCATACCCGGCCATTCCGGGAACGCCGACTTGAACACGAATATGCCGGAAACCCTCGGCGATGTACTTCTTCGCGCTCTCCACCACCTGCGCCGCATCCTGACCCGACGC
>Ga0163144_10010499_pt1 | contig 19738 bp, 18 predicted proteins | sample OliLak19BULKMAT1_FD_123175 | JGI IMG/M metagenome (GOLD analysis project Ga0163144, IMG submission 123175) | Freshwater microbial mat bacterial communities from Lake Vanda, McMurdo Dry Valleys, Antarctica - Oligotrophic Lake LV.19.BULKMAT1 | ecosystem: Environmental > Aquatic > Freshwater >... | reverse complement strand
TCGGCAGCGGCGTCAGCGGCCATGGCTGGTTCGCCTATATACTCGGCGGCGTCCTGACACTCGGCCTGTCCGGCGGCCTTTTTGCGCTCAGCTTCTACAGCGCCCGCCACGGACATGACGATATTGACCCGCCTGCAGGCGGCTAAGCAGGCCCCGCCCGGCCGCACCGTTACGGTCCTGTCACGCACGCTTGATTGACACACCGGGCGGAGCACCCGATTCTAGCGTATGGCTGGATCCAAAGACGGGCTGAAACCAATGAACCTCGACCCTGCGCGTTTCGCGGCGTTTATCGCTGCGCGTCTCTGTCACGACATTGTCTCGCCGGCGGCTACGATGTCGCTGTCGCTGGAGATGCTCGACAGCCCCGGAAGCCCCGAGGAAAAGGCGCACTGCGAGCGCACCCTTCGGGAAGGCGCCCAGAGCGTTGCCGCAACGCTGCAATTCCTGCGTTATGCCTTCGGCTCCATGGGCCTGCAGCCGGGCACTGCCGACCTCTACCAGTTCAAGAAGCTGACCGACGACTATGTCGGCTTCCAGAAGCCCAGCATCGAATGGGACCTGGCCACCACCGAACTTGGCTATGGCCATGCCCGCCTGATCATGAACCTCGTGCTGGTTGGCCTTACAGCGACCGTGCGCGGCGGGGTGATCCATGTCCGGGTGCGGGAAGAGGGCGGCGTGAAGAACGTCGTCATAACCTGCAAAGGCGACCGCGTGATCCTAAAGGAGGATGTGGCCAAGGCGCTGGCCGGTGACGAGCCTGAAAGTGGCTGGCGGCCGGAGAATATCCAGCCCCTGTTCGCCAAGATTACCTGCGACGGGCTGGGTGGCACGCTGCATGCTAAAACGACGGCCGACGGCATTGTTTTCATGGCCACTGGTCTGTGCCAGCAGACGCCCTGAGCAGAAGTGTAAACGCCGGGGTCAGGATTTGTTAACACCTCTGAGGCACCCCTCAGGATGTGTAAATCATTCCAGCGGATAATCGCGCCATGAAGACCTGCCTGATAGTGGACGACTCGCGGGTAGTCCGGAAGGTCGCGTCCCGGATTGTCCGGGACCTGGGTTTCACCGTGTCCGAGGCCTCCGAAGGCGCCGAAGCGCTTCGGATGTGCCGTGAATCCATGCCGGACGCCGTGATCCTCGACTGGAACATGCCGATCATGAACGGCATCGACTTCGTAAAGGCCCTGCGCCGCGAGGACGGGGGCAAAACGCCACGCGTTGTATTCTGTTCGATAGAGAATGATGCAGAACATATACGCGAAGCACTCAGTTCGGGAGCAGATGAGTTCATCATGAAGCCCTTTGATGCGAACATTCTCGAGAGCAAATTTGCCGAAGTCGGCCTTATCTGAAGCCTTTCTTAAGATTGGGCCGCTTACTGGTAACGTTTGAGGCCCCGCGCCTCTGAACGGAGCAGCGGATGCAGGATAACATTTTCAACGCGCTTGCGGATCTCGCCCTCAATGCGTCGGGCCAGTCCGTTGTGCCATCGAAGGCCTACCTGATCGAGGCGCGCCTGGCCGGCATCGCCCGGCGTGAAGGCTTCGGCAGCCTTGAAGACCTCGTGTATTGCCTTGAGTCGCGGCAGAACCCTGTGTTCCGCGCCGAAGTCGCAGCGACCCTCCTTTCGCGCGACACCTGGTTCTTCCGCGAGCCAGGCGCGCTGAAAGGGCTCGTGCAGTCGAGGCTGCCTGAGCGCCTTGCCGCTTCGCCGTCCGGACGCGTCCGCGTCTGGTGCGCCGGGGGCAGCACGGGCCAGGAGGCGTATTCGCTGTCGATGCTGCTGGAAGACGAAACCCCGGCGGGTCTTTCCGGAGCAAAGATCGAAATCCTGTCCACCGACATCTGCAAGCAGGCGACCGAAAAGGCGCGTATCGGCACGTTCGGTCATTACGAAGTGCAGCGCGGCCTCTCGATCCAGCGCCTGCTGAAACACTTCACGCGCCTCGACTCCGGAGACTGGCAGGCCTCCGAAGCGCTCCGTGTCCGGATCAGCTTCCGCGCCCACAACCTGCTGGAACCCGCCAGCGGCCTTGGGAAGTTCGAGATCATCCTGTGCCGCAACGTCCTCTCCGGCATGGCCCGCTCGGCAAAGACCCGCGTCGTCGAAAGCCTTGCCAACCAGCTCGCCCCCGGCGGCCTGATCGTGCTGGCAGACGGCGAGACGCTCTACGGCCTCACCGACCGGCTTGAACCTGCCGGCGATGTCCGCAGCGGCTGGGTCGCGGCGGGAACAGCCAACGCCAAGGCGAGCGCGGCATGAAAGCAGCCCCTCGCGTTTTCGCCGCCCATCGTCTATATGCCCGCCACCAGCAGCTGCTCCGGGCCTTGACCCCGGTGGGAGTGAGAGATGACGACGCCAGATACCGCGTGGCCGCCCGGCCGCCTGAACTCGCTTGGGTTTGCCAAGCCTCCCCATGAAACACGGGTTGTCGCCGCCATGTCCGGCGGCGTGGATTCATCTGTGGTCGCCGCGATGCTGAAGGCCGAGGACTATGACGTGATCGGCATCACGCTGCAGCTTTATGATCATGGCGCGGCCATCGAGAAGAAGGGCGCCTGCTGCGCCGGACAGGACATCCACGATGCCCGCAACGTGGCGGACCAGATCGGCATTCCGCATTACGTGCTGGACTACGAAAGCCGTTTTCGCGAGCAGGTGATGGAGGATTTCGCCGACACCTATCTCGCGGGCTCGACTCCGATCCCGTGCATCCGCTGCAACCAGACCGTCAAGTTTTCGGACCTCCTGCGCACCGCGAAGGAACTCGGCGCCGATTGCCTTGCGACCGGCCACTATATCCGGCGCTCAGACGGACCGGGTGGCCCGGAACTCTACCGCGCCCGCGATGCGAGCCGTGACCAGTCCTACTTCCTGTTCGCCACCACGCGCGCCCAGCTCGACTACCTGCGCTTTCCGCTCGGCGATCTTCCGAAGACGGAGGTCCGCGAACTGGCAGAGACGTTCAGCCTTCCGGTCGCTGCGAAGCCCGACAGTCAGGACATCTGTTTCGTGCCCGAAGGTTCCTACGCCAAGGTCGTCGAGAAGCTGCGCCCCGGCTCAGGGCGCGCAGGCGAGGTCGTGCACCTGGATGGCCGCGTGCTGGGCGAGCATGAGGGCGTGATCCACTACACGATCGGCCAGCGCCGGGGGCTTGGTGTCGCGACGGGTGAGCCGCTGTTCGTCGTCAAGATCGATGCACCGAAGCGCCGCGTTCTCGTCGGACCGCGCGAAGCCCTGATGACGCGCGGCCTTCTGCTGGAAGAATTGAACTGGCTCGGCCAGGGCAGCCTGGAAGAGGCTGCGCGGGGCAATGCCCGGGTTTTCATCCGGGTGCGCTCGACCCGTCCGCCGGTGCCGGGTCACCTCGGGTTCGAGGACGGTCAACCTGCCGTTTTCTTTGATGTGCCGGAAGAAGGTGTCGCGCGCGGGCAGGCCGCCGTGCTTTACGATCCCGAAGGCGGCACGCGCATCCTCGGCGGCGGGTTCATTGCCCGGGCCCTTCCGGTTGATGCGCGCGTGGCTGCCTCCTGAACCCGGCTTCTGCCCGGACATCGATCTCATCCGGAAATAGTTCCGGAAAGCCAGTTGACGATTGAGCGGCTAAGGCTAGCGTTCCGCGTGGCAACGGGAGGCGCCGATGGGCTTGAAATCACTGCTGTCCGAGTTCCTTCTCCAGAAGGCGCAAGCCCAGCCTGCGCCGATGCTGGACGTTCGCTTCGAACCTGCGCTGCCGTCGCGGATCCTCGATGCCGGAGAGCCACATCCCGAAGGCGCGGTGCTGGAAGAGAGCCTCTTTGCCGAGGGCCAGAGCTTCGTCATCTGCTATACCAACGCTGACGGCGTCAAAAGCATTCGCCGGATCACGGTGTGGGCGCTCAAACGCACGCCCGAATCGCGTATCCTGCTGCATGCACGCTGCGCGGAGACGCGGGAAGTGATGAGTTTCCGGGCCGACCGTATCAAGTACTGCATGGACATGAACGGCGACGTCTTCGAACCACCCGCCGCCTTCCTTGCCGGGATATTCGGACTCAGCGTACCGGATGCGCTGTTGCTGGCAGCGACCAGTGCCGCGCCGTCCGGCGTCTGGCCACCGCTGGACCAGGCCTATTGCCTGCTTCGCCAGCAACTGCGTCATGAACTGATTTTGCTGGCGGCCATGGCGGAGTCGGATGGTCAGGTTTCGGTCGCCGAAACCGGAGTGATCATCAGCTTTGCCCGCCACCGTGCCGAACGGCTCGGCATCGAACTTGATGAGTCCCGCGTCCAGAAGTTCCATGGCCTTGTGCGGAGGCTGCGGCCAACCGGCGACCAGATCCGTGCCGCGATTGACGAGATCGCCGCCCGCCCGCCCCGGGCGGAGATGGAGATCATCCAGGCTTGCCGGGAAATCATGCTGGCCGATGACCATATGCACGCCGACGAACTAGACCTGCTGGAGCAGATCCGGACCGAGCTTGCCGCCGGCTGAGGCTCAGCTCAGCCAGTCTGGTGCCTGCACGCCGGCGCTGAAGGCAGGCGCGCGATAACGCTCCAGAAGCTTCGCCACGATGAGGTCTGCAACCCGGTCGGCTTCGCGCAAGGGCTCGTACGTCCACCGATCAAGCGTGCCGGTGAAACGCCGCGCGGCACCGCGCGCGATCAGGCTCTCGTGCAGCTGCGTGAACTTTGCAGCCTGTCCTTCGATCGGTGCGATGTGCACCGGCAGGCCGTGCCAGGCCGCTTCCGACAGCATGTTGGAACTGTCCCCGGTGACAATCGCGGCTTTCGAGAACATCAGCCAGGCGAGGTAGGGGTTGGGGCCGTCCTGCGCGCCGGCCCAGAACAGCCCGCCGGTCTCGTCTGCGAGCTTGCGGAACTGTGTGACGATCCCGATCGGCGTCCGGCGCGATGTGGTGATGCGCAGACGCCAGCCTTGCGCAGCGAGCCCGCGCAGCTGGCGGTCAAGGCGCCCGGCGGCGGCCGGCGTGAACGTGTGTACCTTGGAATTGCCGCCGAGCACGACGACCACGCTGCGGCTGGTATCGTCCGCCAGCGGTGCAAAGGCCTGTCCGGTTTCTTCCAGCGCGTCGGGCGAGAAATGGGCGGGCGAGCCAATCGTCGTCACGACATTCGCTCCCGACAGGCCGTCATGCCCGGGCACGACCAGCAGGTCGAAATTCGACGCATCGATGTGGGGATCGAGGATCTGGACGGTGAAGGTCTTGCCTTCCGAATGCTTGCGAACCATCCGGGTGAACGCCGCCGAGCGCCGCCCCGCCGCGATCCAGAGCGTCGGCCAGGGCGGCGCCAGAAGCGCGCGCTGCGCCGTAGGCAGGGATTTCAGCGGCGCCGGCCATTTGTCGGCGGAAAGCCAGGTCCACGGCGCACGGGGCGTCAGTATCAGGGGCTCCGCCCTGTGCGCTTCGCCCATGATGTGAGCAATCCGCATCCAGCGGCCCGGCTCGCCAAGGGCGTGGACCAGCGCGCGCACCTGAGATGCATTGCCGGCGCGGCCATCGGAGACAGCCCAGACGGAAGGCCCGAGCGTCCTCATGGGCGCGTATCCTTACTTGTAAATGACCTTCGACACTTCATAGGCGCGCGCGCCTGACGGAGCGGCAACCTCGGCTTCGTCGCCCTCTTCCTTGCCGATCAGGGCGCGGGCGAGGGGAGAGGTGATCGAGATCTTGCCCTCTTTCACGTTTGCCTCATCTTCGCCCACAATCTTGTAGGTGAACTTTTCCCCGGAATCGACGTCGACAATCGTGACCGTGGCGCCGAAGCGGATCTTCTTTCCGCCAAGTTTGCTGATATCGATGATGTCGGCCCGAGCCAGCTTGTCGTCGAGTTCGCCGATGCGGCCCTCGATGAAGCTCTGCTTTTCCTTGGCGGCATGATACTCGGCGTTCTCGGACAGGTCGCCGTGCGAGCGCGCTTCGGAAATCGCCGCGATGATGCTGGGCCGCTCAACGGATTTCAGCACCTTGAGTTCAGCCTGAAGGGCAGCATGGCCTTCGGCAGTCATCGGAATGCGTTCCATCGTGAGTTTCCCTCATCTTGCGCGGCTAAAAATCGTGGTTTCAAAAAGCAATCGCGTCAAGTGGGGCCAGGTCAGGTGCTTTGCAAGGCACGGACCGAGATTTCCTGTGTTTTCATGCTGGCAATGGCCTGTACGGCGGCAATCGAAGCCGCAAGTGTTGTGAAATAAGGGATTTTACGTGCAACCGCCGTGCGCCGGATCGAGGCGGAGTCGGACAGGGACGCGGCGCCTTCCGTCGTGTTGAACATCAACTGGACCTCGCCGTTGATCATCGCATCCACGATGTGCGGCTGGCCTTCGAGCACCTTGTTGACCCGCCGGATCGGGATGCCGCTGGCTTCCAGGCGGGCGGCGGTGCCGCTTGTGGCGATGATCGTGAAGCCCATCTCGACCAGATTGCGGGCCGCTTCCACCGCGCCCGGCTTGTCATTGTCGCGCACGGAAATGAATACGGCCCCCTCGGCCGGGAGGCGGATACCGCCGCCAAGCTGGCTCTTGAGGAAGGCCATTCCGAAATCGTCGTCCCAGCCCATGACTTCGCCTGTGGAGCGCATCTCGGGGCCGAGCTGCGGATCGACGCCGGGGAAGCGAGCGAAGGGGAACACGGCTTCCTTGATCGCAATCCGGCGCGGGTTGGCATGGCGCAGGTCAAAGTCCGTCAGCGGACGGCCAGCCATCACCTTCGCGGCAATGGCAGCGATCGGCGCGCCGACAGCCTTTGCCACAAACGGCACCGTGCGGCTGGCGCGGGGGTTCGCCTCAAGGACGTAGATTTCCTCGCCTTTCACCGCGAACTGGATGTTGATCAGGCCTTTGACATTCAGCGCGCGGGCCAATGCGATGGTTTGCTCGGCAAGGCGCCCCTGCAGCTCGGGCGACAGGGTGAAGGGCGGCAGGGCGCACGCGGAGTCGCCCGAATGCACGCCGGCTTCCTCGATATGTTCCATGATGCCGGCGACATGCACATCGTGGCCATCACAGATCGCGTCGACATCGACTTCAATGGCGTCCGACAGGTAGCGGTCGATGAACAGCGAGGCATCGCCGGAGACTTTCAGCGCCTCCGCAGCGAACTTGCGCAGGTCTTCGTCATTGCGCGCGATTTCCATGGCGCGTCCGCCGAGCACGAAGGAGGGACGAAGCATCACCGGATAGCCGATCTCGTTGGCTTTCACTTCCGCTTCCTCGACACTGCGCGCGGTGCGCGACGGTGCCTGCTGGATGTTCAACTCGTCGAGCAGCCGGGCGAACTGTTCGCGGTCTTCGGCGAGGTCGATCGAAGCGGGCGTCGTGCCGAGGATCGGCACTTTCTCATCAAACAGGGGGCCGGCGAGCTTGAGCGGCGTCTGGCCACCGAACTGGACGATCAGCCCAAGCAGCTCTCCGTTCAATTGTTCCTTGTGGACGATTTCGAGCACATGTTCGATGCTCAGCGGCTCGAAGTAGAGGCGGTCCGACGTATCATAGTCCGTGGACACCGTTTCCGGGTTGCAGTTGACCATGATCGACTCGATCCCGAGATCGGACATCGCGAAAGCCGCATGGCAGCAACAATAGTCGAACTCGATGCCCTGGCCGATCCGGTTGGGGCCGCCGCCGAGGATCATCGCCTTCTTGCGGGCCGAGGGCAGGGCCTCGCAATCGGGCGCGGCCAGACCGAAGGAGGCATGCTCGTAGGTCGAGTAAAGATAGGGCGTCTTGGCCGCGAACTCTGCCGCACACGTATCAATGCGCTTGTAGACCGGGCGCACGTTCAGTGAATGGCGCAGGCCTCGCACCCAGACTTCGGCCTGGCCGGTCAGCTCGCCGAGCCGTTTGTCTGAGAAGCCCTTGGATTTCAGCTCGATCAGCTCATGCGATGTGCGCGGCAAGCCTTTGGCCTTGATTGCGGCTTCGGTCTTCACGATGTCCTCGATCTGGCGGAGGAACCATGGATCAAACGAGGTGACGTTCTGCACGTCTTCCACGCCCAGGCCCATCCGGAAGGCTTCGGCAATCACGCGGATACGGTCCGGGGACTGAATACCGAGCGCCTGGCGCAGTGCGCTCTCGCTCTCGAAACTCATCTCGTTGAGCCCGGACAGGCCCGTCTCAAGCGAGCAGAGCGCCTTCTGCAGGCTCTCCTGGAAGCTGCGGCCGATGGCCATCGCTTCACCGACGGATTTCATCGCCGTCGTCAGGACGGGCTCGGCGCCCTTGTACTTCTCGAACGCGAAGCGGGGTATCTTGGTGACGACATAATCGATCGTGGGTTCGAACGAGGCCGGTGTCACCCCGGTAATGTCATTGGTGAGTTCGTCGAGCGTGTAGCCCACCGCGAGTTTCGCGGCGACCTTTGCAATCGGGAATCCGGTGGCTTTCGAAGCCAGCGCCGAGGAGCGCGAGACGCGCGGATTCATCTCGATGACGACAAGCCGCCCATCTTTCGGGTTGACCGCGAACTGCACGTTCGAGCCGCCGGTCTCCACGCCGATCTCGCGCAGCACCGCGATCGAGGCGTTGCGCATCACCTGGTATTCCTTGTCGGTCAGCGTCAGCGCCGGCGCCACGGTGATCGAGTCGCCGGTATGCACGCCCATCGGGTCGATGTTCTCGATGGAGCAGATGATGATGCAATTGTCCGCCTTGTCGCGAACCACTTCCATCTCGAATTCTTTCCAGCCGACAAGGCTCTCGTCCACGAGGATTTGCGCCGTCGGCGATGCGGCGAGACCGGAGCGGCAGATCTCTTCATACTCTTCGACATTGTAGGCGATTCCGCCGCCGGTGCCGCCAAGCGTGAAGGCCGGGCGGATGACCGCAGGAAGGCCGACGACATCAATCGCGTCAATCGCCGCCTTCAGGCCGGAAATGCGGTCATAGCGTTTGGGCTTGCCCGGCTCCGAAGGTAGTTCCGGGGAAGCGATGATGGTGGCGCGCGGGTTCTCGAGGCCGATGCGGTCCATCGCCTCGCGGAACAGCTTGCGGTCTTCGGCCATCTCGATGGCTTCGGCCTTGGCGCCGATCAGCTCGACGCCATATTTTTTCAGGATGCCGGAATGATGCAGGTCGAGCGCGCAATTGAGCGCTGTCTGTCCGCCCATGGTCGGCAGAAGCGCATCCGGCTTTTCGATGGCTATGATCTTTTCGACGATCTCGGGAAGGATCGGCTCGATATAGGTCGCGTCGGCGAGGTCCGGATCGGTCATGATCGTTGCCGGATTCGAGTTCACGAGGATGACGCGGTAGCCCTCGGCCTTCAGCGCTTTCACGGCCTGCACGCCCGAATAGTCGAACTCGCAGGCCTGGCCGATGATGATCGGACCGGCGCCGATTATGAGGATGGAGGAGATATCTGTGCGCTTCGGCATGGGGACTCTCCTGAGGGGGCGGGCAAACGGCTGCCCTATAGCGGGGAGTCGGGGCGGCGGGCAAGCGCTGCAATGTTCTGAAACGTTTGGATCACGCCGCCGGATCCTGCTGCGGGTGACATATACAGTTTGTTCCTAGCACAAGGTTCCCGGTCATGCGCCGTTTTCTGACCGCCGCTGTCGCCGCAACTGCCGCGTTCGTTCTGCCGGCCTGCGTGTCCATCGCAAGCAAGACCGAGCTTCCTGCGGTGCCTGCCGCTGCGGAAGTCGCTGCGATCGAGATCGTCAAGGAAGTGAAGGTCACGAGCACGCCGAACCTGTTCATCCTGTATACGCTGAAAGAGGGCGTCACCCCGGACGCCTTCGATGCGTGGGTGCGCACCACCGACCAGTCCGCCATGCGCTCGCTCACCCGGGTGCAGGAATTCCGCACGTACCGTGCCGAGCGGCTGATGATGGGCGAAGGTGCGCCCGGCACCGCCCATGTCGAAGCCTTCGCGATCCCCGACCTTGAGGCCTTCGTCGCCGAGGACATGGGCGGCCCCTCGGTCCAGACCGTGATGGGCGCCTTGATGGGCTTTGCAGAGGCGCCGCAATTCATTGTCGTATCGGAAGTTAACCAGGTTTTGCCCCCCTCAACCCCCGGCTTGAAGGTCAGGGCAAGCGGGGTCGCCGGTCAAACGGCGTTGTTCGGAGATGATACCGGGCAGTCAGGTCCAGCGCTTGGAAAGCCGCTGGGCCAGTGAGTCCACATGACCGCGCGCTGTGACGGCATACCCGGTAACCACGTCTGCAACGAACGGGTTGTCCTGCCGCTCCTGTCCGAACGTGCTCATCGGACCATGTCCGGGCACGAAGCGCATCTGGTCTCCGAGTGGCCACAGCTTGCCAGTGATCGAGTCGATCAGCTGCTGATGGTTGCCGCGCGGAAAATCCGTGCGGCCGACCGAGCCCCGGAACAGGACATCGCCGACGAACGCCATGGCGCCTTCCAGGTTGTAGATCACCACATGGCCCGGCGTATGCCCGGGGCAGTGAGCAACGCCGAACGTATTGCCGGCCAATTCCAGCACGTCGCCGTCATCAAGGTAGCGATCCGGCGTCACGTTCTTGCCGTCGGTGATGCCGTAACGCGCGCCCTGCGCTTCGATGTCGTCGAGCAGCCACTGGTCGTCCTTGTGGGGACCGATGATGGGGCAGCCCGTGCGCTCTTTCACGGCCATCGCCGCGCCGGCATGGTCGAGGTGGCCGTGCGTCAGCCAGACCGCGACGATCTTGACGCCGAAATGCTCCGCCGCGCCCATCAGCCGGTCTATGTCGCCGCCCGGGTCGACGAACACGCCTTCCATTGTCTCGGTCGACCAGATCATCGACGTGTTCTGTTGCAGCGGGGTCACCGGAACAATCCGGATCTCGAGTTTCGGGGCGGGGGGTGTTGCGCTCATCCCTTTCACATAGCGGCGCAGGCGCCGGACCGCAAACCCGGTCTTCGCCGCTTTCCCTCGCGCGGGTGCTCGGTTAACAATGCGGGGCAATCTGCATTTAAGGATGTCTGCCCATGAACCGTGATCCTGGCCGTATTCGCGCGAACGGTCTTGGCGACCTTTTCAGCGGCCGGATCGGCATCATCCTGATAGCGCTCGTCGGCATTTTCATCTACTGGCAGGCCAATCAGAAGGAAGTGCCGTTCGCGCCGGGCAAGAAACAGCTCAACACCATGTCGATTGAGCAGGAAGTGAAGCTCGGCGCAGAATCCTATCTCCAGATCCTCCAGGGCGAGCAGCAGCAGGGCAATACCGTCCTCTGCGCGGATGAGTCCAGCTGTACCGGCAACGCCCGCGAATTGACGCAGACGGTGCGCGAAATTGGCGGGCGTCTCGAGAAAGCTGCGCTGGAACTGGAGGAAGACTACCGCACGGCCGGCTATGACATGCCGGGCGTGGTCGAGAAATTTGACTGGACCTATTACGTTGTCGATTCCGCCACACCGAACGCCTTCTGCCTGCCGGGCGGCTATGTTGCGGTCTATACCGGTATCCTCGACATCACCGGCAATTATGATGGCCGCGTCACGCTCGATGACATCAGTGATGTCGACAAGCTTGCGGTCGTCATGGGCCATGAGATCGGGCATGCACTGGCGCACCACGGCGCAGCGCGGATGAGCACGCAGCAGGTCCTGCAGGTTGGCCAGATGGCGGTTGCCGTCGGTCTTGGCGACATGGGTGTGACGCAGCAGCAGATGGTGATGCAGGCCTTCGGCGTCGCAGCGCAGGGCGGCTTCCTGGCTTTCTCCCGCGACCACGAAACTCAGGCCGACAAGATCGGTCTCGATCTGCTGGTTCGGGCCTGTTACGACCCGCGCGAAGCGCCCGAACTCTGGGAAAGAATGGGCGAAATCGGCAAGGGCGAGCGTCCGCCTGAATGGATGAGCACCCACCCGGCCTCCGAGACCCGCGCCGAGAATTTCCGCAACTGGATGCCGGACGCGATTGCGGAATACGAGTCTCGTTGCGGGCCACTGCGTTGAAAATGCATTTGAAAAAGGCCCCTGCGTTTCCGCAGAGGCCGCCAGGGGCCATTCCCCATGCAGGGTGGAGCAAGCTCCTCCCAACCCACGGCGCCAGCGTTTAACCTTGTTTACATGAACGGATTGCAACGAGGCTGGCCGGGCGGGAGCGCCGCTGTCACTAACTGCCGGAGCGGCGCGCCAGCGCCCCTTCAGCCGTGCCTGTCAGTCTGGCAAGGAGGCGCACGAGTTCAGCCTCGTTGGCCGGCTTCCGGCACACGTGGGCGCCGTTATAGCGCGCCGAGAGGATCTCGAATTCTGCCATCGCGGTATTGAAAACGAAGGGGATGCCCCTGCGTTGCAATGCGTCGGCCACCGGCACCACGATATGGCCACCCAGGTTATAGTCGAGGATTGCTGCGTCTAAGTCGAAGGACTTTGCCTGCCTGAGGGCTGATTCGACATCGAGACACACACCCGCCGTCGCGCCGTGCCTCATCACCACGTCTTCGAGGTCGAAGGCAATCAGCGCCTCGTCTTCCACAATCAGGATCTTTTTCCTGGTGAGCATGTTCGGTAACTACTGACGGGTGGCTTTGTTCCGTTCTTTCGCAGCCGTGTTATCATGAAGGGGCGTAAAGATTTCACCTACAGGCCGCCGGCGAGGGCCCGCAAGGTGCTGCGCGGCATGGATTTCCGCGCGTCCGCGGGGGAAACGGGCCTGCATTGCAGGAGGCCGCCCCCGGCCTCTGGGGAAGGGTCACATTTCCGGCATCACGCTCGACAGATGCGCGCCAGACGCTAGCCTGCGCTCTGGTAAGGTGAGGGGAAGAAACATGCAATCGCTCTATTGGGTCCTGACTTGGGCCTGCCACCGCAAATGCGCGCATTGCTATGATGACCGTTTCCGCCCCTATGTGCGCGCCGCGTTGACAGACGTGGTCGCGAAAGGCCAGCGCGCCTACGAGGCGGTGCTCGCGAACCTGCCGGACGACATGAGCTGGACCGATGCGGCCGGAGTGCGCCAACCGACGCTGATCGTTCTGGCCGGCGGCGAATTGCTGATCGACGGAGTCAGGGATGAGCTGTTCTATCCTGTTCTGGACGCCATTCGCCGCCGCTGGCCGGACGCGCCCCCGCGCCTGTCGATGCAGACGACTGGCGACATCCTTGAACCGGATCACATCGACGCCATGCTGGCACGCGGGGTGACCACGATCGCGATCGCTTCGATCGACGATTACCATGTTGGCATGAAGGGTGAGCGCAAGTTCCGCTTCATGGACAAGATCCGCACGATGATGGCCGCGAAGGGTGTGGGCGAAGTGTCGCTTGGCGGCGGCAAGAGCGAAAAGCTGAAATCCCCGGACCCGGCGACGCGTTCTCGCTCCGGCGAACCCAACTTCCTGTTCTTCGGCGCGCAGGAAGACCTCTGGATCGGTGAACTCTGGCCGCGCGGGCGGGCCTGGGCCAACGGCCTGTCGAATGCGGGATATGACACCAATTTCTGTGCCCGCTGGTCCGGGGGCAAGAATTTCCTGAAGATGCACCAGCCCGGCAGCGAGATTGCTATCGAGCCCGACGGGTCGGTCTATCCCTGCTGCCTGAAAACGAAGGCGCCGCTCGGCTCGCTCGCCGAAGAACGCCTCGTGGACATTCTGGACAGCGTTTCCGGCCTGCCTTCCATCCAGGCCCTGAACGCGGGTGATCCCGAAGGCATGGGCCTGGAAGCCGGCTGGAGCCGCGAGACGTTCAAGACGCGCTCCACCGCGCTTGATGGCAAGGGACGGGAGGTCTCGAACGCCTGTCTGGGTTGCGACCGCTTCTTCGAGCAACACCTCGGCGCCGAACTCAAGGCCCTGCGCGCGTCTCGCCTCGAAAAAAGGAAAGCCGCGCAAGCGGCGCTGTGAGGCGGCTGGCGCGGCTTCTCGTTGGCAGTCCGGTCCCGGGAACGGGCCCCACCCAGCCTGCAAACTTGAGTGTGAGCTAGAGCAGTGGTTCCTGCAAAAACGAGCAGTTACAAATCTTACGTACCACTGGTATCATAAGCCCTCAAGGGGCAAAAGCATGGCGAAACGCACTTCTGCGCAGGCTGGCGAAACGCGCGAGACCATACTTCGCGTAGCAGGAGAATTGTTTGCCGGGGACGGCTACCAGGCCACTTCGGTCGCGGACATCGCCGACGCAGCCGGCGTCACCAAGGGCGCCGTGTTCCATCATTTCCCATCGAAGGACATCCTTTTTGTCGAAATCTGGCGACAGCTTCAGCTCGACATGGACGCCGACGCCCGCGCCGCAGCGATCGCCGCGCTCGACCCGGCCGATCCGTTCAAGGCCTTCCTTGCCGGCTGCCGCGTCTATCTCGACTGGGCCTCGCGCCCGGAATACCAGCGGATCGTGCTTCTGGACGGCCCCTCCGTGCTTGGGCTGGCGCGCTGGCACGAGATGGAGTTCGAGGTCGGCCGCGCAAGCCTCGTGGCCGGCACGAGGTTCATCGCCGCCCAGGGGCATTTCCCTAGGAAGCTTGCCGTACCGGCCGCGCTGATGCTGCAGGCCTCGATCAACGCCGCCGCGTTTGCGCTCACGGATGGCAAGCTCGCCATCACCCGCGAGGAGTACCTCGACACGTTCGAGCGGCTCCTGCGCGGCCTGCGCTAAACCTCTTCCGGCAGTTCAGGATAATTATTGCGCACGTTGCCCACGGCTGCGCCCATGGGCCAGGCCGTCATGTCTTCGCTGGGGAAGGGCTCGAACAGGGGCGCGGGGTCGCCCTTCGACGGATCAAGTCACCAGCCATGGTTCTCGGGCGAAAGGATCACCGGCATGCGGGAATGGATGCCAACGGTTAAATCATTCGGCCTCGTGGTGAGGATCGTGAAGGTCTGGATTTCGGAGCCGTCAATCAGCGCCGCGTCCCAGAGGCCCGCTACGCAGAACCAGCGCCGGTTCTTCAGCTTGAAGGCAAACGGCGTCTTGGATTTTCCGCTCACGGACCATTCGTGATAGCCCGAGACCGGTACCAGGCACCGCTTGTGCCGAAAGGCGCCGCGGAACACCGGTTTCTCGTGCGCCGTTTCGGACTGCGCGTTGATCGTCATGAACTTCTTCTCGGATCGCGGCTTCGTCCACCAGGACGGCACCAGCCCGCATTGCATCGGCACCATCTCGCGTGCCCGCGCGACCTCATTGAGGCGCACCACCGGATGGATCTGCGTCGGCGCGCCATTGTACATCGCTACAGGAGGCTCAACACGTTCCGGCGGATCGCCAAGGATGTTCAGCACTGCATAATACTCGGCCCAGCTGACATTCTCACGGAAGAAACGGCCACACATGAAAGGTCAGTCTCCGGGGCGGAACTGCTTCCCGCGATGGTCGCGCATCAGCCCGGCAAAGCGCTCGAACAGGTAGAAGCTGTCCTGCGGGCCGGGGGAGGCTTCGGGGTGGTGTTGCACCGAGATGATCGGCTTGCCGGCCACCGCGAGACCCGAGTTCGTGCCGTCGAAAAGCGAGCGATGGCTTTCGGCCACGCCGGCGGGGAGGATGGCCACGTCAACCGTGAAGCCATGGTTCATCGAGACGATCTCGACCTTGCCGGTCACGAGGTCTTTCACCGGATGGTTCGCGCCGTGGTGGCCCTGCGCCATCTTCATCGTCCTGGCGCCGAGCGCCAGGGCGAGCATCTGGTGGCCGAGACAGATGCCGAGGATCGGGATGCCAGAGGCGATCAGCTCACGGATCATCGCGCCGGAGCGCACATAGGTCGCTGCCGGATCGCCGGGTCCGTTGGAAAAAACCACGCCGTCCGGTTGCAGCGCGAGAATCTCAGCCGAGGCCGCGTTGCCGTTCAGCACGGTGGAGCGTGCGCCCGCGTTCGCGAGATTGCGCAGGATGTTCTTCTTCACGCCGAAATCAACCACCACGACATGGAACTCGGCATTGCCGCCGGCGGCATGGCCGATGCCCGGCTCCCACAGGCCCTCGGTATGCTCGAAAGACCCTTCCTGCACGACATCGGCGGCAAGGTCTGCGTCATCCAGACCTGCCCAGGCCTGCGCGGCGGCGACAAGTGCCTGGAAGTCGATTTTCCCGCCCGGCTGGTGGCAGATGGCCGCTTTCGGCATGCCCAGCTCGCGGATCCGGCGCGTCAGCGCCCGTGTGTCCAGGCCGGACAGGCCGATAATCCCCTTGCGCGCGAGCCAGACGCCGAAATCTTCTGCCGAGCGCCAGTTGGAGGGCGCCGTGATCGGCTCCCGGAAGATCGCGCCCCGGGCGGCGTGGGAGGCGGGCGGGGTGGACTCTTCATGGTCTTCGGGATTGGCGCCGACATTGCCGATATGCGGGAAGGTGAACAGCACCAGTTGCTGGGCGTAGGAGGGGTCGGTCAGGATCTCCTGATAGCCGGTCATCGCGGTGTTGAAGCAGAGTTCGCCCGTCCGGATGCCCGCCGCGCCCGCGCCGTGCCCCGCAAACACGGTGCCATCCGCAAGGGCGAGCGCGCCGGTGGCTGAGTCCATATCTTGATTCTTGCTCACAGAACGATTACCTCCCAGCGTTCGACCGGATTGACTCATCATTAACCAGTCTGGCTAAAACTTGGCCGCTTATTGAGGCTGAGTCCCTGTAGCGTCAAGCAATGTGCTCAACGGACAGGCGCGGAAAGGCAGTGGACGGCATGGGCCGCGAAGATGTGTCAGCGTGTATGGGCCTGAGAGCCCGGATTATGCAGGCGCTCAAGGATGAATCGGACTCCATCGGCGACGAGACCAGGCGGGCAACCCTGCGTCTCATCGAATGTGCGATCCGTGACCGGGACGTCTGTGCGCGTGGCCGTGGCCAGGGCGCCGGCTGCCCGGACGAAGACGTTCGCCGCGTGCTTGAAACCCTCGCCCAGCAGCGCGAGGCCTCGGCCCGCGAGCATGATGACGAAGGCCGCATCGAGGACGCGATCCGCGAACGCAGTGAAATCGAGATCATCCAGCAATTCCTGCCAAAACCCCTTTCCGGCAAGGCTCTGGAGATTGCCGTCAAGCAGATCGTCGACGACCTCGGCGCCTCGAAGCTGACCGACCTTGGCCGCTGCGTGACGGCGCTGAAGGAACGCTACCCCGGCCTGATCGAGGCCGCCAGCGCCGGCAAGGCCGTGCGCACAGCGCTCAGCAAGTCCCTCTGATCGCACTATAACGCTGCGGGAAGTGGCCCCGGGCCTCGCCGGGGCCACGCGTCCTGTGTGTTTCTCCGGCCTGAAAAAGCTGTAACCGGCGGAACCCATCCGGGCGGTGATCGTTGAGTGTGTTCCTGCCTCCTGAAAGGACACTCCCATGAAATCCCTCCTCGCTACCGCCGGGGCGCTGGCCCTCGTAATGTCAGCTGCCGCGTGCGACACTGCTGACACGGCCGAAATCAAGACCCCTGAAGTCATGGCCGAGCCGGCGGCCATGGACCGCGGCGTCGCAACCTATGTGCTGGCCTCGGGCGAGCATGAAGCGTCCGACCTGATCGGCGCATCCGTCCACAACCGCTCTGGCAAGGAAATCGCCACGGTTGCGGACATCTGGCTCGGCGCCAATGGAACAGCCCCGATGATCGTCATGCGCGACGGCGGCGTCGCCGGTGTCGGCGGCGAGCTGCGCACGGTCGCCTATTCGGCTGCAACCATCGTAGCGGACCCGGAAACGAGTGGCGAAGAGCCAAACGTGATCGTCCGCCTCACCGATGAAACCCTCGAAACCCTGCCGGAATTCGAACAGGTGAACGAGAATGACTTCCGCCTCGCGTCCGAGATGATCGGCACGATGGTGGATGTCTCGTTCAGCGGAGACGCGGCGCGGATCAACGACCTGATCCTCACGAACACTGGAGAAGCCCGCTATGCGGTCATCGCGCCGGATCTCGTGAGCACCAGCCAGATCGTGGTTGATGCCGGTGCCATCACGGTCGCCCAGGGCGACACGGACGGCGGCCTTGTTCTCGACCTGGATGCCCAGGCTTTTGCCGCTGCTCTCGAATACCCCCGGGAATAGGCTGGCATTTGTCTGAGCTTGGGGGCCCCGCCGCAAGGCGGGGCCCTTTTCTTTTCGGACCGGGTGAATTGCTGCGTTTCCCCGCGCGCCCGAAAGCTGTAGACTTGAACCATGTCTCAGACAGTCCGCATTCCTGACGGCTTCGTGGAGGAGCTGAAAGCCCGCATCCGCCCGTCGGATGTGATCGGCCGGAAGGTCAAGCTGACGAAAAAAGGCAAGGAATGGGTGGGCCTCTCGCCGTTCACTAACGAGAAGACGCCCAGCTTCTATGTCAACGACCAGAAGCGCATCTTCAAATGTTTCTCCTCCGGCACGGGCGGCGACGTCATCAACTTCATCATGGAGACCGAGCGGCTCTCCTTCATGGAAGCCGTCGAGAAGCTGGCGGAAGAAGCGGGCATGCAGCTGCCCAAGGCGAGCCCGCAGGCGGCTGAGGAATATGATCATCGCAAGCGCCTCGTCGCGGCCTGCGAAGCTGCCGCCAGCTGGTTCTATGACCGGCTGCTTTGCGGCGAAGGCGCGGCGGCCCGCAGGTACCTCGACGGCCGCGGCCTTGACCCCGCTGCCTGGAAACGCCACCGCCTCGGTTACGCGCCGGATGACTGGCGCCGCACCCGCGCGCACCTGAACGCGCAAGGCTTCACCGACAAGGAACTTGTCGAGACCGGTCTGATCAAGGAAAGCGACAAGGGCGGCGAGCCGTTCGATTTTTTCCGCGGCCGCCTGATGTTCCCGATCACCGACGTGCGCGGCGCCGTCATCGCGTTCGGGGGCAGGGGGCTGACGCCGGATGCCAAGCCGAAATATCTGAACTCCGGCGATACCGAGCTTTTCCACAAGTCCACGGTCCTCTACCGCTACCGGGCGGCGCGCGAGGCGCTTGGCGCCGGAGAGGGCGGCGGGCTGATCGTTTGCGAAGGCTACATGGACGCCATCGCGCTGACCGAGGCGGGCTTCGGCCATGCGGTCGCTCCCCTCGGCACGGCGCTGACCGAGGAACAGTTGCAGCTGATCTGGAAAGCCGGGCCGGAGCCGGTCATGTGCTTCGACGGCGACCGCGCCGGGCTTGGCGCCGCCTACCGGGCGCTGGACCGTGCGCTGCCCTTCGTGGAGCCCGGCCGATCGCTTTTCTTCGTGTTGCTGCCGGACGGGATGGATCCCGACGATCTGATTCGGGCGCGCGGGGCGCTGGCCATGCGCGAGGAAATCGACAAGCGCCTGCCTTTGTCCGAGCTTCTCTGGCGGCGCGAACGCGACGCCGAGCCGCTGGATACGCCCGAACGCCAGGCCGGGCTCGAAGCCCGGCTGATGGCCGCTTGCGGCCAGATCCGGCACGGCGCCGTCAAGGCCGCTTACGCGCGCGATCTCAAATCCCGCCTGCGCGATCACATGTGGGCCCTGCGCGACGCAAAGCGGAGCGCCAGCTACAGGAAAGGCCGTCCCGGATCGGCACAGACTCCCCTCGAAGGCGAACCTGCCCAGGCCGAACTCAAGAAGGGCGCGCCGGCCAAGGTGCGCGGCCTCGGCACGCTCGCCATGGCCATCGACAGTCCCTACCTTCTGGCAATCGGAACCGAAACGCTCGCGGCCTGTGCGCTGGCCGACCCCGATGTCGTAAAAATCCGCGATGTGCTTCTCGACTTCGCAAATGCGGGAAAGCCTATTGACCGGGGCGTAATGACCGCCCATTTAATCCGGACTGGGTTCATGCGTGCTGCCAGTTTGCTCAAAGATTATCCCGTAACGTCTCAGATAGCGGCCGATGGGCCCGAGGCACGGGAGTGGCTGATCGCCCTCGAGCAGTATGTGGCAGCCGGGCGT
>Ga0163144_10010496_pt1 | contig 19745 bp, 17 predicted proteins | sample OliLak19BULKMAT1_FD_123175 | JGI IMG/M metagenome (GOLD analysis project Ga0163144, IMG submission 123175) | Freshwater microbial mat bacterial communities from Lake Vanda, McMurdo Dry Valleys, Antarctica - Oligotrophic Lake LV.19.BULKMAT1 | ecosystem: Environmental > Aquatic > Freshwater >... | reverse complement strand
GTTAAATTTCTTTCGACCGAGTTCGCTTTCAAATCCCATCCTGGAGACGTTCTAATCTTTCTACGATTCCGGCAGCGTCGAGTTTGAAGTGAGCAAAGACTTCTTCTGGTCCGCCCGACTCCCCAAAAGTTTCGAGTCCAATTCGATGGAGACTGGCTTTGCCGGGGGCCAAGCTCATCACTTCCGCAACAGCCGATCCCAAGCCACCGATTGAATAATGATCTTCGGCCGTGACAATGAGGTCGTAATTTTCGGCCAAATGCAAAATAAGTTTTTCGTCTACAGGCTTCAGGCTACAGGCATTGATTACCGTAAATTTATTGCCCATCTTTTTGTTTGCTTCCATCAATGAGGATGTAAGAGCGCCCGTTCCAATCAGTGCGATATCCGATCCTTCATGAAGGGTTGCCCACTTTCCAGGAACGAATTTGTAGGTCGCAGCATTAAAGAGATCGGGCAACTTCTGTCGAGTGAGCCGAATATAGCAGGGCCCGAATTCGGCGGCTGCATATTGAATGACCGCGCGAGTTTCAACATCATCAGCAGGCTGATAGATAGAAAAATTGGGAAGGGATCTGAGAAGCGCTACGTCTTCAAGACCCATTTGCGAATGACCATCCTCGCCGATTGCTACTCCCGAATGAGTGCCAACTAATTTTACATTCGCGCGATTATAAGAAACAGACATTCGAATCTGGTCATATCGGCCGGTAATGAATGCGCCGAAGCTCGCAGCAAATGGGATCTTGCCCGAAAGTGCAAGACCCGCGGCTGTCCCAATCATATTCGCTTCAGCAATTCCCATTTCAAAAAATCTTTCTGGAAACTTTTTTGCAAATTTATCCGTCTTAGTAGACTTACTCAGATCCGCATCGAGTACCACGATGCTCGGATCTCGTTCGCCAAGTGCTGCAAGCTCTTCTCCAAATGAATCTCTTGTTGCTTTCATGATTCCAATTCCTTTAATGCCTTAGCCAACTCTGCATCGCTTGGAGCAACACCATGCCAATCAATGACTCCCTCCATAAAACTCACTCCTTTGCCTTTAATCGTATGCGCAATAATGAGAGTCGGCTGACCTGCTAATTTTTGCGGCAAAACTTTTTTGAGTTCCTTTCGATCGTGGCCATCCACTTCCAAAACATTCCAATTGAAAGCCCTCCATTTATCTGCGAGCGGCTCTAAACTCATGACTTCGTCTGACCTTCCGTCAATCTGGCCGTGATTATAATCAACGATGACAGTTAAATTATCTAACTTGAATTTTGGCGCACTCATCGCCGCTTCCCAAATTTGTCCTTCTTGAATTTCACCGTCACCCACAATGCAAAAAACTCGATAGTCTTTTTTATCCAATTTGCCGGCCAACGCCATGCCCTGGGCAATTGAAAGTCCTTGCCCCAAAGATCCCGTTGCCGCCTCAACACATGCCATTCGAAATCGATCGGGATGTCCCTGCAGCGGCGAACCCAGATGCCTGAGCGTCATCAGCCATTCTTTTGGAAAAAATCCGCATTCAGCTTGAACTGCGTAGAGTGCTGGAACTCCGTGCCCCTTCGACAAAATACAACGATCGCGATCAGCCCATTCTGGATCGTCAGCGCGAAAACGTAAAAGGTCTGCAAAGATTGTCATGAGAATGTCAAGACACGAAAAACTTCCACCCGGATGTCCGCTTTTTGCTGAGTGAATCATTCGCAGAATTGTGGAGCGAAGCCTATTTGCAGTCGCCTGATCGTTGATCAGCTTTTGACTTCCCTCCAGGATTGATTGAGTTTGTATATTCATTCGTGATATTCCTTATCTAATGGCCAAAATCTTTAATATCTTTGCCACGAGCCAAACAACCCCGAAAGACTTTTCGATCGAATCGGCTAATAAGCTCATTCCCCTGGTGAAACGCTATACGGAAGAAGCTGTCCAGGAAACTCAGAAAATTAATCTGAAGATGGAATATCTGGCCAAAGAATCTCCACAGTTTAAAGCGCTTTCCAAGGCACATGATTCAATCGTGCTGAAGTGGGCGGAACGCTGTCATCGGCTGGGAGGCCTTGCTAAAGGTCTCTGGACAGTAGACTTTGACAATGGAAATGGACTGCTCTGCTGGTCTTTTCCAGAAGATCGGATCTCCTATTTTCATACCTACGATGGAAGCTACAAGACGAGGAAGAAGATTAAGGGTGATGCGGCTCCAGCGGAGAGACCGATGAGTAAGCCATTAGCTTCGCCCATCGAGGCCCCTCCTCCGCCGCCCGCCTGAAGATGGCTTTTGATCAGCGATCGCGGCGCGTCAATTAATAAATTTCAGAGGTTCGACAGCCCGTTTCAGAACTGCTAATTTTAAAGACGGGGGAATTCAAATGCCACAAACGTCTCGTCGGTTTGGAATTTTTGCAGTGCAAGGATCGCTTATTGCTTGTTCTGCTTTGGCCGCCTTTCAACTTCGGTTTGGATTTAATATTCCACTCAATCTAAGCGGCTTTGTCTTGATGTATATGCTCATATCATTGGCCATAAAACTTCCGATATTTCACTATCTGGGATTGAGTCGCGGCTGGTGGCGATACACAAGTATCAGCGAGCTGATCACTATTGTTAAAGCAACGTTTGCTTCGCATATTCTGATTGCCGCATCTCTGTTTTTTTTCGATGGTCCCCTCTTTCCACGAGCGACTATGATCATCGACTTTTTTCTGACCATCGTTTTTTTGGGTGGGGCTCGCCTTGCCCTTCGCCTTTACCATGAGCACCAGAATGCTCCGAAACTTGGTTGCCGCCGCTCGGACAAGCAGGTTCTGATTCTCGGAGCTGGAGATTGTGGCATCCACCTGCTCAGACAAATTCAGACTCAAAACGAGAATAACCCAGTTAACGTTGTCGGATTCATTGACGACTCTCCGGAAAAAGAAGGAATGAAATTTTTAGGCAAGCCCGTGGTCGGAGGCACCAAGTCTCTTGTTGAACTCTGCTCGATCTATAAAATATCTGAAGTCTATATCGCCATCCCCTCCATGAAAAAGGCGCGGATGAAATCTATCGTAGATCTCTGCTTACAAGCCGGTGTCGAATTCAAAACGGTGCCTTCCCTGCAAGACATTCTTCAGGCCGGCGCCAAGATTCACGAACTCCGTGAAGTTCGCGTGGAAGATCTCTTAGGCCGCGAGCCGATCGCACTCAACAAATCTAAAGTGCGGGAGCAAATTCGAGACAAAAGTGTTTTGGTAACCGGAGCGGGGGGATCAATTGGATCTGAACTCTGTCGCCAGATTTTGCAGCTGCAGCCTCGAAGACTGATCCTGCTAGAGAGATCAGAGATTAACTTGTTCAATATTGAACGCGAGCTGCGCGCACGATTCCCACAGACCCAGATTGATACAATTGTGGCCGACATCACCGACGAAACGGGAATCTCGGAAATATTTACTCGCATGAAGCCTCATATTATTTACCATGCGGCTGCTCACAAACATGTGTCTCTGATGGAAGCCAGTCCTCGGGAGGCCCTGAGAAATAATGTGATCGGCACTTGGAGACTCGCGAAGGCTGCATTTAGATTTGGAGTCGAGAGCTTTGTGATGATCTCCACTGACAAAGCCGTGAATCCACTGAGCATCATGGGATATTCCAAACGCCTGGCAGAGCTCGCAGTTCAGCATATCGGCCAGAAATCCAAGTTTACCAAATTCATTTCGGTTCGATTTGGAAATGTCCTGGGAAGTAGTGGGTCAGTTGTGGAAATTTTTAGAAAGCAGTTGAAAAGCGGCGAGCCGCTTACAGTGACAGATACTGAAACAACAAGGTTCTTTATGACAGGACATGAGGCCGTAGAATTAGTGCTGCAAGCTGGTGAACAAGGTGGCAACGGTGAGATCTGTATGCTCGATATGGGCAAGCCGGTGCGAATATACGACCTTGCCCAGCGAATGATCCAACTTGCGGATCCGCTTGGACGCCAAGATCACCAAATTCAGATTACCGGCCTCAAGCCGGGCGAAAAATTATCTGAAGAGCTCTATTGGGCAGGAGAAGACTCAGCCCCTTCTGAAACTGAAAAGCTTTTCAAACTAAAGACCAAGGTCAACTGCGAGGGGCTTGAACAGAGCCTTCAATGGCTGGAGCAGAACTTGGAAGCAGGTACGGACCCTATCGATTGGGCGCTCTTCCTCAGGGATATGGTGAACTCTTATGACTCCAAGGCTCGCAGCGGCGCCAACTTGCGAGTCGTAGCGAGTCAATCGAGCGCTCAGGTTCAGACCTGACCCCCGCAAAATATGCAGACTGAGCAAAATTGGATCGCAAAAAGGTCACGGCATTCTCGTTTGCCCCTGATTAAATGCATCTTACGTCAGTTTCCTGACGGCTTGCTCTTTGCAATTCCACTCCAGCATGAGCAATCGCTGGATAAAAATACTATTTAGTACGATCTGTGTCGGAATATTGTCAGTTTCTTTCTCTGAACTTCGCGCGCAAAGCACAGTGCAAGAGGATAAAGCGATGCACTTTGGCATAGCCGCTGGAGTTCACTCGGGCTGCTATGCGATGGCCAACGCCATTACCAAGATGAAATGGGTTTCCACTCTAGGATGCTGGGTGGCAGTGAATGCTGCCGGAGTCATGAAAGAGCTGGGGGACAAAACCGAAGGCGGCACAAGAGAGCTCGGCGATGTCTACGCCAATATGGCGGGCTCTGGCTTAAGCATGGCCGTCATCTCGTTGGCATTCTAAGTCTCGCAGCTTTAAAAGAACCAGAGCTAACAATACCTCAAAATGACTTATAGGTCATTTTGAGGTATTACTAAATTCTGTTATCTAAACGCCTGAATTGTAATTCCCGTTGTTGATGCAATTTTAAAGAGGATGTCCGTAATATCCTTCGTCGTCGATAGCCAAGAGAATCGTGAGATATCTTTTGGAACCAAAATTGTATCCCCTCGATCCACTTCCGTTTGATAAAAGTTCCGAAGCAAGAATCCTCGATTCTGCTGACGAGAAACTACTGATCCGTCGGCCTTCACAACAAAAATCGAGTCCACATCGGCATTCACCGTTGGTCCGCCAGACTTCGACAGATAGTGCTGCAAATCTTTGCCATCTATATAGATCATCGATGTCGGATTGTAGACCTCGCCCATGACGGTCACGCTCGAAGGCGTTGGAGGCACAATCAAGCGATCATTGGGCTCAAGTTGAATATCATAACCAGAATTTTTTAAATCTTTGAGATCCTCTAACTTGATGACCATTCTACCGGTGACCTCAGCTTCCTGCAGATTTCGAAGCATTGTTCGGCGTGCAATCGCGGCTTGCTGCATGTCCTTTATGTCTTCGGACTTTGTATTCTCGGATGGGCTGACTTGCTCTTGCAAAACCGCCTCTTCGAGCTGAGCTATTTGCAGCTGAAGCGCTCGTGCTTGAATTTCTTTGACCGAGGCGCGAGTAAACACCGCTCCCTTGAGGAAGGCTTTTTTTGTGTATCCACCCGCACGCTCAAGAATGGAACTCAACCTCTCACCCGGAAGGTAGGTGTACTTCCCAGGAAACTGAACCTCACCCTGTACTTCCGCGATATTCTGCATTTCCCAATTGGCAATTCCCTGAACGAAGACTCTGTCTTTTGCCTGCAGTTTCAAATTCGATTCTGCGCTACCCTTTAAAACTTCGCCCAGATTTTTTCGAATTCTCTTGATATCCAATTTGTCAATTTGAGGAGAATAGCGAGCCACCTCAATATTTCCAAGATAGGCATCTTGAGTCACATTGCCCGCCATCAAGATTAAATCGCGCAGTGTCATCCCGTCGAAAAAGAAATACTTTCCGGGACGATTCACTCGGCCCGATATTTCTACCTTTGCACGCAGATTGAGCTCGTCTTTTGAATAGACGACGATCTGATCTCTCTCTTGAAGTGCAATATTCTGAGATTCATCGCCGTTCAGTGCTGCCGCAAGATTCACAAATATTGCCTGACGTTCGTCTTGAGGTGGCAATGTGCGAACAATCTGAGCGTAATCTGTGTAAGGCTCTGAGAGAAGACTGTCGAAATTCGCAACCAAATCCCGGAGTTTCATTCCAGCCTTGAATTCATAGGCACCCGGGCGCTTCACATGCCCGCTCAAGAAAACGGTTTTGCGAACGGCCTGAAGAACGGGAAATATTTTCACAAGATCCCCATCTTCTACTTTTGCTTTCAGATCGGTCTGAGCTGCTTCTTTTTCGTTCAAACTTCGAATGTCGTCCGGAATATTGAAGTCTCGAGTGATCCTCTCTTTATTGCCTTTCACTCGCTGAAGTTCAAGACGACCAGCCTCGCCGGTAAAGGAAAGCCCACCGGCCATTTGCAAAACATCGAAGAGCGAATTGCCCGCTAGAATCTCATAGATTCCTGGCCTCTTCACATGGCCCGCAACCGCAGCCACCTGTCCAATCACAGGGACCAGAATGACGTCCTGAGATTGAAGCTTTTGAGCGGAGTTCTTGCCGTGAATCAAAAAGTCATAGAGATCGATGTCGGCGATTTTTTGATTATTTCTGACGAGTTGAATATTTCGAAGACTCCCCTTTCGTGTGGGCCCTCCTGAATGAAACAAAACATTGATGACAGCACTTGTTGAGGGCACGGAGTATGAGCCCGGCTTTTCGACCTCGCCTACGACAAATACGTCAATGCTGCGAATGGACTCAAACGCGATATTTACTTTGATCCCGCTAAAAAAACTGGAAAGTCGCTTCTCAATTTTGCCCGTCATGACTTTGAAGGTGTCACCCCAAACTTTGAGAGTACCAATTTTTGGAATAAATATATTTCCGTCGCGTCGAACGGTAACTGTATGCGAGAAGTTGGCTGAGCCCCAAACATTGATTGTAAAAGTATCACCTGGTCCCACGACATAATCAGGATTCACCGGCACATCTTCGAGTGCAGAAAAATCATTCGGAGCTTTTGAAAACAGAGAGTATCCAAATTGCTGAACATCTCGGGAGACTGCGTCGGGGAAATTCCCCATAAAGACGGATTCAATAATGGACGGTGGTTCCTTCAGTGTAGAGCTCTTTTCAATTTTTAAGAGATCCTCTGGAATCTCGTCGGAAAGCTGGTCGGTTTCTACCTGAAGATCTTCTCGAGCCCGAATGGAATTGGGTGCGAGTTTGGTCCTTGAGCCATTCTGTGCATTTTTCTGCTGCTTTCCTTGGAGCGCGCGCTGGGAGCTCTTCGTTTTCTCATCGAGGCGCTTTTGCCTGTCATGCTCTTGCTGCTCTCGCATTTGATTGAGCTTTTCGGCATCAACCAACTCGTTCTGACTTAGGAATGGCTGATCAGAGAGAAGCTCTCCAGACATTGAACCAGTCCCCGACGAGGGTACCTGTGCCGACAAATTGCCAAGAAGTGATGCAACTATAATTGCCAATTGAATTAACTTTTTCATATTCTAAAGTTCATCCCCGCTACATATGACCGTTCATCTGATTTAAGACGATCGTGGAATCCTAGATCGACTGAAAATCTCGCTGCCGGCGCAAAAGAGGCGCCAAGCGTATAACCCTTTTCCGTGGAAGAATTTTGGTATCGGCCAAAATATCCACCTCCCCGCAGTGTGAATGACTGAAAGGGCTTAAGTTCGATGCCAGAGCGACCGATCGTAATTCTATTCGTAAAATTCCTTTCAGCGTCGATCGAAAGTCTAAGAGACTGGAGATTCAAACTCGCGCCGCCCAAGAGTCGATAGGGGACTGTGGCTGCTTTTGTTCGAACAAAGTTTTTTAAGGTTGCCCCAACAGCAATCATATCCCCAATGAACGCGAGGGCGCCGACGTCGTTGGCATACTGCCAATAGTTTCGAGTTGTGATCGTGGAAGTTGCATAGCGAGACATGACGGAACTTGAGCCGATCATGAGATAATTTTTATAGTTAAAGCTCAAGCCAAGCCGATAATCTTGGTGCCAATCTTCGCGAGTTCGCGCCCAATCAAAGAGGAATCCCCATGAGAGTGGATTCTCGGTTTTGGAATCGATGACGTATGCGCGAAGTCCAAAATCTCGACGCTTTTCGTACAGTCGATAGCTCGCACCCAGACTTCGCTCTTCTAGATTTCGCCCCAGACCTGCCGGATTCAAATTGAATGCCGAACTGTCGTCGGCAAATGAGGTGTACGCACCAGCCGCCCCAAAGCTGCGCGCGCTTTGTTCGTGGGTATTGAAAACTGGAGTGGAGTACTGAGCGGAAAGAACAAAAGGAAATAGAAAGAGACTCAAGTAGGCTCCCCCCAATACCCGTCCACATGAACTATTCGATCGAATCAACTCGAAACTCTCCATGACATAAAAAGTCCAAAAACTACGGAAATCCGCACCTTTAGGTTAACGGATTGAGATAATGAAAGCGAGAAAATGGACACTCACTCTCTGCTCCAACGCATTGTCCCAGAAGCTGAAAATCTACTAGTTCGGAACCTGATCAAGCCCTAAGCTTTGATCGTGAAGATTTTATCTGTCGTGGGAGCGCGGCCTCAGTTTATCAAGGCTGCAGCCCTTTCGCGAAAACTTAGGAAGAGCGGGCAAGAAATTCTTGTTCATACCGGCCAACACTATGATGAGAATATGTCTGATATCTTTTTTTCCGAACTCGACATTCCTGAACCTCATTATCGACTTGAGATTGGCCCAGCATCACATGCAACTCAGACTGGGAATATGCTCATCGCGCTTGAACAGGTGATGGCAAAAGAGCGGCCTAAAATTGTGCTTGTCTATGGTGATACAAATTCAACAATCGCTGCCGCGCTCACTGCGTCCAAAATGGGAATTCCCATTGCCCACGTTGAGGCGGGCCTGCGAAGTTTTAATCGGTCCATGCCTGAAGAGATCAATCGAATTGTTACCGATCGGCTTTCCACTTGGCTCTTTGCCCCGTCTGACGTGGGTGTCAGCCATTTGAAGAATGAAGGAATAAGTTCGGGGGTCTATAACGTTGGAGACATCATGTATGAATCTGTTTTGGCAAATGCAGAGCGCGCGGCACAGGTCTCTCAGATACTGACGGAGCAAGATCTCAAGAGAGGACAATACTTTTTTGCAACCGTGCACCGAGCAGAGAATACGGATAGCGCAGATCGACTGGGTCGCATTTTTTATGCGCTCGGTGCAATCAGCAATCCGATCATCATGCCTCTTCACCCGCGTACAAAGAAGAGGCTGGCAGAGCATTCCATATCTATTCCAAAGAATGTTAAAGCCATAGATCCCACGGGTTATTTTGACACCCTTCAGTTAGTTCAGTGTTCTATTGCGACCATCACAGATTCTGGAGGCCTTCAGAAGGAATGCTACTATCTGAAACGACCATGCCTCACCTTAAGAGATGAAACTGAATGGGTGGAAACCGTAGAACTGGGTTGGAACAGAATCTGCGGAGTTGATTCGAAGATGATTTCTGAGGGCGCCGAATGGGCAAAGGCCGGAAAGTTTCCGCGATGGGTGCCGATTTATGGCGATGGAAAAACCTCAGATTTGATTACAAAATTGCTCGTAGGTAGCTAGATCAACGCACAACACGATGCAGCAATCGAATCAATCTCGTCTCGCTTGGGATAGCTAATCAATACGGCGCGGTGCTTCCCATGAAAAATGAACATAGAACCCGCCGCCACCGCTGAGGCCCCGGCATCACGAACTGCCCTGTGGAAATCCTCGAGAACGCCTGCCCCTCCACACGCAATAACAGGAACTCTGACCACTGAAGCCACTCGCTTAACAAGTTCGAGGTCGTATCCAGACTGTTGGCCATCGTTATCAATCGAATTGATGATGATTTCCCCAGCCCCTAAACGCTCAACCTCCACCGCAAAATCCTCTGGCCGCCACTTAGTCTTACGGGTGCCAGAAAGTACGCGAACCTCATAGCCCCCCAGCCAGGACTTCTTTGCATCAATCGAAACCACGATGCTTTGAGATCCGAATTGTGCTGCCGCTTGTGAAATTAAATCTGGAAATCCGACGGCGGCGGTATTGAGGACAACCTTTTCGACACCTAACAAGAAAAGCTTCTGAATATCCTGAAGCGAACGAACGCCACCTCCGTAACCGAGGGGCATAAAGCATTCACTCGCCAGTGATTCGATCAGTTCGAAATCGGGACCCTTGTTGGAAATCGATGCTCCGATATCAAGAACGAGCAACTCATCGACTTCTTTCTCATTGAAAATCTTTACGGCGTTAATGGGATCACCAACGTATTTGGGCTCAGAAAATGCTCGAGTCTTCCAAAGGCCCCCATCCTTTAGCAATAGAACTGGAATGACACGAATTTCAAGCATTGGCTGATACTCCGGAATCGAGAGCCACAAAGTTCTGAAAAAGTTTCATTCCGTACTTATGACTTTTTTCGGGGTGAGCTGTATTCCTATCCATATGGGGAATTTCTCGTTTCTGATCGACCTCAAATTTGCGCAATCTACCTGAAATCTTACCAAGCCCAGAGCAACCCGGCATAACCCAAGACCGGGAATTAATTTGCCTAGAGGCCCCTCTCTGAGAAACAAAGTACCCCAGAGTATTTCGAACCCCAAGAAAATTCAAAAATCTTAACAGTCTTGGTCCTTATCTTTAGGCTGTGCACATGGGAAGACTCAGTGAAAGGTAAATGGAAGTCGATTGCCACCATGGGCTTAGGGGGAATCGCTGCCAATCTCGTGATGATTGTCAGCTTGCCCATCATTTCTCGTCTTTATTCGCCAGAGGCGTATTCGGCCTATATATTCTTACTCAGCCTAAGCCTCTTCTTCTCTGTGCTCGGCGCTTTTCGATACGAACTGTCGATTGTATTGGCCGAATCCGTATCTCAGGCCGCAACTTTATTCTACATAACTGCCATTTTAAGCTTTCTTTCCGCCATCATTTCATTTTTCCTCCTTCCCTTTCTAGCTCCCATTCTTCGTTGGTCCCATTTGTCTGAGTTGAAAGATTGGCTATGGATCATTTCCGTCATGATTTTTTCACAGGGATTGTTTCAGGTTAGCTGGTCGTGGCTGACGCGGAATAAAGAATTTACGGTTCTGGCGATTGCGCAGGTGATTCCCAATCTCCTGACCGTATCCCTTCAGATCGGGCTTGCGCTCTACGGAATAAACGACTTTTCTGGACTAAGTCTTGGAACAATCGGGGGGAGTGTTGGAACCGCTGTTCCTTTATTTTTATTCTGCCTTGTCCGCTATCGAAATGATTTTTATTTCAAACCCAGTCGCAAAGAAATCACCAACCTCCTTCGAAAATATAAAGAGTATCCCCTTTCAACGACCCCCAATACTTTAGTATCCACGCTCCAAGAGAGAGTGGGATTCATTCTGATGGGAAGTTATGGCAGTCCCACCGACATTGGCTTGTTTCGAATGGCTCACCGTCTTTTAAATATTCCTGTCGGTCTTCTTGCCAATGCACTGCGTCCCATATTTTTCCAAACGGCAGCTCAGGAAGGATTTAAATCGCTTGAACCTCTTATCTTTCGGACCTTCTCCTTGGTGGCAAAAATCAGCCCCCCAATTCTTATGATTTTTATTCTGGAAGCACCTGGCATCCTTGCTTTTTGCTTCGGAGAAAACTGGCGATCCTCTGGCACTTACGCATCGATCCTCGCATTTCCGATGTTTCTCTTGGCGGTAACAAATTGGCTTGATAGGGGCTTTGACAGTCTCGGACAGCAGAAGCTCTCGTTTCATTTGGAAATTCTTTTTTCAGTGACTTCCATGGCTGGATGGTTTTTGGGGCTCGTTATTTTAAAAGACGTACGGGCGGCAGCCCTTTTGATTGCAGTTTGCTGGAGCCTTTATTATTTACTCTGGACCTGGACCCTATTCCATCGTGGAAAATTTGATCTTAAACCTTATCGACTTTTACTTCTTCAATTTCTAATTGAATGCCTTTTATTTCTAGGATTATGGGCGGGACTGACGCTGATTCTGGGAAAAGGTGTGGCCACTCTCATTTACACGATTGCGACCGCTCTATTTCTTAGCCGGTATTTACGCGCCGGTCTTCAGCTCCAAAAAGGTCTCCGTAAAAAACTTTAATCACTTCCTCTTCCTGCTCCCACGACAAGTCTCGACTTGCCTTAAGCATATTCACGCGCACTCGAGCAATTTCCTCCCGATTCACCAAATTTATAAAATTCGACAACTCATTCGAACGGTTGGGAAGAACCCATCCCATTTGATACTGATGAATGAGCTGCTTCAACTCCAAAAGAGGCGTCACAATGGCGGGCAAACCAGTCAGGCAATATTCAAAAATTTTATTCGGAAGGCAATACTTATGATTCAGGCAAACATCGTCATAAAGAACAAGTCCGACATCCGCACCCTTGGTGAACTCCGCCAGATCTTTGTAAGGCACAGCTGGCAAATGATGAATATTTTTAAATCTCAGAACGTGATTTTGAACCAAATGATTCAAACTGCCATCACCGAGAAACACCAGATGCCGATCACTACTCACTGTTTCAAAAGCTTGAAGAGTGACCTCGATCCCTCTCTTGGGCTCTAGACCACCTTGATAAAGAAAGAGAAGAGTTTCGGCGGTAAGTCCTAGCATTGACTTCAACCTTGCTGAAGTACCCGGAGAGAATTGGGATTTCCGAGGGATATTTCGAACCACAAAAACTGGAATCGCGGGATACATTCGGTGGTAAGCACCTGCAATACTCTGACTCACGACGAATATTGCTTTTGCTGATCTCACAAACAAAGTTTCAAGCAGTCGCGCGAATACTTTGGTCACTGATGAAAGTCCGGAGGTCTCAGTTTCAAGTTCATGAGTATCATAAATGAGTTCTGCCCCCGTACGCCATTTGAGTGCGGAGGCAAGAGGCAGGGTCAATAAACTATGAGCATTTATGCATGCGACTTTTTCATTTTTAAATTGCTGGTAAACTCTCCAAATAAATTCAGGATAGGCGAACAATCGTCGAAAAAAAATATTTTTGATCTCTCGACTCTTAAGATAAACACGAAAAATTTCTAAATGTTCAATATTCTCAATGATCTTTGACGGCCGTTCCTTTTCAAGTGAAACTACTGATATTTTTTTGAATACATTTAAGTCGGCGAGAGACTTCGTTTCTTTCCAGATTCGAGCCTGATTTTTAAAAGGGATATGAGTGATGTGAACATTAACTCCGCCGCTCATTACCTGACCTTTCGGGTGAGCAAATTAAGGCGGTTGAGAAAATTTTTAACTTTTCTCAACCGGCTAATGACGCTCTCTAAATTTGGAAAGTCTTGGTACGATCGTGGTGGTTGATTGATAATTTTTTTAAATTCTAAAACCGATGCCCCGAGTTTCTTGGCTACAAACTCCAAATCCTCTTTGATTAAATCACGAGAATAGGTGGAATGTTGAATGGCATTAAGAGCCTCAACGCGAGTCATTTGCCCCGACACCACCAGACTTGAATAATGGGCTAAGCGTTTGTCGAAACCAAATTTTTTGGGAAGGTAAAATCCTTGAAAAAATCGGGTGAAAACCGATTCATAATGTTTCCCGCCGTAATATTGCCAACCGAGCTTGTCCTGAATCACCTTCATCGCCTCAGCTTTATTATAATGAACGACGTTCAACGGCTTGATCATTCGAATGCGACCGAAGTAGGCGTCTAAAACATAGGCTCTCCAAAAGCCTCGTCGAGGATAATCCTTGAGCTTCCCCTTTCCAAACAACCGATAAACTCCCTCGATATGTCGAGAGTCTTTGGCATCATATCCCCAGGAAGTAGGGAGAATCCCCTCCGTAGCAAAATTACTCCCACTCAAAATATAGTGAACCCCCTGTTCCGACGCCACTTTGTAAAGGGCAGAATAGAAACCATGGTCCTGTGGAATATCTTGATTCGCGACTGAAGACCGAAAAAAAGCTAGTTGAAGGTCCTTCATCTCTTCCCAATTACAAACGAAAGTAAAGAGATCGAGATTGAGGGATTTGACAATCCGCTCAATATTCGTAACGGCAAGATTTGAATTCCAGCCACTATCAAAATGAACTGCGAGGGGTCTCAGCCCCCACTGAGAAGCCAGATGAGCTACGTAGGAGGAATCAACTCCACCACTCAGCCCCAAGATACAATCATAGCGTTTTCCTTTGCCCTCTTTTTTTACCGTGCTCAACATATGATGGAGAGCAGCTTCCTTATCTGCCGGAACCTGACTTAACAGAAAGTCATACTGATGACAGTGGTTGCAGACGCCGTTTTCATCAAATTTAATCTGGGGATCGCTGGTGTCCATAATGCAGCGAGTGCACCTTTTTCGACTGAAATCCACGCCAGGCAAACTGAGAAAATCCGATGGATCGGATTCAGAAATGGGAGAAGCCAACACATTTTCTTTATAGCACTTCCCCTCGATCCTCAGCTAGCGTTTACAGGTGGATCTCACCCCTAATTTTGGATTTGCATTCCTCTGCGCGCTGATCGCGCTTTCTGGGATTCTCATTTATAGAGCGAATGGGGGGAAGTTTTTTGAGCCCACAATTCCTTCTTTTTTCCTCCTTTTTTATTCTGCCACCACCCTGGTCGGTGCGTTTTTGATGTTTTTTCATTTGAATCAAGGCGCGCAAGGAAGAGGTCAGACCCATCCGCAAGTTCTTCAAGATGTTCTTTTGGCAAGCTCAACAACTATTTTGCTTGTTGCTCTAGGATGCATCATTGCCAATTTGCTCTTTCAGACCAACTCCCATAAAGACATTGAAAAGTTTCAAGCCAATAACCTCTCCTCGTCGTTTAATATTTATCCTCTGATTATTATCGGAATTCTTTGTTTGGTGATTTTTATTATCTACGTCTCAAATGTGGGGGGAATCCCGTTACTTTCGATTTTCCAAAACCTGAAAGGCATTGATCTCGCTCGGCTGCGAAGCGATGCCACTAATAATTTTGAAGGTAAATTCCACCGTTTTTCTCTCTTCTTTCACCACGTAATGCCTTTTTTGAGTTTCTCGATTTTTGCGGCCTCCATCCTCAATCGAAAACTTAAACCGTTAGCAATTGGCTTTCTCTGCTTGAATGCATTGCTTTTGCTCAATGACTTGGCAAAAGCTCCTCTTCTCCTTTTTGTTGTCGGCCTGGTTATCACCTGGATGATTGCTAGAGTAAAAACTTTTCGCTTTCAAGCGTTGGCTATGGGCGCAGGATTGCTTTTTGGCCTAGCCATCATTTTGAAGTATTTCTTTATGAAAATGAGCGATACACCTTTGATAGATGTTTTCCTTTCCACCGTAGATCGAATTGTCGGAGGCCAGATCGTCGATTTTTATCATTATATCGATTATTATCCGCATGTTCGTCCGTTTCTGATGGGCAGAGGACTCGCCAACCCGGGGGGACTCCTTCCCCATGACCCAGTTTCAATTACCGTAGAGATCTCTGGTTATTCGATGCCGCATCTTTTTCGAATAGGCATTGTCGGCTCAAGTCCTACGGCATTTTTCGGTACGATCTATGCAAATTTTGGCTGGCCCCTGACCTATTTCGGTATGTTAGCCACGGGCTTCTATATGCAGACCGTCAATACCTTAGCATTCCGAATGTTACCTCGCGACCCCTTGGGAATGGGACTGGTCGCATGGCTGGTAGTCCATTTTGCTCGGCTCACCGACACCGGAATAGAACTGATTATTTTCGATACTCCGCTGGCAACTGTTTTACTTATTTATATGGTCATGCGTAAACTCACTCCTTCATGGCAATCGGAGTCGTCTTCTCCAACGATTATGAAATCTTCATGATCCGAAATTCAGTTTCGGAGAATGAAATTCTTATTGAACCCACCACTCGCCTTTTGAAGGCGATGGAAAGTGAGGAAATTCCTCTCACTATCTTTGCCGACACTGAATGCCTGCTGCGCTTTCGAAATTTAGGAATGGAAGAATTCCCTCAACAAGCAGAAGAACAATTGAAGGACTGCTTACGACGTGGACATGATGTGCAAAACCACGTTCATCCTCATTGGCGATATGCCTTGTATGATCAAAAAACGCGAGCTTGGTCCTATGACGAGAATAAATTTTTGTTAGGAAACGTCGGAAATTCCGATCTAGAAATTTATTCTCAAACCGTTAAGGTTCTCACAGAAACCAAAAAATATCTTCAGTCTTTATTGGACCCCGTAGATGCAAATTATCGCTGCATCGCCTATCGTGCCGGAGGATATGGAATTCAGCCCAAAGACTCTCTGATTTTGAAAGCCTTGGAGACGACTGGCTACACCATTGATTCGAGTATTGCTCCTGGCCTTGTTTTAAAAACAAAATTTAATCGGGTCGATTTTTCTAACCTTCCTCATTTGGCCAATTATTTCATGAAGGCTCAAGGTGGAATCCATAGTTCTCAGCCCGAAGGAATACTGGAAGTCCCTATCGCGGCGACCTCACTTTTACCTTTTTATTATGTAAAAAATATTGTCAGGAAACTGCATCGAAAGGTTTTTGCAAAATCAGAAGCCTATGAGTGGCTTAATCGAGGAGGTGGACTGAACACCGCCGAAGGGTATTCCGCCAATCGATGGGAAGTTCTCAAAGACCGAACCAAATCTTTATTTCAACCTTGGAGCTATCTCAACCTCGGCCCCGACTCGACCGCTGATTCTCTTTTTGAAACTGCAGTGAGTTACTACCAACGCTTCCGGCAACCCATGGTGTTTTCCATCCTCTGCCATTCTAAAACTCTCTCTAACTCGATGATTCAAGAATTTCTAGGCTTCCATAGAAAGATGAAACAAAAATTTCCTTCCACCTACCGAGCTATTCGAATATCGGAAGCCCGTTCGTTCCTGAACCTGACTTGAGGTTGCGGGGTGTAATCGACGTATCAGTTGATAAATTTTCGCCAGTTTTTTACGAAGTCCTGGCGTCCACGATTGAGGGTTGTTCGAATTTTTTCTCCTCGGAGGATATAAACCAATAAAGCCATTCCCACGAGGAAACTCCAGATCATGACGAGCTGTCGGCGTGAGGGATAATCGGGGATGTCTTTTGGTAATGGTTCATCCAGAACTTGAAAACTAAGGGCCTCTTTGGCTTCGTCAATTCTCGCTTGTTCCAACTCTCGATTGAGCATTGCAACCACTTCTTCCAAGACTGTCTTTTCAATCGACATCATCTGAAATTCCAGCGCGACAACCGGAATTCGTCCTGAAGGCCGCAAAGTTTCAGTCGATCCGAGATCCGAGACACTTTGATTGAGAGTATTTGCGATTTGTTGTTTGTTACGCAAAAGTTTTTGCTCCTGCTGTAAAAGTGCCTGAATTTCCTCTTTTCGATCGGGAAAATGTTTGCTGATAAATCTCTTATAGAGTTCAATCGTTGATTCCTTTTGAACAATCTCCGAAAGATCTTCCATGACTCGAACCATATTGGGAGAGAGTTTGAGGATATTTCCTTCGCGATCAAAATTAAGAAGTCTTTGACGAACAAGCTGAAGCTCATTCTTTCTTTCAATCAGTAGTTCTTGAATAAATTGGCGTTTTTTTTGCGCCATCGTCAATGTTTGCGCTGCAAGTGCCTCCTTCAGTTTGGAAATATAGGCACGAGAGATTTCAACGCCTAGATCTGAAGTCTCTGCAGTAATTGTCAAAACAATCGGGCCTTGAGGGTCGAGCAGAACTCTTGTCATATTGGACAATTGACCTAGGGCTTTCGGTCGTAAAAGTCTCGTCCAGCGATTAGGATCAGTTTTTTTTTCGGCGGCTTCAGCGGGTGATAGAAGTTTCGCTAGAATATCGTCATAGTCCAAAACTCCATGAGCGACAGACTCGCTTTTTAAAACGGCTATGATTGCCTCGGTAGAACCTTTAGTAGGATTTCCACCCAAGAATCCATTGATTAAGGGGTTACTCATAAACCCTCCCATCTCCGCTGATTTGGATTCAGTCGGCAGTAAAGTAGCACGCACCCGATACTGCCTTGGGATCATAAAAATAAAAATGAAGCCAAGGATCAAAAGAACTAACCAGGGCCATAAGTTTTTCATAAATGAATTCTAGGCGGATCCTAGAAGCTGTTCAAGAAATCCAGAGTTTTATTCAAACCTTTCGCATCCACTTTGTCATTGGTAGGGAGAGAAATGACTTCGTTTGCCCTCTGCGCTGATCGTGGACAGGAATCTCCATCGAAATGAATTTTTTTCCAGTCGCGGGGCAGGATCGGATGAACAGGGGTTGCATACCATCCAGAAACCTCGACTCGATGCTCTTTCGCCTTCCTCAATACTTCCTCTTTCTTTGAAGTTCTTAAAGGATACCGCGCGTAAACGGTTTCGGAATCGGCAGGAGCCACCGGGTGCTTAAATTGAGGATTTTTCAGATACTGTCGATAGATGTTTGCCACCCGATGACTGGCCAACGTCACTCGATCAAGCCTATCGAACCCACGATCCATCCGGCGGCGAAGAGTCTTTGACATCTTTAAGTGAAAATCTCCTGAAACTCCTTCCTGAAGACCGTGGAAATTTCCTTCTGCAGCACCCAGCGATGAAAGTGCTTGGAAGGCAGACCGGATCGTCCAATAAAATGCCGGACGATAGAGAAGTTTAAAAATGTGATATTGAGTATTGAGCAAAAAGTCTTTTTTTATTCCTACTTCATGAAAAGCATCTCCGTAAAAAGCTTGCACCCTTTTTCTCAAAATAGGATCGTGGATCACGGCACTTCCTCCCAGGCCGAGCACAATGGGCTTCCCCCATTCGTAGGAGTAAAAAGCAGCCACTCCAAAGTCTCCTAATCGTCTGCCATGATAGGTCGAGGCGAATGTATGACAACAATCTTCAATCACCGGAATCCCCTTTTGTATGGCAAAAGAAACAAGAGGCTCCATCTCAGCGGGAATTCCAAAGGTATGTTGAATCACCAAAGCCCTGCATTGAGGCGTCCACTTGCGAATCAAATCTTCGGGATCGATATTAAAAGAATCCTCACCGATATCCACATAAACCGGCTGAGCACCCGTGGCCATCACAGCTTCCGGCACAGCGAGACAAGTGAAGGATTGAATAAGGACCTGATCGCCGACTTTGATCCCCAAACCTTTTAATATCGCGAAGAGAGCGACTCGCCCTCGATAAAAATTAAGCTCTTTGAGCGGCTGCCGATTGAGTTCGAACATAATTCCAATTGAATCTTAGAACATCTTTATGGTTTGGCCATCCGAAATATTGAGTCTGACGAAATTCTGAGACCGGCAAAGGTGAAAACCGTTGAGTGCTTTCGATCTGATTCAATACTTCAGCCAAGAGTTTTCCCCCTTCTGATTTTTTATGCTTCATCAGATCGAAAAAACTGCGAAATTCCTTTCTGTCACTTATACCTTCCGCAAGGATCTCTCCGGCATCGACCTTGGGAACCATCCGATGGATCGTGGTGAAATGCAGAGGCTCTCCTTCAAGGACTTCCCAAAAAGTACCGAAATGCCCGCGATAAACGGGAAGCTTCCCATTATGGACATTGATACCTCCTAGTCGAACGAGTTTCAGGGTGTTGAAAGTGATAATCCGGGGAGCGCCGATCGAGATCAGCAAATCAAAATTATCAGCCATCAAAATATTCTGAGTTTTTAAATCATTGGCATCTTCGACAAAATACAAATTGGTCGATGGAAACTGTAAGGATTCAATCCATGAGATCTTTTTCATCTTTTGTCTCAAACGTTGCCAGAGCCCTCGAACTCCCAACATCTTCCGCGCCATGAGAATTTTGGAAAGAAGAGAAAATTG
>Ga0163144_10010495_pt1 | contig 19745 bp, 15 predicted proteins | sample OliLak19BULKMAT1_FD_123175 | JGI IMG/M metagenome (GOLD analysis project Ga0163144, IMG submission 123175) | Freshwater microbial mat bacterial communities from Lake Vanda, McMurdo Dry Valleys, Antarctica - Oligotrophic Lake LV.19.BULKMAT1 | ecosystem: Environmental > Aquatic > Freshwater >... | reverse complement strand
CGGATAATGATCCGTTAGATGTTGCCCATAAATACATCATTACCCATGTCAAGACGGATAATGATCCGTTAGATGTTGCCCATAAATACATCATTACCCATGTCAAGACGGATAATGATCCGTCTCTACGATTCTTTCACCTCCAAAATACTCTCGTCATTCATATCCGGTTTGTACTCGCCTTCCCATTTTGCAACGACAATGGTTGCAAGACAATTTCCAATCACATTAACTGCGGTTCTTCCCATATCCATCAGTACATCAACCGCCATAATTAAATATACTGGCCACATCGGAAGTTCGAATTGACTAACGGTAGCTGCCAAAATAACCATGCTAGCCCTTGCTACCCCTGCTACTCCTTTGCTGGTAAGCATCAACGTAAGACAAATACCAACCTGTTGCCATATAGTAAGCGGAATACCAGCTACCTGTGCTACGAATATACTTGCCAATGATAGGTAAAGGGTTGTGCCATCCAAGTTAAAACTATAACCTGTTGGCAGTACAAAGCCAACAATTTTAGGAGGCACGCCAATGCGTTCCATTTCTTCCATGGCCCGAGGCAAAGCGGATTCTGAACTTGCTGTGGCAAAAGCAATACTTACCGGCTCTGAGATAGCCTTGGCAAATTTTGCAATAGGGACTTTTACTATTAATGCAATGGGAAGCAAAACGCACAAAACAAAGAGAATGAGTCCAAGATACAAGGAGCCAACCAATTTGGCTAGGGGTAAAAATATATCCATTCCCATGGAACTGACAGTATATGCAATAGCACCTCCAACGGCAAAAGGTGCAAAAAGCATCACTATATTGGTAAACTTGAACATGACTTCACTTAGACTCTCACAAAATTCAATCATCGGTTTACGCCTACTTTCCTTCACCATGGCCAGACCGATTCCGAATAAAATACTGAAAATGACGACTTGTAATATAGCACCCTCAGAGACAGACTTAGCAACATTTTCCGGAAAAATTTCAATGATGTGATCTTGCCATGTTTTAGGACTTACAGGAATAACTTCTTCATGAATTTGGTTTGGTTTAACAAAGTGTTCGCCAGGTTTGGTAATATTTACAACCGCAAGACCAATAAACAGGGCTGCTGTAGTTACTAGTTCAAAGTAGATTAAAGCTTTTAAGCCCATGCGTCCCACCTGTTTCAAGTCTGAGTGTCCTGCAATACCAACCACCAAAGTGCCAAAAAGCAAGGGCGCAATAATGGTTTTTATACATCTCAGAAATATTTTTCCCAACATCTTGCCGTTGGCAGCAATTTCAGGAAAGTACATGCCAATTTCGGCCCCTAAAAACATACTGGTAAATATCCAAACTGTAAGATTGTTGCGCTTGATGGAATAAATCAAAAGACATGATTCTCCAACCCATCTAATAATATCAAGATAAATGCTGGGACTTATCCAATGGGCAATGGATGACATGTACCATAAAATAAAATATACCGAAAGTATGCCTATAGATATGGGGAGGAGCGAGCGGAAAAATTTGTTCATTCTTTGATTTTTATTGAATTGGCAAAGTAAATCTAAAGTCTTAATTTTTTATGAAGGAGTTTTTGGTAGGTGCCGGATTGTTTTTGGGGAGATAATATGTTGTGCCTAGAATTGGAAATGGTATGCACGATTAATTTTAGGATGTAAAGCTAAATCATGATTTTAGAATATCAAACAATGTCGTTAAGTTAAGAAGAAAAGTGTTGATTTTCATAAGATTACTACAAAATAATTGAGTCGACCAACCTAAGGGAATTTTACCCAAAGTTCGCCGTCGCTTCGCCTCTGTCGAGTGAAATATAGCTATACTTCAGGTGTATACGATTTATTTTGGAACGATATTAAAACAGATTGGTTTCCAACCCGATAGCGATCAGGAGACTTTCAGCATAAGCATTGTTAGAAAATTTAGTATTGTCATAACTGAAATATTTTTGGCTGGAATACTTTCTTTTGGCCAGAGGCCAGGGGAAATGTCACGCGCGAGACGCGCAGCGACGGCGTTCTGAGTGAGGAGTCTCACGAAAAGCGAGACTCCTAATGAATATTCTCTTAACTTAACAACATTGGAATATCAAATGTAAACTTGGATCAGGACGAGACAGTTTTTGTAATTACTCCAATATGCTCTGACTAAATTTGGGTGCAACAAAAAAGCCATCCGAAGATGGCTTGGTTTTTTGCTCCCCCTGCTGGACTTGAACCAGCGACCCTTTGATTAACAGTCAAATGCTCTAACCAGCTGAGCTAAGGAGGAATCTTTAAAGGACTGCAAAAATAATATTTATTATTTTTCTGTCAAGCTTTTTTTAAAATATTTATATAACCGAAGTCATTGACTTAGAATAACGCTTTCTATCTGCTTCATTCAGATAAATTTTCCTTAGTCTTATCGACTTTGGCGTTACTTCTACGTACTCATCAGCCTGTATATATTCCAAGGCTTCCTCCAATGAAAACTTAACGGCAGGGAAAATTCTTGCCTTCTCATCGGTTCCAGAAGCGCGAACGTTGCTTTGTTTTTTGGTTTTGGTTAAATTCACAACCAAATCTCCAGGTCTTGTATGTTCACCCATAATCTGACCTTCATATACAGGTTCACCCGGATCAACAAAGAAAGTTCCGCGATCTTGAAGGTTGTTTATACTATATGGTATTGCAGTTCCATTATCCATACTAATCATAGATCCACTGATTCTGCTTGGTATTTCACCTTTAAAAGGCTCAAAACCAATAAAACGGTGACTCATGATGGCTTCACCTGCTGTTGCTGTTAAAAGCAAGTTTCTTAAACCAATTAATCCACGGGATGGAATGTGGTAACTCAATATCATTCTATCGCCTTTAGGATTCATGCTTTTCATTTCCCCTTTGCGTTGGTTAGCCATTTCGATGGCTCTTCCTGCTACATTTTCGGGAAGGTCAATTGTTAATTCTTCAATCGGCTCGCATTTTTTACCATCAATTACCTTTACAATAACTTGTGGTTGTCCGATTTGAAGCTCATACCCTTCGCGGCGCATGGTTTCAATCAACACAGATAAGTGCAATATACCTCTACCAAATACAATGAAAGTATCCGCATTACCAGTATCTTCCAAACGCATGGCCAAGTTTTTTTCAAGCTCTTTTTCCAGGCGGTCTTTTAAGTGACGACTTGTTACAAATTTACCTTCCTTTCCATAAAAAGGACTGTCGTTAATCGTAAAAACCATGCTCATGGTTGGCTCATCAATTGAGATTCCAATCATCGCTTCAGGATTTTCAACATCACAAACTGTATCACCGATTTCAAAATTTTCCAAACCAAAAATCGCACAGATATCACCTGCCATTACTTGGTCAATTTTCATCTTGGCAAACCCCTCAAATACAAAAAGGTCTTTTATTTTATTTTTAACTATGCTACCGTCTTTTTTTATCAGGGAAACTGTTTGGCCTGATTTAATCGTTCCTCTGTTTACACGCCCAATGGCGATACGTCCAGTATAACTGCTGTAATCAAGAGAAGTAATTTGCATTTGCAAAGTTCCAGGAAGAGGATTTGGTGCAGGAATGTATTTAATGATTGTTTCAAATAAGGCTTCGATGTTGTCCGTTTCATTTTTCCAATCATAACTCATCCATCCATTTTTTGCAGAACCAAAAACCGTTGGAAAATCTAATTGATCCTCGGTAGCATCCAAATTATACATCAAATCAAATACTAAATCATGCACAGAATCGGGGGTACAATTTTTCTTATCAACCTTGTTAATTACAACAACAGGTTTTTTACCCAGCTGAATGGCCTTTTGAAGTACAAAACGGGTTTGAGGCATTGGACCTTCAAAAGCATCCACCAATAGAAGAACGCCATCAGCCATATTTAATACACGCTCTACTTCACCACCAAAATCACTGTGGCCAGGGGTGTCAATAATATTTATTTTGGTTCCTTTATAATTTACAGAAACGTTTTTGGCAAGAATCGTAATTCCACGTTCTTTTTCTAGATCATTGCTATCCATAATAAGATCACCCGGAGTTTCATGTTCTTTAAATACTTTGGCTGCCAAAAGCATTTTATCAACAAGGGTCGTTTTTCCGTGGTCAACGTGGGCAATAATGGCAATGTTTCTAATTGGTTGCATGTGTTTTTTAAAAAGTCCGCAAAAATAGCCAATTTAAGCCAAATAATGTCATAAAACTTAGATGTTTGTATTTTACTTTGTAGAACTAATGTCTTTTTATTAGAAATTTTATTCTTTTAATTCATCTCCGAAGCTTGATAAAGATTTTTTTCTATTCAGAGAAAAGATTAATATATATTTGCCTCGCAAAGATATTTTTATAAAGAAAATTAAAAGCAAGTTGAATTCTAAATAAAAAAAAAGCAACAGTCATACTCATGAAGGCCATAAAATACTTATCCCTCATTTATATTTTGGCAGCGATGATTTTGTCATCATGCACCATTCAAAAAAGACACTATAGTTCAGGCTTTTATGTTGACTGGAACCACAGCAAACACCATGATAAAAATATAAAGACTTCAATAGCCAAAAATCATATAAAAATTATAGAGGAAGAAAAATTAACACTTGAATTGGCAGTTACTGAGGAGCGCGCGAAGGAGGAAATTTCAGAAGTTGTAAGCTCCGTTAGTCTTGATACTCCAGAAATTGAGCAATCTCTCATTCCCACAGAGTTCGTTAAAAGTAGCAATCGTACTGTGAAGAGAGCCAAAGTGAATGAAGGTATTCAGCTGATTAAGAAATCAATTCTTCCTAAGTCTAAGAATAATAACCAGTTTGAGGGTAGCAGACTGTCTGAAAAAAAAACACAAACTTTAGCCTATGTTGGTTTTATATGCAGCTTAGCGGGCATGCTTTTTCCGCCATTGCTTCTAATTGGTTTAATATTAAGTGCCATTGGTCTTGTTAAGATAATAAATGATCCGGATAAATTTAAAGGAATGGGTCTAGCCATTGCCGGAATGTCAATTGGACTTGTGTTTTTGCTGTTTTATACCACCCTTATTTTAATCAGTGCAGGTGTTATCATTATACTCTAAAACATTTTGAATTCTTTCTGAATTAGATTTTTATTATTCCCAATTCTCAAAACCATTTAATCATCATTAAAAAAATAAACATAAAAATAAATGAAAAAGACAACACAATTTAAAGTTATACTTCTCCTTGTTGTAAGCACTGTTATATTCGGAGCGTCATGTAAAAAGGCAAAGAACACAACTGATTCTCAAAACAATACCTCTGTTATTTACACATCAAAGGATATTTACCACTACTCTTATACCTCCTTAGATGGAAATCTGATAGCACTCTCAAGTTATAAAGGAAAGAAAATTATGTTTGTAAACACGGCCTCCTTTTGTGGCAATACGCCTCAGTATGCAAAGTTGGAGGCTCTTTATAAAATGTATGGATCAAAGCTAACAATTATTGGTTTTCCATGCAATCAGTTTGGCGACCAAGAGCCTGGTGCTGACGGAACGATAAAAGAATTTTGCACCAAGAACTATGGCGTTACTTTTCCATTGTCATCAAAAATTGATGTAAAAGGCTCTCAAAGGGATTCAATATATATCTGGCTTAGTGAAAAGGAGATGAACGGCGTTTTAACTTCTACAGTTGATTGGAATTTTCAAAAATATCTGGTGGATGAAAATGGAAAATTTATGGAAATGTTTCCAAATGGTATGCAACCTGATGATCCAAAAATCATTGATGCTATAAATAAATAGTGTCGTGTTTTTTAAAATAATTTTATAGAGTTTAGTCAAATGAAAAATCTAAAATGAAATTCGCATTCGTTTTTTTAAGCGTCTTTATTTTAAGTATTTGTCCAGCCTCAAAAGCGCAAAGCCTTTATTTTCCGCCTTTGGGAGCCACTGCCAATTGGGAGTCGGTTTCACCAAGTTCACTTGGCTGGTGTTCAGTTAAAATTGATACCCTTTACAATTTCTTACAGAAAGAAAATACCAAAGGATTTATTGTATTGAAAGACGGTAAAATTGTGCTTGAAAAATATTTTGGAACTTTTACCAAAGACAGTATCTGGTATTGGGCATCAGCAGGCAAAACAATTACTTCATTTCTAATTGGGCATGCTCAGGAAAATGGTAGCCTCTCCATTGCTGATGTATCATCAAAATATTTAGGCAACGGCTGGACGAATTGCACGACCTTGCAAGAAAGCAAAATTAAAATAAGGAATCAACTCAGCATGACAAGTGGCCTAGATGACGGGGTGTCTGATAACCATTGCACCAAAGACACATGCTTGAATTATTTGGCAGATGCTGGAAATCGCTGGGCATATCATAATGCCCCTTATACCTTGCTCGAAAAAGTGCTTGAAACCGCCACAGGAAAGAAAATAAATCTATATACACAATCGGCATTGATGGCAAAGACGGGCATGAACGGATTATGGTTTACTTTGGGTTATGACAATATCTTTTATAGCAAGGTGCGCAGTATGGCTCGTTTCGGATTATTATTCCAGAACAAATGTGTTTGGGCTAAGGATACTTTGTTAAAAGATACTGCCTATGTAAATCAAATGACAAATACCTCACAAACGCTTAATAAGGGTTATGGCTACCTCTGGTGGCTAAATGGAAAAGGGTCTTATATGATACCTACTTTACAAACCGTTATTCCAGGGTCTTATGCTCCTGATGCTCCTGCAGATATGTTTTCGGGAATCGGTAAAAATGGCCAAATTGTGAGTATATCCAAAAGTCTCGGAATTGTGTTTGTGAGAATGGGAAATGCTCCTGGTACTTTTATTGAAGTTCCTACGGTGTTTTGTAATCAGATTTGGAAACGTCTAAACGATGTAATGTGTAACGCGGCATCCATCCAAAAAGCTACACTGCATGGGAGTGACATCAAAATTTATCCAAATCCAGCGAAGCATCTAATAAATATTAATCTTCCATCAAATGGAGATTTTACTGTTGAAATATTAAATTTTACAGGACAAACCATAACTAAACACGAGAATCAGAATCAAATTGATATTTCTAAATTAGCTAGCGGATTGTATTTTGTGAAAGTGAAACTTGGGGAAATGAGTTATAGGCAGAGATTGATCATTGAATAGATGAAAATATAGCTGTTAATCTTTTTATTTTTGCTGTCTTGTACTTAAGCCAGCGGCACTAAAAAGGACAATAAATTAAAATCCCCTAAATTCTCTCAAACACCTTATACTGGAAATCAAATTCATTTTTCTCATTCTTAGAGAAGGATTTTGACTCCATTTCATTCCACTCGTTATATGCAATTGGGGGAAGAAAAATATCTGCTTCTGGAAATTCAGCATCCACGTAGGTAAGATACAATGTATCAGCAAGATCAATAGCATAGTTAAATATTTGTCCTCCGCCAATAATAAATGTTTCGTTATCACCAGTTTCTCTTGCTATTTCTACGGCGTGATTTAAATCTACCGCCAGTGCAATGCCTTCAATATCAATAAATCCTGTAGTTACTACAATATTAATTCTACCTGGCAAGGGCTTACCGATTGATTCAAAGGTTTTACGGCCCATGATAATACAATGTCCCATGGTTAAAAGTTTAAACATTTTAAGATCGTCGCTCAATCGCCATAATAATGTATTGTTTCCACCGAGTTCGTTGTTTTTGCCAATGGCGGCTATAATTGATAATTTCATATTGGTTATCGATATTATTTTAAACTCCCTAAATCCTCAATATCATAAGCCGATTCCACACTGAGGTCATACGTTTCATTTACTTTTTGCCACTTATCCAAAACAGCGCTAAAATCTCGGGGCAAAGGCGAATCAAAGTACATACGTTCTCCCGTTTCGGGATGATCAAATCCAAGTGTTTTGGCATGCAAGGCCTGACGAGGCATCAGTCTGAAACAGTTTTCGACAAACTGTTTGTATTTGCTAAAAACAACACCTTTCAAAATTTTATTGCCACCATAGTGAGCGTCATTAAAAAGGGTGTGGCCAATATGTTTTAAGTGAACTCTTATTTGATGGGTACGCCCTGTTTCTAATTTACATTCAACGAGGGAAACGTAGGTAAGATTTTGCAGCACCCTGTAATGGGTGATGGCATGCTTACCCACTTCCGGATTATCATAAACTCTAAAAATCTTTCGGTCTCTTTCACTGCGGGCTATATTGCCTGTGATAGTTCCTTCATTTTCTTTAAAAGTTCCCCAAACTATGGCATTATAAAGTCGGTCGATGGTGTGATGCTTGAATTGATATGCCAATTTGTTCATGGCCATTTCTGTTTTAGCAACAATCAACAAACCTGATGTGTCCTTATCAATGCGATGCACAAGCCAAGGGCGAATATTACCTTCAGGACTTCCTTTTTGGAAATGCCACGCCAATGCGTTTACAAGCGTACCTGAGTAGTTGCCATAACCTGGGTGCGCTACCATCCCTGGCTTTTTATTGATAATGGCTAGATGTTCGTCTTCGTAAACAATATCGAGTGGGATGTTTTCAGGAATAATTTCAACATCACGAGGTGCTTCATAAGCAATCACAACAATTAAATCCCCTGGTTTTACTTTATAACTAGATTTGGTGGGTTTATCGTTTACTAATACCTTGATGGAATCAATAGCTTCCTGCACTTTGACTCGGGTCACGTTTTCAACCCTGTCCATAAGAAATTTATCTATTCTCAGTGGTTCTTGGCCTTTATCAACTATAAACCGATGCAATTCAAATACTTCGGGTATTAGAGATTCGTCTAAATCATTATCTTCTTGGTCGCTCATCATTACTTTATTTACAGGTATCTATACCGGTTGTAAATTTAATAAACAGGTTAAGGCTATTTATTAAATACAATTGGTATTATTTGTATTTTTGCCACCGCAAAGTTAATCTTTAACATCCATATGGTCACACATCAATCCTCATTAAACGATTTTACATCCCAATTGAAGTTTGTTTTAACCACTTATAAAAATCACAATTTAAAAGCTTCAGATTTTTCCAACATTGTCATGGGTGGTCTTGGCGGAAGTGGAATTGGTGCTCAAATTGCCAAAGCGTGGTTTTTTGATAAACTTACAATTCCGGTTGAAACGGTTGCAGATTATAATTTACCAGCTTTTGCCAATGAAAAAACATTGGTGATATTAAATTCATACTCTGGAAATACTGAGGAAAGTCTTACACTTTTTAGGGAAGCCATTGAGAAGAAATGTACCATTGTTTGCATGGCTGCCGGCGGACAACTGCGTGATTTAGCAATAGCAAATAATCTTACATTTTACCAGATTGAGGAAGGTTTTCAACCCAGAATGACCATAGGATATGGCCTTTCGTTTCTTTTTCTCATTCTTGGAGAGTTGTCAGACATCGAAACCCGTCCGGAACTTGAAAAAGTTGTAGAAAAATTTGAGGAGATACACGATTATCAAATGGATTCTGCTCAAAGTATTTTCAGGTACTTCAAAGCCTCCATCAAGAATAAATTTGTTATAGTAGCCGACAAGTATTTTGCTCCTGTAGCTACCAGATTCTGTCAGCAGTTGAATGAGAATTCAAAACTTGAAGGATTTTTAAATATTCTACCCGAAGCCAATCATAATGTTATTGAATCCTATTATGGTAAACTCGCAACTAACTTTGTCTTTTTGTATTGCGATTTAAATCATAGAGTGCATGCTCGCTTTGATTTTTTAACCTCCCATTTGGAACTTGAAAATAACAAAGTTCTGAATATGTATATTTCGGAATACTCAATTTTCACTATTTTTGATGTAATCTACCGATTAGATTGGGTATCCTTGCTTCTTGGAGAAGAACATGGTTTTGATCCTATGAAAATAGATAATATCATGGAATTGAAATCGTACTTAAATGACTTGGAAATAATACACGAATCGGAAGACGAATCAGAAGAAGAAATGTAAATTGGGATTCTTAAATCTTTTTAGCCGAAAATCAAAACGAAGTGCTGAGCCAGACCGCTCTCAATGGGTAGATTTTCATTCCCATCTCTTACCGGGCATTGATGATGGTTGCGCTACCATAGAGGAGACCATTGAAAACATTCAAGAACTTCAATTTCAGGGTATAAAACGGATTATTACCACCCCTCATATTATTAATGATATGTACCCCAACACACCTGAAATTATAAGGGGAAAGTTGGATATTGTGCGCAAGGCCTTACAAAAAGAAAAAATTAAAATCGAGATTGTAGCTACTGCTGAGTATTATCTTGATGATTGGTTTTGTCAGAATTTCAAAAAGATGGAGTTATTAACTTTGCCAGGCAAATATATATTAGTTGAAACCAACTATATGGAACGCCCTCATTTTTTGGAAAAAGTATTATTTGAGCTTCAGATTGCTGGCTACAAAGTTATTTTCGCCCATCCTGAAAGGTATAACTATCTTTTAAAAGACTTTCGTAACTTTGAGCAACTTTATGATTCTGGCATTTTATTTCAATGCAATCTTCTCTCATTTACGGGTTATTATTCACCTGCCGTAAAAAAAGCTGCTCAATTTCTTCTTAAAAATAAAATGATTCACCTCGTAGGATCTGATACCCATAAAATGCGTCATACTACTACAATTTCTGAATTTAAAAAATCAAGTGAATACATAAATTTGTTAAAGTTGGATTTGCTGAATAATAGGTTGTAAGGGTTAAGGAGTAAGTGGCAAGTTGGTTATCAACTTAAATTTTACGCCAACATCTTTTTAATTTCTTCAATTTTTTCTTTCTGTTCTTCATACGAACTGATTGCAAATTTATCAGAGGTTGCGGCGGCTTCGTCTTTGACCTTTTGTTCATATAGCTCCTGATTTACAGTATCTCCCTTGTAATTATAGGCCTCTGCTATGGTATTATAAACCCAGAGAATATCACCGCGTTGCTTAAATTTTTCGGAGGACTCCAAAGCGAGTGAAGCCTTCAAGACCTTATTTCTCATTGAATCAGCATCCGTTTTGGTATCTTCCCAGTCCCTGTCAGCCTTAGATTTTTGTAGAGAAGCTTTTTTATAAAGCATAAATGCTGCATTGATTCCATTGTAATAATCCTGCACAAGGCTAAAACCTCTGTCGTAATACCATATAGAATCTTCTAAATATTGTGTTTCGCCATTTAGCTCAAATATTCTTTTGTTTATAGCACCACTTAAACCAAGAATTTCAGGATCTGACGTGTTTTTAGGATTCAGCCGTTCAAGAATTTCCATAGCTCTTCCAAGTGAAAGCAGATTTTTTGACGATCCTTTATAGGTGCATAACGCCCGTCGACATTGAATAAATGGTAAATCTGCGATGGGTGCGAGTTTCTTTTCAACATATTCTTCCGCTTGGTCAAACAAGGATTTGGCAAGAACCCAATCTTCACTTTTCTTTGCTTTTTCAGCCCTGCTCATAAGTTCAGAAAAGGACTCTACCCCTTTTGGGCTCTCCCCAAAAAGCGGGCTGCTATCAGGGTTTAAAATATCATGCACTGGACTATCCGATTTGAGTAAATTGTTCTCAAGATTTTCTAGCAAATTTTTAAGAACACCCCTAAATCTAATAGCCTCCGCATCTGAAATACCTTCGGGAGAATGTTCGTAGCCATAAATGGTATGATGACTTACATCAAAAGGAGGCACAGGACTAAGATGTGCAAAATCAGAAATTAAAATAGTATGCTGCTTTTTAAGAGCGTGACGCACCCCAAGTTCCCAGAGGGCATTGGCATTGAGGCAAGTAATGTCGCAAATTACAATATCTGATTCATTGATGGCTTTTATCATAACCTGATCAATACTTCCAGATACATTCATATCACAAGCACGCTGACATTTTATACCAAGCTCGTCAAAAACTGGTTTTATCAACTTGGTGTAGGTCTGATTTAGATCAAGCATGCGCACAACGCCGGTGGCATAGCTTGGTTTGGTTCCGAAGCCAATAACTAAGAAACAAAAGTTATAGTCTTTCATGAGAAAGGATTTTTGATATGTGTAATAAATGCAGTCATCAAATATAGTAGAAAGATGGAATTATTTAGGGTTAGTGCTCAAATTTGTGGAGAATTAGCTAATCAGATCCCCTCCCTCACTTCTTCACCAACCTCCCCACAACCCTCCTATTCTCTCTTTCCAAAATCATGAAATACTCTCCGGCCATCCAGTTTAACATATTTATTTGTTCTGAAAAATGGCTTGAATCCATTGAAACCTCTTTTGAAAGAATCGTTTTTCCTGTAATATCAATTACTTGTAATTTGTATCTCCCTGCTTGAATACCTGACAGACTTAGGGTTACAAAATCTATAGCAGGATTAGGACTCAATTTCATTATTACATTTTTTTCAGTCCAGTTATTTACAGAAAGACTCGAATCAATGGAAGCCAAATCTACTTGCCAAACACCGCGACCAAAAGTAGCGGCCAGTAACTTGGAGGACTTGGGATGAATTTCCAGCTCAGAAATAATCACGTTGGGTAAAGCATCTGAATAGAGTTCCCATTGGTTTTTTAATGCATTGAGGTAGTAAACAGCATGATCGGTGCCCACATACACATTTCTTGTTTTATCTTCCTGTACAACCACACAATTTACGGGTATATTAGGAAGATTGAAGCTGATATTTTGCCAGTTATCTCCTCCATCTTTGCTGTAATACACTTTTTCGCCGGCATCAAAACCTGAAAAGGTTATCCAAACTTCATCACCTGATTTGTTTAAAGTATATAAATACGAAGGATAATTTTGAAGTGGTAAAGTACCGGAAATATCCTTCCAAGTAGTACCGTTTTTCAATGTCCAAACTTCTCCTTTAAGCTGATCCAAGGGGTAGCTTCTTTTTGCAAGGTAGATTTGAAGGGCTGTATTATTTGAAATGGCAAGGGCTGAAATGGGGGTAGGATAGCCTAACTTTGGTAAATCTGGAAATGCGGAAATGGTTTGTCCATAATTATCAAAAGCATCATAAACCTGCAGATTTCCATATCCTACATACAATTTTTCATCAACCGCAACAAAGGGTGTCGTCCATTCGCCCGATTCACCGCTTGGTATCTCCAACCTGCTATTGTATGAATATTCACCTGTTTTTTGGTCATAATCTAATCTGTAAATACTTCCATATTGAGCAGATGTATAAGCCGTTAAGTTTCCATCAGCAAACGTGCATTCCATGCCATCACCTCCAGTGAGGTTGGTCCAAGTTCCTGTTGATGTCATGGCGATGGTAGAATTATCCTGAGCGCCTGCCATGAGCCGACTTACAAATTCAGAATGAATACCTAAGCGGTAAAAGGAGGTAATATTTAATCCAGAAGTAAAATGCGTCCATTCGGTAGAAATCTGAATACCTTGCTTAAGCAATACAGGATTATCTCCTTTTATAGCAATACTTGATGAAAGTCCACCATCATGACAGGCAAAAACCCTTCCGCCGGGATGCTGTCTCAAGGAATGAACATCGGCATGAAGGCTTAAGTTTTGATAATTCAATTGCCAAAAGGTAGCAGGTAAAAAGTTTAAACCGCCATCGGTTGTTGTCCACACATTTACCCCGCCAACACTCACTTTGTTTTTATCATTCCTATCCACAACCAAGGCCAAATCATATTTCCCTTGACCACCAGGAGAATTGTCAAAATCCCATCCCAAAAGATTGTACTGGTAGGTAGCATCTTGCTTTGTTTTCCAGGTTTTGCCTGTATCTGTACTTTGATAAAATCCATAAAAACCATCGTTTAACCCTATTGAAAGTGCATCACATGCAATGGCATATAAATAGGCCGGGTCTGATGGAGATTGAGCAATTTCAACACGTTGTACCATGCCTACTTTGGCAAAGGGAACCGTACTTTGTTTCCAAGTTTGTCCAAAGTCATTGGAATATAGAATACCTGCTTCGCCAAGGTTGTACGTTGTTAAATAGCCTGTGGTAGCAAAAAGTTTTTCTGGATTAACGGGGTCAATTTCAAGGTCCCAAAACAAGCCCGTATTGGTTCTTTTCCAAGTATTTCCTCCATTATCAGAATAGTAAGCCCCCTGCTGACCGACCGCTATCAGCTTATTAGGATTTTTTGGGTGAATAATAATTCTTTGGATGAGCGAGCCTTCAAAATCAGTTTGGGAAAAACTTAAACCTGTTGGTTTCCAAGTTGCTCCTCCATTTACAGTTTTGTATACTCCAAGACCATAATGACTGTTTCTTTTGCTGCCGTTGGCATAAATATTATGACTTATATAGGCATAATCGCCCAAGGCAACATACATGGTATCTGAACTTAAGGGGTGAATAGCGAGTGACGACGTTCTTAGAATGGGTAAATCTCCTGAAATGTTAAACCAGCTTTTACCAGAGTTATTGGTTTTCCAAAGACCACCCTGAGCTACGCATATATAATAGACTGCCGTATCATTTGGGTCAAAAAAAACGTCATTCACTCTGCCAATTCCTGCCAATTGTTCTTTACCGAAAGGCCCCAAGGGTGTCCAAGTTTTTGATTTCTTATTCAATCCTTTCTCTATAAGCTTTTCTTTCTCCAAATTAGCTTTATAGTAGGATTCTGCAAAATTCGTTTCACCATTTTGTGCTACTCTTTTTTCATAGAAATCTTTCTGTCTCAATTCATACTTAGGTGTTTCTTTAAACTTGCCTTCACCCTCATCCTGCGAAAAGGCATGGAATGAACATAATAATATGAGTAATATTAGGTTATTTCTTTTCATAAAATTGGTTTACGAATTTAGGGATGTTTTGGGTATTTTTGCAAACGCAATAAAAACCACTTTAATATAAAGTTCAATATGAAAAAAGCACTCTCTATTACCCTACTTTTGATCGCAACTACAATCTTCAACTCCGTATGCTTAGCACAGGAAAAAAAGGTTGAGTGGCCAGAAAGAACAGCCTTTCATGGTGTGATGTCAACTACTTTTCATCCATCAGAAGAAGGTAACCTTGTACCTATAAAGACCCGCAGTGGCGAGATGGTTGAAAAAGCGGAAGCTTGGATGAAAAGCACCCCACCTTCAGAATTTAACAATAAGACCGTAAAGAAAAAATTAAAGCAACTTTACAATGAATCTAAGGCTTTAGATAAACTGGTAAAGAATAAAGGAACCGATGCCGAAATAAAGGCTGCGCTCGCTAAACTGCACGATCGCTTTCATGAAATTGTAGAAATTTGCCATCATAAAGAAGGTGAAAAGAAACATGATCATTGAGATTTGAGAATGCGATTTGATATAGGGAAAGTTTATAGAACAAATTCGCACAATCAGAAGGATATCAAATATTTGATATCCTTCTGATTTCTGTCCTGCGGAAGGCTTTCTTTACTTTTTTTTCTGCAAAAAAAGGTAACAAAAAAAGGCACCAACGGAATCAATCTCGTCTGCGCCGAGACAAGCCTTCAAAATTTTTACAGACAAAAGTAAAAGCACTCAAATTGGATAAAAATTTTGTAGTTCGCTCTTTCCTTGGATGGACAGCCGCTCCAGTGCTTCGAACCAACTTTTCATAGAATGACTGAATAATCGTTTTTTCGGTTTCGATGTTAAACCAATAGTATTGATGACTTAAATATGCCTCCTAAAAAGTCAATTCTGCTGGATTTGAATAGTCAAAGTTATTTTGACAATCTTACAAAGATTGAAGTCTGAATATTTTTATACATAACAAATTACTCATGATGGTGACTTTCAATCTCACAATATCACCGCGCTTCCAATCAATTCGTTTTCAAGATACCAAGCCGCAAATTGACCTGAAGTAATGCCGCGTTGCTCTTGATAAAACCATAAGTAATAAGCATTGCTGGTGTTAATTAAAATAGCTTCCTGCAATGGCTGACGGTAACGCACTCTGGCTTTCACCTTTAAAAGCATATTAGCAGGGATTTTATTTTCTTTCTCAATCCAGTTAATGTCAGAGATGTTCATTTTTAAACAGTTTCTGTATAGGCCAGAATGGTCGTCTCCCTGACCACAATAAATAACATTTTCGGTGGTGTTGGTAGCCAAAACAAATAACGGTTCTGCCTTTCCTCCTACTTGCATTCCTTTGCGTTGGCCAATTGTAAAATAATGGGCACCTGAATGTTGTCCTACTACTTTACCATCCTCCTTTTTATAGGAAACAGGTTCTGAAATGATATCCAAAGCTAGCTTAAACTCAGAATTAAAACTTACATTTCCTTCATCAATCGTTTTAGAAACAAGCGATTTTGCTGCCAACAATTCTGAATGGTTTGCCAAAAGAAATGATTTTTCAATTTCAATGATATCGCCTGTTTTGGGTTTTAGTTGTTGTTGTAAAAACTCGGGTAAGCTAATTTTTCCTACAAAACAAAGCCCCTGAGAATCTCTTTTTTCAGCGGTAATTAAGTCTGCTTTTGCAGCAAGCAATCTAACTTCACTTTTTTGAAGATGACCTATTGGAAACAAAGCTTTTGCTAACTGCTCTTGCGTTATCTGGCATAAAAAATAACTTTGATCCTTTGATTTATCAGCTCCTGCCAATAATTGGTAAGATTTTCCGGAAGGTGCAGGTCTTTCTCCCTTTTGGCAATAATGTCCAGTGGCCACAAAATCAGCCCCCAGCTTTTCTGCCGCTTTTAAAAATACGTCAAACTTTATCTCTCTATTACACAATACATCCGGATTGGGTGTTCTACCTACCTCATACTCGGCAAACATGTAATCAACAATTCTTTCTTTATACTCCTTGCTTAAATCTATGGTTTGAAAAGGAATACCCAATTTTTCTGCCACCATCAAAGCATCCTTGCTGTCTTCTTCCCATGGGCATTCATTATTGATAACGACAGTATCATCATGCCAGTTTTTCATAAACATACCAATAACTTCATGCCCTTGCTCCATCAAGAGCAAAGCGGCAACGGAAGAATCAACACCTCCAGATAGACCAACTACAATGCGCGACATTTTTTAAATAGGCCCGCAAAGTTAGATAAAAATAAAGCCTTACTTTTGCGGCCTTAAAAAAAAACACAAAGTATGAGTCTAATGGTTATTGGTAGTGTGGCTTTTGATGCCATAGAAACCCCTTTTGGGAAAACAGATAAGATTGTAGGTGGTGCAGCTTCCTATATTTCAATTTCTTCTTCTTTTTTTTATAAAAATATTAATTTGGTGGCCGTTGTTGGCGATGATTTCCCACAAGAGTTTATTCAACAACTCAATAATAGGGGCATTGATACCTCAGGACTTCAAATTAAAGAGGGTGAAAAATCTTTTTTTTGGAGCGGAAAATACCATAACGACATGAACAGTCGCGATACCTTGGTAACAGAACTGAACGTACTTGGAACCTTTGATCCTATAATTCCAGAAAATTATCAGAATTGTGAAATACTGATGTTGGGTAACTTATTGCCAAGTGTGCAAAGTCTTGTAATAGAAAGATTAACAAAACGTCCTAAATTTATTGCCATGGATACCATGAACTTCTGGATGGATATTGCTATGGATGATTTAAGAAAAACCATGGGAATGGTAGATTTGTTGATCATCAATGACGAGGAAGCACGACAGCTTAGTGGCGAATACAGCTTACTAAAGGCAAGCCGCACTATACGCAACATGGGTCCAAAATATTTGGTCATTAAAAAAGGGGAACATGGTGCTTTGTTGTTTCATGGAAATGATTTATTCTTCTGTCCTGCCTTGCCTTTGGAAGAAGTATTTGACCCAACTGGTGCGGGCGATACATTTGCTGGTGGATTTATGGGTTATCTGGCTCAAAGTGGCGAAATTTCATTTAAAAACATGAAAAAAGCTGTTGTTTATGGTAGCGCGATGGCCTCCTTTTGTGTAGAGAAATTTGGCACAGAACGTTTGTTAGAATTAAATGAAAGTGATGTTGAAGCCAGGGTTAAATTATTCCTGACTTTGGCCGATATGGGATTTTAGTATTGGAAGTGTTAGACGTTCGCTTAAAGTACAATCCCTTTAATTTTGTGCGTGCATTTAGTAAAATAAAATTCAATTCTCAAAGAGATATTAACAGTGATCTATATTCTTGCAATCAAACTTTATTTTCTCATTTAACGTTATCAGATTACTTATTATGAAAAAGCCATTTCTGTTAGTTCTCCTAATTGTTCTTTTTTCGGGCAATCTTATAGCCTCAAAATCAATTGTTGTAACTCAAAAGACAATCAAAATCGAATCACAAAAGGAAGATGTTTTTTACTTTGGATTTGCTGCAGGTGATCAACTAACTTTAAATTTCGAAACAATGGATGGAAAGGAGTTGACCGAACTTGAAATCATGGAACTCAATGGTGCTGTTCTTTTTAAGGATTATAAGTCTAAAAAAATCAAAAATAGTGCGTTTAAAATTCTAAAAACCGGAATTTTAAAATTCAGACTTCTGAACTCAGCTTCAGGAGGACGTGTTTGCAAAATCAAAATTCAAAGAGCGCCTGCTTCAAAGGCAACCCAACAATTTAATACAACCGTTTATTGGAAGCAAGTATTTGATACAAGCTATACGATGCGTGAAGAAAAGTACTTAATCAAAAAAGATACGGGCATTATTAATATAACAGAACAACTCGCAAAAGTTCATTCAAAAGGCAATCCTAATGGAAGCAGAACAAGTTTAAATTTCGCTTTGCCTGATTACACTGTTGCTTGGAGTTATTATATCGGAGTAGAACAAGAAGGTCAGGTAGCCTTTAAAAAGGCAATGACTGAACTCACCTTAAAAGCCGCCCCAATATTGTTGAAATTTCCTGAATATGGCCCTTTAGCTGCTCTTGCTTTGGGGGGTATCTCTTATTTATCATATCTAAAGTCGGGGGAAGAAATAGACTACTACATTGTTACGCCAGAAAATGAGAAGCTTTTTTCAGAAAGCAAGCCTTTCAAAAATATAAAGGTGGGTAAGGTAATTAATGATTTCTCAAGAATGATTACTCCACTTTCGGGCATGCATTATGTATGTTTGTATAACGACAACATGGTAAAAAGTTTATCCGTTTATGTAAGAATTACTGCCATTGTTGTTTATGATCAATGGGGTAAAATGCCTATGAGAAGTATGAATGTTACTTCAAGACAAGAGGCATATCTAAAGAATTAGAAGTACGGATAAGTTAATACCTATTTATTAAAAGAAGTTGCCGCTTTTGTTGTTTAGGAAGTTAAAAGTTTTATGTGGATTGCTACAAATTTTTATCAGAGATTCCAAATTAAATAAAAAGCGTTTTAGAATTGTTCCAAAATGATACATGTGTTATCTTATCTGGAATACCTTTGAAAATTGCTTCTAAAAGAGTTCATAAATTTAGACAAGGTAAATGATGATAAAGCATACCTTGAACTAGGCAACTCTGATTCGATGCGAATTTTGACTTATTTTTTCTAAAAACCTGCTTCCAGAAAAAGTAGGCACTCATTTATTCTGATTTTTTCTGTGTTCACTGCTTTTAGATTTTTTGAAAAGAGAATTGGTTAAGTTTATACCCATTTTCATAGCTTATTGGTTATTTTTTGTGATTTTTATTGGGTAAATGAAATACAGGTTATTCTACTATTTCTATTGCCCAAGAGTATATGAAGACTCCTTGGATAAGTTTGTCAACACAGCATCAACATAACCATTCCTCTGTGTAAATAAAATAGTGTATATAGAATCTTTAAAAAAGAAAATCTGACCTTGATTGCGATTATTAAAAACAATTGTATCATTG
>Ga0163144_10010493_pt1 | contig 19746 bp, 21 predicted proteins | sample OliLak19BULKMAT1_FD_123175 | JGI IMG/M metagenome (GOLD analysis project Ga0163144, IMG submission 123175) | Freshwater microbial mat bacterial communities from Lake Vanda, McMurdo Dry Valleys, Antarctica - Oligotrophic Lake LV.19.BULKMAT1 | ecosystem: Environmental > Aquatic > Freshwater >... | reverse complement strand
CCCACACACACACACAACACCACCGCTGGATCATAACAACATGTCCCTACAAATGAAAAAACTGATTGGCTCTGGTCATGGTGGCAGGATTGGTTTGGATCCCAAGAAACAAAATGTGTCTGAATCCACATTTGGCTCTGAGTCACGTCAACTGTTTTCAGAAATCCGAGATGAAGAGCCAGATGGAAGGGATGAAGAACCGTGCAACAGCACTGCCCCAAAAGCCTCTCGTTGCACAATTGAGACAGGGCCACTCAACACCCTCATTCATGACAACTGCATTTGTGAAAATTTTGGCGGACCCCTCCGTCTTTTGTTCAAGAGCATTGGCATGCCTCTCCACATTGTGAGAATTGTAAATTTTCTAAGTCCAGTGACATAGAAACTGCTACTCTCCCAAGAGGAAAACATCCGAGGACGAGTGACTGCGCTGCAAACTGTCAGTGCATTGCCGCGTGTGTGGCATCCGGTGATGGTGGTTCTGAGGCTGGAAGGATTCTTGGTCTGTTGGACTTGCCTAATCATGCAACTGTGGAGAAGTTCACTTCCCCCAAAGTTGAGCACATGATGCACGGCCAACTGCAGAGTGCATCAAAGAGTGCACTGGACGACAATCTTCATGAAGAAGATGGACTTTTCTTGCTCCAAAACGATGACCTGAACTGTGAATCATGGGCGAACAATGCAATTGCTCCAGCCAATGATGTTGTTCATGCATGCATTTGGGGATCCTGTGACATGGGCTGGCAGAAGAGAGCCAGTGGCAGACGACGTGATTCGTTGTCAGGACATGAATTCATTGCAGGAGCCTTGACACGCAAGCCCATTTCTGTGTGCGTCAAGAACAAGTTTTGCCGCATGTGTTCTGCTGCTAAAATCAAGTCCATTCAACCACGGCAGCACAATTGCCGGATCAACCACACTGACAGTTCAGGCACCTTTGGACATGAACTGCACAACAAACACAGAGTTCATCTGTCCCACTTGTGCACCGATGACGATTCTGATGTGAGAGCGCTTTGCCGGCACAACAATGCCGATCATCAACTCAAGCATGGTTCACTTCCGATGGTTGAAGTGAAGAAAGGAAACAACATTGGGCAGTGTCGAGTTTGTCAGTGCACTGGCAAACTGCTTCTTGCGGTTCCGGAACCAAAGTTTGTTGCTGACCCTGCTCACCGAAAGAAAACACTGCGCAACAAACTGCACGCGTTCAATGGGTTAACAGCTCCTCAGAAACATGGGTTTGGACCTGCTGGCATCACACGAACAGTGAAGAACTTCTCGCACTTTGTCAACACTCTGCATGTTGTCAATTCTTCAACGTGGGCAGACAGAGGAAAGTGTGTGCCTGATCATCACTTTGATGATCATGCACACTGTGGCGATTTCTGTTTGAGAAAGAAAGAATCAAAGGACAAGACACCAGAAGAGAATAGTCGAAAGTTCTGTCGTTCCAAAGCAAACGATCCAAAAATGTGTGAAGCTCTGCACGAAATTGTTTCTGGGTTTGTTGCTCAAGAAAAGCTGGAAGAGGTCAGGCATGGAATGGGCACTCAACCAAATGAGGCAATCAACAATGCCATTGCATGGAAGGCACCAAAAGGAAAGACTTGTTGTGGAAGTGTCTTTTTGGAGAACCGAGTGTGCATGGCAATGTCAACTCACTCAACAGGCCCGGAAGAACAATGCAAACGCTCTTTTCAGATGATGGGCATTAGGCTTCGAAGTGGTGCCGCTCACTGCCTGAAAACCCAAGCAAGACGTCTGGTTAAAAAAAGAACCAAGCAAAAGAAACTTGAAGTGAGACAGCAAGGAACAAAAAGAACTTCACTAAACTGTGAGAGCAGCTGGCGAAACAGTTGTCAGATGCGAAGGCCGGCAACAAGTGCGAGCCCGGTGTGGCCATGACTTGCACTGACAATCCTATGACATCAGCCGTGTCGGTTGGCAAAGGCAAACACACGGAGACAAGATGCAAGTCATGTGGCAATGCAGATCATCAATGACGTTCTGGCTTAAAATGTAAGCACAACAAAGTGCACGACGTTGACCGCCAACAGGCCGAACAACAAGCTTTGTTGGATCAGGTTGAAGTTGAAGCAAACACAAACGAAGAGGAAACCAACGAATTGTTGCTACAAACAGAAGAGGATGACAATGATGATGACTCAGAAGATGAAGAAGAAAAGGCAGTGCATCAAAGGTCATTTCCACTTCGTGTCAAAGCGTTGCTTTGACATCACATTTGGTTCGACAAGTCCTCTAGGTGACGAGCCCTCTTCCTGTGAATGAAGACATGGTGATCTTCATCGCATTTGTAACCAGTGAAGAGCTCACCCTTGTCATTAGGACACTGCTGAGGAATCACATTGACGAAACAGTCAGGCAATTTCTTGCGGTTACCAAGTCCTCTGACTTGAAAGAGATCAACCGAGTGCCACCAGCACATGCACCATCTCTTTTTGGACGGGGGAAGTTCATCAAACGCATCAGCAAGACAAGACGCTTCGTCAACGCGTTGAATGGCATCTTCAAACACAATTTGACAATCGACATGAATCTTTTCCATTGGGAACTGCAACGTCACAAGGAATCCAATGACACAGCAGGACTTGCATTTGCAGTCAGTTGGTTCCTTTGAGTCATCATCCTTGTCATCACTGGAAGTGCAGTGATGGTCAAAACACTGACACTTCTTGTCTGAAGTCACACAGCTAAGAAACTTCTTTTTGGCTTCAATGTGTTGAATGAAACATCCACCATGGAGGTCGTCATCAGACACAAGCACCTGGACTTGTTCATCATTTTTGTTGGTGATGTGAACCATCCAGCCAATGCATCCGCGTTCCTCTGTGTGATCAATGACAGCAACATCAACAGTTTTTGTGCGCGTTTCATCACTCGCCACAATTGCCGGGGCACCAGCACCATCCTGCAACAAAAGAGGGCCGACAGGAGGAGCTGGCTTCCACGAATGGTCATGGACAAGCAGCACACCACAGCGAATGGCAACACAATCAATGTCAGCCCTGTGATCACACCAAATCCAATTCCAACGTTTGACAGAAAGCGTGCAACCCGGAGCAACATCCCATGTGCGTGTGATCCGGCTAGGGGATGTGTTCAACTTCAATTTGAACACACCATGCAAGCCATCCACCACAACCAGCTTGTGCACTGTGACAGCAGACTTGACCGTCCTGTGCTGCATGTTCGACGTGGTGTGACTCAACACAATGACATGAAGGTCGCCACCAATTTCAGAAGCATGAATGTCGGAACTTCTGACTGACGTCTCACCTTCTGCCTAGGTGACAGAGTCCTCTGGGAACCTCTGTGACCCCTCAAGGCACTGAGCAACTCTGAAGACAGGCATGATCACAAAACAATGAGACAAACTGAACCCAACAACAAGGAGGACACCATTTCCAGTTCCGAGCAAGCCAACTTTGCATCCAATCGGTGGGACCCGGGCAACCCAACTGCTCTGTCCTCCCATGGCAAAAACCAATGATTTGACCTTTCGGAGGCTTTCTGAGTGTTGGATTCCTTTCGGCGTCTGTGGAAAGGGAGCGTCTGTCCTCCGGATTGTTGGTGTTAAAATTTGGGTGCACCAACAGAAACGACATCAAATGATCATCCATTGGGACTGCCAAGTTCAGCTAGCCAACACAAAATCAGCAACCAACACATGCATCCATGTCCTCTGACAGATGCAGAGAAGCAATGGCAATTCGGAGCAACACCGTGTGTCAAAATTAACCGGTGATCCATCGTTGCGACCCCATGACACACCAACGAAGCCTTCACCGTCAGAAAATCACTGACAACTGACTCTGAATTGCCACAACTGGGTTCGAGGCGATGTTGCTGTCTGTTCTGCAGACAGCCCTGTCCTCGGAACAAAGGTGGACCGCATGGAAGCCATCTTATCGCCCGTCAAAGATAGCGTCATGGTCGATGGATGTTGACTCGACACCACTGGCTAGTCACATGAGACAAAAGCATGGGGACAGTGAACGTCCAAAATTATGTCAAACTGCTACGTTAAGGTTCAAGCATGCTTTGCAGGTAACGGACCCATCATGATCGTTCATAATGAACGGGGGCGTATCATAGTCGCACGCACATAGTCGCTACGTTGGGAACATACTAACGGTTGTTATGATCGACATAGCTTTAATCACTGAGCATCAGTGCGTCTATTGCTTTCATTCCAGTAGGGTAGATAGTTCCCGTGCAATGCGTGCATACTGTATCTTTGGATCTTCATTGACTGATGATGGAGAATACTACTAGCTAGCTAGCTAGCTAGCGAGCGGCTACCTGGTATAGTAGTAGAATCTGATAGCAACCAAAAGCCAATGTCCACAATCATTCCATGCTTTGAAGGCTAACAACAAGAGCAAGGCTTCTTCCACAGTACTACCAATATGGATCGACAAGCCAACTAACAAACAACAGCCATGAATTCCTCTTTCGTCCCTCGTGTTAGTCGCATCCGGGTAGCATTAATGCATGCTCGACTACTTCCATTGCTACTACTACTACTGGTACTACCTGCAAAGGCAACAAGAACCGTTCAAGTTCCTTTATGTTTTGCTGCTGTTCCCAACTCCATGTCTCAAAAAGGGGATCGGCCAGCCACGCCTGAAGAAGAAGAACGAGAACCACCCTTGTCGACAATTCCACAAGCTCCCAAATACAAAGTCATGGGACAAATTGTCACGTTAGAATCCCCGTGGTTGACCATCCAGGCGGAACGACTGCTGGACGACAAAAAGCAACTGTTGGAGTATTGGCGTGTGGAAAAAGCTGATTCCATTGTTGTTTTGACGTTGCATAACAGTCGGTTGGTATTTCCCAAACCCGTCTATCGAGTGGGTATCGATCAAACCACGTTGGATTTCCCAGGAGGTCGACTTTCCGTGCCTGAAGCTGGCAATGATGTGCTAGAAGATCCTCAAGACCACAAACGAAATGTGGTGATTCAAATTTTGAAACGAGAATTGGGCATCGCTGGTGAGGACGACATAGACGAGATCTTGCCCCTGAACTTTCGTGGCAGAGGCTGGCCAATCAATTCGTCCTTTTCCAATCAACAACTCTTTGGATACGTGGCCACATTGAAGGAAGCTTGCTGTCTGGATCCTGCCATGTTGTACGACAAGTCGTACGACTCTACCAACCAACAGGAACTCCTGGAGCTTTTACAGACGGAATTGACGTGTTTGCAGTGTCGAGCCGTCTTACAAGAATGGATGCTACAACAACAAAACAAGAAAAGCAGCCTTTGACCGTTCATGGATCGGCTGGAGCGAAACATAAAGCGCGCCAATTACCTTCATGCAGTACAATGACCCGCAGTACCTTTTAATTTGGCGCTCGTCTGCGTGCACGCCGCAGCCGAAGCATCGGTGCGAGCGAGCCATGGATGTGCCTTCCGCAAAGGCATCTCGAGGCAACAAGGCGTGAAATATAAACACAGCCCAGCTATAACGATGTTGGAGAGTTGTAGCGGGTACGAGTTTGGAGAAGCATTGGCCGTTTGACAATTTTCCTTATTTTATGACCTCCGATTTTTCATTTCCGAACAAGTAAGCGGCTGTTATCCTCGCCGAGTAGACTGGCTCTCCGCAGAGGCTGTGCCATGAGATATCTTTTTTGCGTCTTGGTGTTTCGTTCCTTTTATTGTCTCGCAGCCGATCGATCGACCACCTTAGAGGCCATTGACATAGTAATAGCCCTGGTAAAGCCAAATCATTTCCCACTGGTCATAAATACTGAGTCCAGTTCGCTGGCCACAGCTGCGGCCACGGCAGTTGATCGTCTTCTGGCCATTCGCAGAAAAACTGTATTCTCCATAATGCATGATGGATCCGTAATCATAGAGGCTTTCGTATCCATGGTTGCATGCCAACTTATCAAAGTTACTAGATTTTCCAGACTGAATGTTTCCCCAGACAACATCAATGTACTTGTCCCTGTAGCATCCTTGTTGTTGATGCAGCATGCCCGTAGCGTGCAGGAGCTCATGTTGAATAATTCCAGAGCTGGTACAACCAGCCCCAATGTTCAATTTGGTGGCCAAGGTGGAATAATAAGGGCCTTGAGCCCAGCAGCCGGCACTATTGATCTTGACATACAAATGACCAGGGGTGGTCGCGCTGGACTCTGCTCTCAACAAAACAGAAAAAAATCGGATGTTAGCCTGAGACATTGCAGAGCTGGGGCCAAAATAAATATTTTTTTATTTTCCAACCTACCAGTCCACACATAACCTCGGTACTCAAAATCGAGCCCAGTCAAACCTTCCAAAATATTCATGGCTGGCAAGATGTGATTCGTGTATGTCCACCATCCCGACAAATCATTTTCGGCGACAACCATGAATTTGACGATCTTGTTGGGCCAAAGAGCGCCATTGCCTTTGTAAGGGACACCCAAACGGCGGCGCCCACCCACGGGTGGAGCTGCCACCGAATCTTCCAATTCGCCTGCACGTGGTTCCATCACCACCCCATCCTCTAGCTCACTGACACCTGTTTCAATGCCATTCAAAATCCAAGTTTTCAAGTCCGCACTATCCAGAGCATCTACAACTTCCAGCAGAAGTGTCTTCTGATCCTTATCCTGGCCCTTGTTCTTCTCGAGGATTTCAAAGGCTTTGTCCTTAAAGTTCTTCTTGTTGGGATTCACAGGTTTGGCTTCCTTCATCAAATTTTTCAACACCTTGACCTCCTCTGCAACGTCCAAGGTACCTGCACTTACGCTCGCAGCAATGGTCTCCATCTTTCGGCAGATGCCCGGATTGTACATCGCAAGGCAGTCTGCTGCACCTTGAACATTAGCCCTGCCATTGCCGTTGCCGTTGTTGCCGTTGCCATTGTTGCCATTGCTGTTGCCATTGCCGTTACCATTGCCATTGATACGCAAGTTTTCGTCGAACTGGGCAGCCACAGGATGGACGAAGGCCGTTCCGGCGAGGAGAGAAAGGAAGAGAGAGTTGAAGGAGATCTTCATGTCGGATTTTTGCTTTGTTTTTGTTGTGGGTTGATCGAATTGGAAAATTGTTTTTGTGAGACAACCTCGAAATGGATGCGGCTCAAGAAACATAACCAAGGAAATCGTTGCTTGGTGATTTGTTCAACTCGTCCTACGAGATTTGAATTGACTTCTCATTCAAGACATGGATTGCTGTCTTGGATAATACAACTTGTCTCCGTACTATGCTACACCTTGTTTTACGAGATGGGAATTTACTTTCTCATTCGAGACATGGATTTGCAGACGTGGCTGTGTCGTTGTGGGTCGATTCATCGACACACCATTCCGCCCATCCATGTCTCCGCGTTACTGCAGTAGACCCACCACTCCACAAATCCATGTTTCAATTGCGCACCTAGCTAGCTAGCTTGTCCGTTGATCGCTTCCCGGGATGTGCGACTGTTACCCATGTCTCGATTACGGATTTCCTTTCATTCAAACGTGCCGTTCTTCTAGTAGTAACTTCTTCCGAAGCGACCCTAACGTAGCTAGCTATCTAATAGTGCGTCCTGTAATGTACTGTACGTAATAGAACGTCGATTAGGCAGGGGTAGGTAGTTCCAGACGTACGTACGATGCATGTCCAACACATGTCGTGGCAAGAGTCCACGAAGTTTTAAGACTTAACATAGGACATAAGACAACAATGTCCTTCAATGACCGTTTGCGGCCTTCCCGAGTCGGGTTTGTTCCACAATTCCAAACTTGGCCATGTGTGCGTTCTCTTTTAAGATGTTGGGGTCGGAACAGTTGCATGCGACGTACAATTTGACAGGGGTGCACAATCGGCGCACACACATCCTCTCATGACCATGCTGCCTCTTTGTTGAACAGTTGCCAGGCTCTGACATCCAAAATGAAAGATTGTCTGCATGCTAGAAGGGTAGGAGGGCAAAGCAACACGGCCCTTTGCTGTGCACCAGCAGGTGACTCACCAATGTCAATGCCAATGACCAACAAATTCCATCTCAGCGAGCCAAACAGTCTGAACTCTCTGCATGAACTCTCTCAAGTCAAAAAGATCCATGCCAAAGAGCAAAGAATGACTGATGTTTTGCAAAGTGTTGGAATTGTTTCTGAGGCTAGTGCTCAGGAAACAAATGGAAAACATTTTTTTTTTGTTGGTCCTCACCGCGCTTCCAGTCAGACATCAGTTAGGCAAACATTGCACCTAACAAAGTCTGTGACAACTTGGTGTGTTGGGATGTCTTTTTCATCATTGATTGACTCTTCAGTGTTGGGGGTGGTCTGCTTTGCATGCCTATGGAAATGTGGTCTGTGTCTGCAGGCACCATCGATTTTGTTGTCAGAGTTGACAAGAAGTTGCAGGTTGAACCTGGATTGTTTAAGAATTGCAATTCCTCCTTTGGCACACAAGCAGCAGTTTTTGGTGACAAAAGTTTTGACCACAGTGATTGGTTTTCCTTGCCAGATGATGCTGCAGGTTGTTTCTCCAGATTGTTTGACAGGGGGTGGATTCGCACAATGGAATTGTGTTGCGAAGTGTTTTGCCTGAGGATCCAATTTCTCACCAAGTTTGACAAGCTGTTCGACTTCTCACCAAGGTGCAATGCCCCAAATTGGTAAAAAATAGAACATCCTCATGCCGGACTCATTCATCCCGGATTCATTCACGGAAGCAACAATTGCAACAAGACGGCTGTGTCTTTTGGACCGCCACGCACAATTAGAACATGTTTTGTTCTGGATTGCACAGCACGAGCTTTCATTGCAAACAAAGTCACAACTGACACGCTGATTCTTCACGCAGAAGCATCGTTCATCTCAGCAGAGTGAGGATTGTTCTGATGGATCTTGAGCCAAACATCTCTACAATGTTACATTTGTTTTGGCTCATTCTTAAGCTTGTAATTTTTATTCACAAACAACTCAAAAGGCCTGCCGCGGCGCTTTCAGTGCAGTGCAAAGGTAAAAACATCATGCTGTTGACCACGAACCAAAGCACATGTGTTCAGTTGTTTTGGCATGCATGTTGTGTCAAATGCCCAAGCAAATTTTTCAAGGGTGAGGCGGGACCTTTTTGTGTCATGGTCACAACGCTGAACAGCAAAAAGTCATGCATTGTGATCATTGTGTTCATAGACCTGAATTGAGAAAACATGCAATGCACATGACCGACAGAATCATTCTGGACAGACGCTGTGAGATTGCTGCAGCATGATTTCACAGGAAGTTTTTCTCTTGAAATGTGCCAAACAAAAATCCCACTGAAGTGTCACAGACCGGGCTCGGTGATTGATGGCTCATCTTTGTGACCATTGCCAATCCTTCAGTTGCATGTTTGCATCAACCAAATTGTTTTTCTTGTTTTCAATTTGATGACAGTGATCATGCGAACACTTCATGTCTTTCTTTTTGTTGTTGTTGTTGTTGTTGTTGATGTTTGCACATGAGATGATCACCATGAACACGAGAACCATCTTTGTCCTTTCCTTTGTCTCCATGCATCAACAATGTGCTGGTGCATTTGTTAAAATGTGTGTGAAATGAACACAACAAAAGCATCATTGTGTTGCAATTTGTTGTCGTGTCATGTGCATTTTGCAACCTCAAACACTGTCTTCTTGCAATCAGATTGCTTCAACTTCAAATTTTTGGAACCCCATGTGGTTCAATTCCTGCGTGTTTCAAACCAGTTGTTCGCATCGTTAGAAAAAACAAATGAAAGAGTTTCTGCGAAAAAAAAGACAACACATGTCTTTGATTGACATTCCATTCTCATTGTCATGGTCTTCCATCATGTGTTGTTTGACACCCACAAACATGCCAAAATGAGGGACACTGGCCAATCAACTGGTCAGGTCCCATTGGGTCGACACTTCTTGGGGGAGAGTCAGGTTCGAAGCATGCAAATGTCAGATTGTTCCATTTTTGTTTCTCCTCATTGCTGTCATCGTCATCTTCGACTGATTTTTGAAGGGAAAGATCAGTTTTCAATCAAAAATGGACAGAACAATAAAATTCCTTTTTGGTAGTGGTGTTGCAGGAATGGGTCCTAACTTGTCAAGCAGCAGGGGCTGCAAATTGCAATCAAGTCATGAGAATCCCGAGTTCGGGCATTTCGGAAAACGCATCATTAGGGTTAAGGATGGGGAGGTGAAAGCGAAGCGAACCATGTTGGGAATTCGTAGGAAACTTCATTCGTGCGCAACCCTTTCGTTTCGACACCCAATTTCTTTGTCTTGTGTGGAGTGACTCCACACAATGCTCTGAGTGCTGTAGCGTACGTACACTACATCTATCACTGATCACTTCACTTATCACAAGGAACCAGGATTCGTTCCGTGCAGAAGAATCAAGACAGGCTGACACCCTAATAGGCCTCTTGACTATGGTTGCTGCCGTCGATCGGTCATAGAAGCCTTTGGAACAAAGCAGCTCACAAAAACAAACAAAAACAGGAAACAATCGAAATTGCAGCCAAACTAGAGTACACAACATGAAGGTAACCTCAACCGGCGATTTCCTCCTAACGCAACCCGACTCAAAGCAAGTTGAAGACCCTGTCTATGACTGGGAAGAAACAACGGCACCCGTGATTCACCATCATTTTCGTCGCGAAGTGAGTCTAGATGTAAGTGACATGTTCTCGTTGAGCGATGATGAGTATCTCCGCAAGGTGGCCAACCTCAAGTATGGACCTCAAAAGCTCTTGCAGAAACACAACTTGCAAGATGCTGCCATGGTCGTCTTGACAAGCATTAAATTGAGTCATGTTTTGGGTGAGAATATCCATCCCCGCAACCGCTACCGTTCATTGGAGTATACATTGACCTTGAAGCCCTGGTTGAATGCCATCCTCCAATCACAAGAAGACTGGCGGCAGCTCGAGGTATGCATGGTCTTACGACGCAAGTTGCGTGCTGCCATTATAACGATTTTGGCAATGCAACGATTAGTCGATCGTGTCCAGGCAGCCAGAAAAGTGCAGGCCCTGGCACAGTGTCGTCAGCATGCGGTGTTGATCCGAAAAGTGAAAAAGAATTTGTCATGGCTAGGATCTCACGCTGCAACAACAAAAAGACGTCGTCATAGGAACTAACCTCCATTAGGTACCTCAATTGCCAACCGAACTAGGTGCCTATACATCGCTAGCAATCCGTATTATAGAAATGATTAGGCTTACTTTTGTTGTAGGGTTAGAGATTTATAATGCAGTGGAATGGTCATTGGTTGCGGTTGGGCAGAGCTGACAGGCGCGCTCGGTACGAATGTCCGGTTTTCGTGTGAACAGTCAACATGCAGCGCAATTGTACCAGTAGCACAATGCACAAACTCTCGTACTCTTGTAGCTGCAGTTGCTACTGATAGCCGGTTGGCAAGCAACACTCTGACCTTCTGTTTGTTCATCAAACAAAGCAATCATTGGACGGAGGAGCAAAGGGTACAAAACCATAATGGCAAGGACGAGGGCAAGCAAGAAGCGCCCTAATAGTGAGGTCGAGGAGGAGGACGACAACGGCAGCAGCACTAACAATGCCCGCATCGATGCCGAAGCAGTTGTTGATGAATCAGCTGTCAGTCGACAAATTTTGGAAGCGTTGAAGTGTCAGAATGATTTGCTCAAGACTCAAAACGAAACCTTGAGAACGCATACTGATGCGTTAAAGACCCAGAACGATGCTCTGCAAACTCAGACAGCGTCCCTGAGAACTCAAATTGAAGTATTAAAGGGCATGGATACACGGCTTTTGCGCATTGAGCAGCAGACGCCGGGAAAACACCAACGCCAACGTCGTGGGTGCAACATCGTTGCTCAGTCTCGGCCGCATGATGTGATTTACGGAACATGGACGTTTGTGGAGAGTGCAGAAGTGGCCAGGCGAAAAGAGCAAAAAGAAAGAGAAAGGCAGGAGAGAGAAAAACAGGCGGAAAACGAAACACGACATTTGGGTGCTGTTGAAAAACAGCAAAGAGCCAGAGAAAGACTGCTAGCATACCAACAAGGAAATTTGAGGTTTTTCGGTTTGATCGAGGACGACGGTTTGGTTTTGCTTGGCGAAAAATTTCCTCCTCCTCCATTCCGTGGACATGACAATTCTATTTTTCCCAGTCAACAGCCGGAAGGATGTATTACCGGTTACCTTCAACCTGCGTGGAGCGGTGGAGTCAGTAATTTGCCGGTTCACGATTTACTGCCTGTGCTTGCATTCAATGGAGAAACTGAGCTCAAACAGAAATCCGGTATTTTTTCTCTCACCGTCACACACAACTGCAGCACTACAAATACCGATCGGTACCCTCCGAATCTAGAGCAAGAAGCGGCAATCATTGTTGGTCAGATAGCTTTTAGTAACGACGGTTGTGCTATGGCTGAAGGAGCCGACTGGGATAGACTTCTCAGCAATCAACGCCAGACACAACTTCCTTATTCTCATGGAGCCCGCGGTCTTCCTCAGTGGCAATCTCGTAAGATATCTGAGCCTTGGGAGGACGGTGTTGAGCTCACGTTCCGGATTGACAATAATGAAAACACCATAGTGTACAAGAAGGGTGACACACCTGAGAAAGTGTTTTGGAACACACTGGCATTTACGAATAATCGCAACTTCCCTGACTTTCTCCGCGTATTTGCTTATTGTGGTGGAGGAGGAAAAGTTGAAGATTTGGACATGAAACTCACATTTCTGAATGACAGACCAGGATGATCCTATTGTGTTTCCAAGGAGGTGGTGCTGGATGAAGATGCATGTTTGCATTCTTTGACTGTGCAAATGGGTAAGCTTTGAAAATTGGTTCACTCAATGTGTCAATAAAAATAATTTTTAAGGCACAGGAACAATGTGTCTTTTTGTATTTGGGGGTCATTCCATTTTCTATTGGATCCATTGCAAAGTTCAATGTCCAAACAAGGGCCAACATAACCATTGACCTCTCCTAAAAAAAATGAAATAAAATTAAATGCAAGTTTCTTTCTTTTCCATGATTTGTGTTGATGGTTAACAATTGGTGAGCACCACATGAATTAGGGTCAGTGTGCAAGAAAACATGTCACAGCTGGAGAAAAAAGGCAGTGAGTCTGATCCTTTCATTCTCAACCCTGAGCAAGCGAGCTCTGTCCGAAGCAGATTGGGCTTCTAGTTCTTTCAATGCAAACAAGTGACCTCAAATGTGCACCAATGTCACTCATTGCCGAATGTTTTATTGTGAGGATAGACAATTTGGTGTCATTGGATGCATGTGCATCAAATTTGCAACATTGATTTTGACAAATGTCATTTGTTCCTGTTTCATTTCATGTCTTGTCATCAGCACCCATGCACCCATGCTCTTTGATGCTGTCTTAGTGACCGAGTTCACAGTGGACTCATGGCCAAAACAACAACAGATTGTGAAGAATTGCAAAGCGGTCAACATTGCTTCACCGCAGCGCTCAATGTGGTTCCGTCAATTGCGGACTCCTTTTTGTGTCAGCACAAAGAAGATGTGAGAATGAGCACCCACTTGAGTGAAGCAAAGTGAACTTCAAATTTATCCTCAATCTCATCGTTTCACACCGCAACTCTCTTTGACAACTTTGTCTTTGTGCAAGTCAGCGTTTTTTGCTGTTGTTGTCCACAAATCTCTGGCGTGCATGGTGTTCAAGAAGACAAAAGCAATGATTTCAGCAAACATTTTCTACCAAAAGATTTTGTGAGTCTGTGGCAGATCCAAAAGATCGCTTTGCACACTGCTGTGGAGGAATGTGGTGAGCTTCTTCATTCTGTTCTGGCAATGAAGGGGGAAATTGCTTGACAAGCCTTGAGCATGTGTGGGTCTTAATAATTTAAACATGGACGCACCAAAGAACAGATGCCACTTACGGAACACAGTCAGCGATGAATGCATTTCACCATGGCGCACCGTGCGGCTGACGACATTGGCAATTAACAAAGCTCACTCTAAGTGTGTTACGCAAACCAACGACCAAACGCACCGATTCCTATGCATGGGGTTCACCTTTGGTCGTTGGCTGAAATTAGTCCAATCAGCCAATGACTGTACTAACTTAGCCAGACGAAGGCAACAAGACTGATCGTTAAACCTGTGCGCACCTACAAGAGAGCCGTAAGACCGACAACTGTTACTAGCTAGTAATAATGCATGCCAACTTCAACTTCAACTCCACCCAGCATTACTAAACTCAACTGTAGCACGAGTAGTAGTAGTAGTAGGCTTTTGCTACTTTACATTCATTCGATCATTGCCCTCCTCAACTGCAAACATAAAGTAAGAGATAAAAAACAGAAAACCAAAATGAAGACCTTTTCAATCGCTTCGTGGCTGCTATTGCTTTGCGCCATTACAGTTCAAGTGACAGCTCAAACAACGGTCGATCAATTGGGCCAAAGTGGTAAATTCCGTATCAGCGATGGTTCGGGCGACAAAGATGACAACCGCATTACGGTCGAAGTCGACTTTGTTCAAGAAGAACCCTCCTCTTCCACAGATCATGGCACCCAGACAGTCGCCAATCAGGACTTTACCATTACCAGTGTCGGTGACACCACCATTCAAGGAGTGGGGGCTTTCTTGACGCAATTTAAAACCACACTTGTGACCAGTGGCACCAAGACGACCTATGGTACACTCCGCATGGATTTCTACCGATTTACCCAAGCAGGCACGATTACCACAGGAACCGAATCCTGGGATGTGGCAAACAATGATGTGAAAATCAACTTGTATTTGGACAATTGGAGTTTTGATACCAGTAGCACATTTGTCGATGTCGGCGTCATTATCAAGGGAAGAAAAGATACCGCCTCCGAATCCGGTAGCAACAAATTTAATTTGGGTTCCAATGTCCCGCTCTTACTCAGTGGACGCGTCAGTATTGATGGCGTGGAAAAGGACATGGCCACGGGATATCCCACGTATCGTCAAACGGGCAACAAGGCGAGTTTTGTCTTTCGATTCGACAAGTTCTCGGGATTTGCTTCCTACGATCCGATTATTGGATATTCTTCGGCGTGTGCGACGGCTTGCGACCTTGCCCTCCAGTACATTTCCAATGCCTTTACTTCCGTCAAGAGTTTCGTGGGATTTTAATGAATAGTACCCAGCTGGCAACAACAAAGGTATCTCGATGTAATCATACACTAAATATGTTTACAATGATTTAATCATACAGCTAAGCATTCAATAAATAAGTTGCAAAAATATTATAGTGTAACATGCATTATAAAAATATAATTAGAGGGACTCGAACCCGTGACCTTCGAAAAGGACTGGTTAGCTCAACCCATGAATTACCTACTGTTGACACTTCATTTACAACATCTACACCATTTCAAAATCCTTGGTATCCCCTGCATCTTTTGCCGCCGGGGTGGCACCTAGCTCAACCAAGCAATCGTAATCCGCCAAAGCTCCCTCCGAGCTGTCGCCCAGTACAACCCGCACTGGATCATACAGGGTATCGTCCAACATTTTGCGCAAGACTTCCTCTGGTGTCACACGAATCTTCTCCGTGCGTGTGGTCCCATCGACTTGCACAACTTCCACCTCCTCCTCTTTCATGGCCTCTCCATTCATGACCAATTTCAATAGAGAGGGACTAAATCCCGCCAAAAGGACTGTCCCCGCCGTGTCCTTCTCCACAGGATGTCCCCGTGTATTCCTCAAATTCCAATACACCATGGGCATGGGATCCGAGTCCCGCCACTTCAACGTTTTTGCCACCGCGGCAACCTTGGCACAGATGGTCTTGTGCATGGTTTGTACAAGGTCGCCCCGTCGATGATAGCTCCCGGCTGCTTGATTAAACTGCATGTCCGAAAAAACAATCAACGACGGAGCATCTTCCCGTGGCAAGTTGTGCTGAACACAAACTTGCAACACCAAGTCGTAGGCGGCCTCAAAATTGGTGCTTCCACCCCAAGGAGCAGCGGCCAAGGATCGAACCTTTCGCACAATCGAGTCGTTTGGTTTCAAAAGGTGCCACCTTGGTTGAGACTCAAAAGTCATGACCATATTCTGAAAGGCCGGATGGGTAATTTCGGATATCCCAATGCCCAGAGCAATCGAAACCATCATGGGGATCCCCGTCATGGATCCTGACACATCCGACAACGGAACCATTCGAGTGGGATTAAATTCCAAGCCTTCCTCGGCGGCTTTGGTCTTCACCTCTTCCACCACCCGCTTCCACAGATCTTTCCATTGGGCATCCAAGACCTTTTCACGAGCTGGGGAGATTTTGTGTTTGTTGTAAATCTCCTGGACAATCTCGTGGGGCATTAGCTGGCCTCCCTTGAGCCCTTTACGGGTCAAATGCTCTAAAAACATCTCGGCCAAACGAATGCGCTTGGGGTCTTCCGATCGGATCTCCCCATTCGCCGTCTCGTTCAGCAAGGCCTTGGTCAACTTGAAGGTGGCCTTGGAGGCTAGCTTGTGAAAGTTGATTTCTTCATATCGCTGCGCCGAAAGGAGTACCTCGGGCAACTCCAAAAAGGAAGTCAACTCCGCCACAGACTTGCGGTAGGCAGCCTTGGAGGTAGACTGCCAAGCGTCCTTGACGTCGCCCTTTTCGGACGCCGACAACGGGTTGGTGAATTGTTCCACAAACCCCAGCTTTTTGTCAAACTTGGAGCCCTCTCGGGGAAGCCACTTGGCAAGCAGGGAGATGGATGGTCCCTTTTGCTCTAGACTTTTTACTTGCCCCTCGTCACCTTCGTCTCTAGCAACCGCCAACTCCAGCTTGTAGAGTGATAGTGACGCGGCATCCTTGGCGAGCTGCTCACGCATAAGGACCAGGGATTCGGACAGAATGTTCTCCGCCATGTCCTTGTCTTCTAAGCCTACAGCCTGCTCCGCCAAAAGAAGCAAGTCCTTCCAATAGCCATAGAAAGGGAAAAGCTTGAGCAACCGCTTAGCTGTCTCGGGGTAAGCCTTCCAGACACGAAGGAACATGTCGTACGCAAGCTTCTTCTCGCCCTTTCCACCTCGCGTGTTACGAGTCACAAACATCAAGATCATCAAGTCCGAAACATCTCGTGTCTCGGCACGAGCTAGAATCTGCTGGCACAGAGCGGAAGGATCTCCGCCACGGACAAGCTGGCTCAAGGCCAGGATGTTGGACTGTAAGCCACGGTCGCTATATTCCGGGCATCCGTTCTCACCCGCACGCATTGTGGGATGAGCATACGTGTTTCGCACAGCATCGCGAAAGGGGGCAGCATGGACCATGGCGTCTTCGATAGACAATGTGTTGAGTAACTTTTTGAGTGGGCGGCTCGCACTAGTAGAGGCTTCTTTGCGCTTGCTGGGGCTGATGCTGGGGTGACTGGAGCTGCCGCGTGCTGTTTTCTGGCTGGTTCCTTCGGCGTTTTTGAGGTGTCCTCTAGGCATTTTTGTTTCGGCTTGTGTGTTACTTTTGACAATGTCCGATTACTGTATTGGCTTTTGATGTTGTGAGAGCAGAAATATTTATTTTTGTTCTTTCAGACGTACTAACCGATGTTTGAAAAGCACGAAACAAAACTTGTGACCCCACGTCTGGGCTATCGTGTGATTATGTGTTGCAGGTTTCGTAGTGTTAGAAAAGAGAGATCTGAAACTGGTGATAAGATGAGTTGTTCAATGAGGATTATGTGAGTGGTTGCTTGGTACTATTGTGCTAGCTAGCTCTTCTACCAGCTAGCTAGCTAGTAGCTACTACGTACTAAGCGAGCCGTTAGCAGCAAGTTGTCATGTGAATGATCTTTCTGCGAGGGAGTTCGGACGACATGGCGCGATGGATCGTTCAGCTGTGACTGAGTTTTCCTCAGGTGGCACACGACTCGATCTTCTTGCTTCCACACGAAAAAATTGGATCCCAAATTGAAAATAGGTCTCACGCTGTCCCCATGGACAGTTGACTGGCAGTTAAGCAAATGTGCAAGCTAGCAGATGCCACTAGCTACTAGCAGCCACTCCTACCTAGGTAGCTACTGAAGCACAAAGTGCTACAAATGAACATGGTGAAGGCTAACGGAGGTTGCTACGAATTAAGATGTCTTCACTTCATGTCTGTTGAAGTTGATTTTTGTTGAAGAATCTCTGAAAAATGGGGTCACATCCTCCCTGAACTTGTTGAGACACAACTGACATTGTCATTCTGCGGATTGTGCATGGGTAGTTGTAATTTTTTGGATTTCTCAGCCATGAATTCATTAAATTTATCACATCATTATTTGGATGTGCAGCACGCATTTTTGTGACATCAATGGACAAGACAACTAACTCAATCAGTGTGGTCAAAACGCTTGTTGCCAAAAAGTGTGCGATGTGTGCTAAAGAGAGAATCACAATTCTTAAACAATCCAGATCCAACCCCCAACTTCTTATCAACTCCAACAATGAAATCTGCGGTGTTTGTGCACACAGACCATGTTTCCACAGGCATGCAAAGCAGACCAGCCCCATCACTGATGAGTCAATCAATGACAAAAGGGCCAGTCCAACACATGAAGTTGCCACAGATTTTACTAGGTGCAATGTTTGCCTGTCTGAGGAACAAGAAAAGGCAATTATTTTCTATTTGTTTCCAGAGCACTGGCCTCAGAAACAATTCCAATGATTCACCACAATTCAGTGTGACACATGCACTCAAACCAATGTTCACTAGCCGTTTGTTGCCAGCATAGGCACAACTGTCATTTTCCAGCAGGCACGCACCTGTCTGCAGGCGCGCACCCGCACTGAACAATGCCACACCAACTGTCAACGACAAAAATTGCTGAAAAAGATGAGACATGTTTGCAAACAGTGCAAGTCGTCTGCCTCCAAAAGCAACATCTTTGCACCATCGTCCAATTCAAGAATGACTGCGGCAATGAATGCCACTTCAGAAAACTGCAAGGCAAAGAAGAAAAACACAAAGAAGAACAATGCAGAGAAGACGACGAATTTATCCATTCAAATTCCAAGAAGCAACCACCGAAAATCAAGTGACGAATCTCCATCATCATCGTCATGTCAATTTCGAGAACCTAAGGGAAAATCATTCTGAGAATCAATGATTGAATCACCAAGAGATGATGTTGAACCTTCCATTTCCAATTCCAATTCCAGAAGAAGCTCACTGCAAGATCATTGTGCAAACACCGTCAACACAACAATTCTGAATTGCACATGTCAACGATGATTCTAACATTGTTACAAACTCAACAAATGGAACAAATGGAACAACCGAGACGAACAATGACTCTGCTACAAATGCTTACCTGAAGGGCACAGCCGACACCAACACTGCCACAACGACAAATCACAATGACCTCTCCAATGCCACAAAGGATATGTCGTTGCATTTGAGGATGAGGTGACATGTTTGGTGGGTTGAACCGGTTAGAAATTTTTCCCAGAACCAATTGGAGAAGACATCACAACAAATCTAATCAATGGACTACGTAGGTTCAAAGATGCAGCAAGATGGAAAGTCCATTTCAAATTGCTGCAAGAAGAGAAAGACAAAGAAAACCAAAGCAACAGTGGCATTGTCAACAACAGACAAGAAGAAGAACAAGAACAACAACCACACAACCCGGGACCAAAAACCAATCTTAAACCAACCAAGATTAACCTCTCGTGCGTAGGTGGTCCAGTGGTAGAGGGAGGGTCACTCCACCTTGCCGCTCCGGGTTTGATTCCCGGCGTCAGCACCCAGCCCACTCGGCTGGGGGTGCAGGGTTGTGGCGGAGTTCATTCGACGCT
>Ga0163144_10010491_pt1 | contig 19749 bp, 17 predicted proteins | sample OliLak19BULKMAT1_FD_123175 | JGI IMG/M metagenome (GOLD analysis project Ga0163144, IMG submission 123175) | Freshwater microbial mat bacterial communities from Lake Vanda, McMurdo Dry Valleys, Antarctica - Oligotrophic Lake LV.19.BULKMAT1 | ecosystem: Environmental > Aquatic > Freshwater >... | reverse complement strand
TTTTTCTTGGTTCGGCCTTTTACCAGTTTCTGAGCAAGGCGTTTTGGGAGCACTTCCCGCGACATTTGATGCCGCCAAGCTCATTCCCGCATTAGAGGCAATTTTGATTGAAGCATTGGAGCCTCGCCAGAATCGAAAGCGCGGCGACGATCTTGCGGCGGTCGAATTCATCCAGCGAGTCGATCCCGAGATTGAGAAGAAGCGGGTGAAGGCGACGCTTGATGCCGCACTCAACAAGCTCTAACATTGAAGAGTCGAACAAGACGAGATACAGCAACCACTCCGAACCACCCGATGCCTCAGGTTGCCGAAGTCGGCATGTCGCCTGAGCTTGAGAGAGCCATTTTCATCCTCGCACGAGCGGCCTACCGCGATGACCAGGAACTTCAATGATTTAAGCTCGCTGAACGCACGCGCTCGAAGACACCCGTCTGCAAGAAAACAGGCGTGACGGAAAACCCCTTTTTCAACGAATGAACCCGAAACACCCTAAAAGGAAGACTAACAAAGAGGCACAAACGACGTAAAAATCAGAGCGGAAATGACACTAACGTGGGAGTTTGCGGCAGGGTTTCCGGGATTGTCGGAAGATTCTCTGGATGGCCCTTGGGATGAACTAACTGGAATTGGTTGAACTTGACGCAGTGGGCCTTAAGCGAACAATTTTCGGACGCGTAGGGGCAACTGTTCCGCGCCACTTCTTGTGGCTATGGCTCCGCTCAGAATGGTATTGCTCAGAATGGTATGGCATGATGCGAATCCGGCTCGGACCCACAAGAAAGGGAACTTTTAGTAGGTTTCGCTACTTCAACGATTTGCAGTGGAAGATCCTAAATCTTCCGTCTTTGGCGAGCGATCAACAGACACCCTTCATTCCGTGCCATTCCGGACTTTTCTCATGCTCACTCGCTCCGGCCACGATTACGAACCACTCTGTCAACGCTGGCGGGAACTCGCTCAAGCCAACGGCTGGGCATGCTCGGTCTTGGCCGAAGCGGGAGGATACCCCATCCTCCAGATCGACCACGTCCCGGAGAATGGAGCGCGGACGTCCCGATCACTTCATCGAGACCCGTCTTCGATCTACCTGAGCGCCGGAGTCCACGGTGACGAATGTGCTCCGGTCTGGGGGCTGCTCTTCTGGGTCGAGCAACATGCCGAGTGGCTTTCCCGTCGCCCCTTCCTTCTGTTTCCCTGCCTCAATCCGGCTGGCCTGGTTCACAATACCCGACACGATCAAGACGGCACGGATCTCAATCGCATCTTTCACGATTCAAGCCACCCGGTCATCAGGAGCTGGCAGGCGGCGATGGCAGGGCGCTCCTTCAGCCAGTCGATCTGTCTGCACGAAGATTACGATGCCACGGGAATCTACCTTTACGAACTCTCCCGTCAGACTTCCCGCGGCGAAGGCCTCATTCGGTCCTGCGAAGACCTCATTCCACGGGAGCGCGACGGCTTGGTGGACGGTCGTGAATTCATCTCCGCAGTCCGCCATGCGGTTGAGGACGAAATTCTCATGATCGTCGGGGAGGAACTCCAAGGCGGGGTGCCTGAGGCGATCTATCTATTTCTGAACCACGCCGCCACCAGCTTCACCTTCGAGAGTCCGAGTGAGTTCGATTTGGCGCGTCGGATCGCGGTGCATCGGCGGTTCCTCGACGTGGTGACGAATCCAGGCTACCTTGGTGACGGATCGGAGCGGTGATTGGCACCAAAAGCGCTTCTTTTTTCTGCAACTACCCCGGTGAGGCGGGGTTGATACCCACGATGGACAAGCACGAACATCCCGGCCCCGCAACTGAGCGATTCCTTCTCCCCGACGCCGACCCGACTTCCGGGGCGGCATCGGATCCGCTGGTGCGTCTGCTCGGGCACGCTTCGCAGGTGGAACCAAGTCCTTTATTTGCCCGGAACGTCCTTCGCGAGATTCGCACGCAACGAGCCGCCCGGACCCCCTGGTGGAGGCGGGAGCCCCGATTTTTGTTGAGCAGTGCCGTGGCTGTGGTCGCTGTGCTATTGGTCATTGGACTGGGGCGATGGGAGTTCCTGGTTGATCGGGAGGTCGCGCTGGCATCGGCGGGTTCGGAGCCTGCCGCTTCCCTCGAATCGGCCTTCGACCCGGAAGGTGAGATGGCGGCGGTGGAGTATTTTGGACAGTTGATGGCGGTGGCTGATCCGGGAGATCTCTCGGATGAGGCCCTCGCGAGTCTTTTGTATTGAGGCGTGTTTGTATTGAGGCGTGTGCTTGCTGATCCGGCGGCTTATATAGGGCAGCGGGTCAAGGGGCAGGGGAGTTCATCAAAAACGGGCCGTGATTTGTCCGAACGATTGCGCTCGCCGCAAACATTCCCGATAGTGCTCGCATGGATCGGAAATGGGAACTTCGGCGTGATTTGAAAGATCGCCTTGCCTCGATGACCGCCGGGGAGAAAGCCCGTCTGTCTCGGAGGATCTGCGAAAGGCTCGCTGCCATACCGGAGTTTTCCGCCGCGCGTCATGTCTTCGCCTTCATGCCCTTGCCGGTCGAACCGGATATCCTGTCTCTCGTCGCGGCTCATCCGGAAAAGCGGTGGTCGTTTCCCCGGGTCGGAAGCGACAGTGTTTTGACTTTCTGTTGTCCGGGCACTTTGGAGGAAGCTCCGCGCGGGGCTTTCGGCATCCGCGAGCCGGGTGACCACTGTCCCATAAGCGACCCGTCCGAGGCTGGCATCATCCTCGTTCCTGGTCTCGGATTCGATTCGACCAACCGCGCCCGGCTTGGGAGAGGGAGAGGATACTACGACCGATTTCTTTCCGGCCTGAACAGAGTCGAGCGACCGGTCCGAATCATCGGACTCGGTTTCGACATCCAGTTGGAGACGCTCGTGTCCGAACCCCACGACCAGCCGATGGATCGGATCGTCACGGAGTCGGGGTTGTATTGAGGGAGCGGGCTCAGCCTTTCATCTTGTCACTCTCCAGCTTCAGTCCCATTTTGCGGTAAAGAGTGGCGATGCTCACACCGAGCATGCTGGCCGCCTTTTCGCGGGAACCTTCGTTGTATTTGAGCGTTTCGCGGATGAACATTTTCTCCTGCTTGCGGATGTAATCGGAAAGGGCTGAGCCGATGGGGAGGTGGTGGACAGCCTTCTGGTCCTCGTCGGTGATCACGACTTTTTGGGTCACTTTGGGAGGCAGATCTGTGGGCCGGATCCGGCCGTCTTCAGCGAAGGCACAAGCCCGCTCCATCGCATTTTGCAGCTCGCCGACATTGCCGGGCCAGCCATATCCTTCGAGGAGACGGCGGGCATACTTGTCGATCTCCAAGGTGGGAGTGCCGGTCCGTTCAGTGAAGCGCTTTAGGAAATGATCCGCTAGCAGTCCGATGTCTTCGGCACGGCTGCGCAGAGGCGGGACGGTCAACGGGATCACGGAGATCTTGTAGTAAAGGTCCTCCCGGAACTGCCCGGTCTCGACCCGATCCTGCAGGCTCACCGCAGACGAGGCGATCAGGCGCACATCCATGTTCGCCGGAAGGTTGTCGAGGGTGCGGCGGGCGCTGATCTCTTCGAGGAAGGCTTCGAGCTTGGACTGGAGCCGCAGGGGTAGTTCGTGGATTTCCTCAAGCAGCACAGTTCCTCCGGCGGCACGGAGAAAGATCGTTTCGCCGCGATGCTGAGCATTTCCGAAAAGCTCCGCTTCGAGAAGATCTTCCGGGAGAGCCGAGCATTGGAGCACTTTGAAGGGAGCTTCGGTGCGACGTCCGGCATCGTGGATGCTTCGGGCGACCATTTGTTTGCCGGAGCCGAATTCGCCTTCCAAAAGAACCGGCGAGTCGCTCGATGCGATCTTTTTGATCGTTTGGAGGATCTGCTGGATTTTCGGACTTTGCCCGATCAAACCGGGGGAACTGACGACAAAGGAGTCCTCACGGCTCGACTGCGGGCGGGTGGGGAGAGGAGTGCCTCTTTGGTGCAAGGCCGACGCAACCGTGCGTTGGAGGTCGGCGAGTTCAAAGGGTTTCGGAAGATAATCGAAGGCTCCCAGACGCATCGTATCGACCGCGATTTCGATGGAGCCGTTCCCCGTCACCATGATAACTTGGGTATTGGGGTGTTTCTCGACGCTGTAACGGATGATGTCGCGCCCGTCAAAGTCTCCAAGCTTCAGGTCAACGAGCAGGAGATCGGGGGAGATGCGGTCGAGGGCTTCCATGCCCTCGTGGAAGCTCAGGACGGCGCTGACCTCGTGGCCGAGGGCCGAACAGGATTTTGCCATGAGATTGAGAACTGGAGCCTCATCATCGATAATCAGGATCTTGGACATGGTGTGCGGGCGGTGGGCGGTGGAATGAGTGGGAAAAAATACTTTGGCTTCTCAGATACTACGGATTTGTTAAGCATTGCAAGCGGTTTATCTCATTTTTGATAGAAATTTTCACAAAGGTGACTCGCAACGAGAGCGCCACGAAAAGGGTCGGTTGTGCAAGAGAAGGGCGGTTTCGGCATCGGTTGCGAGTCTTGCTGATTGAGAAGGTCGAAAATTAGGCTATGTTTATGGATTATTTTCTAAGGAACTATTGGGCGGCTCGTTTTAGGCGGTATATACGCCACGCCCGATGTCCGCCGCGCCCTTTTACATCATGGAGGTTTCCCCTCGCGATTTGGTCGAGTCCGCCCAGGCTGACTTCGAAGGACCATTGACCGGCTATGCGGCGGGTCTGCTCGGCGGCGATTGGGATCGAGCCCGTGACGTGGTGCAGGATACGTTTATTAAGCTGCATCGCCAGGATCCCGAGGCGATTCAGGGCAAGCTCAAGAGCTGGCTTTATACCGTCTGTCGCAACCGTGCCATTGATGTGCTGCGCAAGGAAAATCCGATGATCTCCACCGCCGGTGAGGCCTTTGAGAACATGGACGATGCGTCCCCGAGTCCTTCGGTGGCGATGGAGGAGCGGGAGCGCCACGACGAAGTGCTTTCATATCTCGACCGGCTTCCCGACAACCAAAGGGAAGTGATCCGCCTGAAATTTCAATCCGATCTCAGCTACAAGGAGATCTCCGACATCACCGGGCTCAGCGTCAGCAACGTTGGGTTTCTCATCCACACCGGAGTGAAGCGCCTCCGGGTGCTGATGGGGGTTGAAATTGATTGATGATCTTGACTAATGATTTCGAGTGAACCCCGTTTCTATTTTTGACCACGCTTTTTTGACCACGCTTTTTTGACCACTCTTTTTTGATTACCACTGTTATGACCCGCGAACCAGTAAACGTAGATGATCCGGAATTGACCGCCTATGCGCTCGATGAGATGAACCTGGCCGAGCGTGCCGCTTTCGAGCTGCGCCTGTTAGCCTCCCCGACCGCACGACGAGAGTTGAAGCAGATGGAGGCCATGATGGATCTGCTGAGCCTGGGTCTGGCCCGCGAACTCCGTGCCGAAGTGGGCGTGCCGAGTCTGCGTCTCATCCCGGCCGAGGAGAAAATCGTCGCGTTTGCCCCTGCGAAACAATCCACTTGGGTGCGCGGGGCCTTGGCCGCCGCCGCTGCAGTGGCTTTGCTGGGAGCGATGATTTCCCAGTGGGGCGGGGTTTCCGTTCCTGCCAATTTGAATGTCGCCGCGAATCTCAGTAAGGCTGGCTCGGGTCTTGAGGGGTCCGCTTCGCTCGGCAGCCCGACCATCGCTGCGGAAGTCCATGTGCCGCGCTTATTCCTGGCAGAGGAAGTAGGTGACCTGGCTGACCTCGATTTGGTGGGCGATAAGCGTGCTCCGGTCGATACCAGTTATCTCGACGCCGATGGCATCGTGCCAGCCTCGTATCAAGGCGGTGGGCTCCGCACCCAGGCGCTTGCGCTTGCCGATGAACTCTCCCGGACTCCGGTGGATTCTTATCTGTCCAATGAGTGGGGTGCCGACGCGCAACACGGCACCTCTGGCTTAATCGAAGAACGCCGCAGTCGTCAACTTGCCAGTTCGCAACCATCCGCTTCCGGGACGGTCGTGGTGCGAGGTTATATCCCCATGGGTGGAACCACTGAACTGGTCTCGCTCGATGAGGTCGGAGGCAAGTCGCTTGGGTTCCGGGTCAACGATGGATTTCGTCCGGTCTCCATCACCGGCGAACTTGTGAGAGATCCCCATGCCAATCTCCGCGAGATCGCCGAAATGAAACGGCTTCAGTCCGAACTCGCCGATGTTGTATCTCAACTGCCTGAGGGCCAGGCCGAGCGCACCAAGCTTGAGCAACTTTTGGAGCGGAATCAGGCAGCGATGGAGAACCTGAAAGAGTCTCTCGCCCACTGATCCAGACAGAAACTTCGAATCATTTTCCGACCGGGACTATCACGGTCGCGGAAGGTAACCTACGGGGGCCAGGCGGAGCAATTCGCCTGGTCCTTTTCCGTTGGGGTAGCAGCCTGTCGGACGTAGAGCGTCTGAGCGAGGGAATTAGGGTTCGAGTCAGAATTTTCATGAGTTTGAGGAGTTTGTGTGAACACAAATGACGAAGACGAGTTGGAATTCGGGCCGAATCCCCGATTTTCGCAGCCGGGCGGGATAAGTCCGACAGGCTGCTAGAGGCACGGTGGATGGAGGATTGCCACAAGAGGGAAGGAGCGGCGCAAAAGTGAAGGTCTGCGGATGGAGGCGGCTGCTGTCCTTGCCGTTTAACCAAGGACGGAATGTTGCCATGGTTGGAACGGTTTGCCACAGCCGTCCGTCGCAGTCACCCGGTGCTCCGAAAATCACTCCGCAGCAGCGCTCGGTGAATTTTTCAAAAATTGCTTCGTATAAGTTGAAATTTCACCTTCTTTGTCCAAGTTGAGAGTCAGCCTTGTGAACGATCCACTTTCCATCCCGAGCAATCGACGCGCCCGAGCCCGTGCCGACCAGTCTCCATCCGAGGCAGGGGTGCTGGCGGAGATCGACCTTTCCGTTCGGCCCTTTTACGGGGAGATCTTTTCGGTTGAGACGCTGATGCAAGGGCGACGGATCTGGGACGCAGGTTTTGCGAAAGTCGTCACCGCGAATGTCCAAGGTCGCTTCGCCGGGATCTTCGGGCAAGTCCGCTCCGGTCGGGGAGGGGAGGTCTCCGAAATCAGCATGGTGATCCATTGGGGCGAGGATGGTGCCTGGCGCGTCGATGGTCGCAGCAACGGATCCGGCGAATCGAACAATGAGGAAGTCGCCGCAGTGCTGATGGCCGCGATGTTCGAGCGCGAGGCGTCGCGGGACCGGACCTTCGGTCTGGGCTCGATGGTTACGACCATGCGCCTTCATTCGCAGGACGTCCGGGCCGGCATCCTTTACTGGGACGATTCGCAAGCCCGCTCCGTTTTGGAGAAGATGCCGTTGGCCAGCGTCTCCGGGGCGCATCCCCAACTGGAGTCGCGGCTGCGGGAAATGGGGCTCAAGCGGCTCGTCGAGATCTATCCCTGGGACGAGATCGTGTCCGAGTGTCGGCAGAGCTACGGCTACGCCGCCGTCCGCAAGGGGATGCAGGAGGCCTTTTGGTCCGATTTCCTGACGAATCGGCTTGGGGAATTGGAGGCTCTCGGTTGTGAGATCGAGGTCGATCCGAGCTTCGGGTATTCCGTGATCGAAGAACCGAAGTTCTATGGCGAGATCTTTGAAGAGCAGGGAGCCGTTGATTGGTTCGGATTTGAATACGGCATCAAGGTCGGGACCGAGCGGGTCAATCTGTTGCCCTGCCTGGTCAGTTATCTGGAGGGACGGCCCAATGGCTTCTGCCTTGAGAATCTTTCCCAATGGCCGGTGGAGCGGAAGATTCCCATTCAGGTCGGCGACTCCGGTCGTTACGTCGCGATTTCGGCGAAGAAGCTGCACGCCATCCTCGGGTTGCTCTCGGAGTTGTTCGACCAGCACCCCATCGCCGCGACCGGGCGGCTGAAATTGCACCATGTGCGGGCGGCGCAACTCACTCGCGGGGTCGGGGAAGAGGCTCTCGTCGATCAGGCACCTGAGCGCTTGCGGCGCTTGGCGGAGGAACTAGAGTCCCTCAAACCGAAGACCGATCCGGAAGCACCCAAGGAATTCCTCGCCACTCTGCGGGGCTACCAGCAGGACGGATTTGCCTGGCTCCAGTTTCTCCGAGAACAGGGACTCGGCGGCATCCTCGCCGATGACATGGGCCTCGGAAAAACCATCCAGACTCTTTGCCACCTCCACGCCGAGAAGGCGGCGGGACGGGCCAATCTTCCGAGCCTCATTCTCGCGCCGAAAAGCGTGGTGCAGAATTGGGAGAAGGAAGCCAAGAAGTTTGCCCCTTCTCTTAAAGTGATTGCCTTGCAAGGGCCGCAGCGGAAGAAATACTACTCCGTGCTCGGCTATTGCGATCTAGTGGTGACCTCCTACCCGGTGCTTTTCCGCGATGCGGAGGAGTTGCTCCAACAGCCCTTTCACTACGTGGTCCTGGACGAAGCTCACACCATCAAAAATACCAGCTCGCAGGTCACCAAGGTGGCCTACCGGATCAATGCCCGCCATCGCCTCTGTCTTTCCGGCACGCCTATAGAAAACAATCTCGGCGAACTTTGGTCTCTGTTCCACTTCCTCATGCCCGGCTTCCTCGGTAGCGAGGACAGCTTCACCCGTTGCTTCCGGGTGCCGATCGAAAAACACCGCGACGAAGGCTTGCGCAAGCGACTCTCCGAGCGCGTCGCCCCCCTCATGCTGCGCCGCACCAAGGCGCGCGTGGCCCACGATCTGCCGCCGAAGACGGAGATCATTAGCCACGTCGAGCTGAATCCCGATCAGGTCGATCTCTACGAGGCTGTCCGCGCGGCGGTGAGCAAAGAGGTTCATGAGGAGATCTCCCGCCTCGGAGCGGAGCGGAGCAAGTTGCTCGTGCTCGACGCGCTGCTGAAGCTGCGTCAGGTTTGCAATCACCCTCGGTTGCTCAAGATGCCCTCGGCTCAGAAAGCCAAAAGCTCCGCCAAGATGGACCTGCTGATGGAGTGGCTCCCGACCATGGTGAAAGAGGGGCGGCGCATCCTGATTTTTTCCCAATTCACCGAGATGTTGTCCCTGATCGAACAAGCGCTCGATCTGGAGAAGATCCGTTACCAAACCCTGACCGGACAGACGAAAGACCGCGGCAAACTTTGCGATGATTTCCAGGCCGGGAAAATCCCCGTTTTCCTCATCAGCCTGCGGGCGGGAGGGACCGGCTTGAATCTCACCATGGCCGATACCGTCATCCACTTCGATCCCTGGTGGAATCCTGCCCTCGAAGCCCAAGCCACGGACCGCGCCTATCGCATCGGGCAGAAAAACCCGGTATTTGTCTATAAGCTCATCACCGAAGGAACCATCGAGGAAAAAATCCTCATGCTTCAGCAGAAGAAACGGGCCCTTTTCGAAGGCGTGCTCGATGGGACTCCGCAGAAACTTTCCTTCAGCGAGGATGAGTTGGCGGATTTGCTGGCTCCAATGAAGTGAGTTCTCCCGTAGATCACTCTGTCTGATCCGTTATCGGATCCGTCCGTTACCCAGGTATCTTTCTTCCGGCCTAACGGCCCAATACATCCTTCTGCAAATCCCGCAGCACTCTCAACTCTCCCCAGTCCGCCCCTCGCATTCGCCGGGCACCCGTGGTGCGTTTTTCTCCGAAGCGATCCCGCTCTCGCTCGAAGACTCCGTTGACAAAACCGACCGTTCCGAGCACGGCTCCGTCACAGAAATACCGCACCCTATGACGCAAGATTTGCGGCACCGACATTGTGCCTTTCATTTCAAGAACCGCATCGACCTCCGCCTCTGCAAAACCACGCCTACCGGGTTTTCCACGATCCGGGTCGGGCGCAACCTCCTGCCCTTCCTCATACAAGAACATTCGATACCGCCCCGCCGTGCGCCGCCAATCGTTGGCGAAATCCGGATCATGCAAGGCTTCGCTCAACATCAGGCTCAGCCCGTGCCGCGCCCGCTTCGCTCCGCGCCCTCCCGCGACAGCCTCGGCATAGCCGCACCAGCGGTAGTCCTCCGGCTTGGATACAATCCCTGCCCGCACTGGATTGAGATCAATGTAGGCTGAGATCGTCAGCAGGGCTTGCTCGCAATCTTCGACGAGGACGCTTTTGTAGCGCCCCTCCCACAACGTCCCGGTCCGCTTGAGTCGCTTGTTCATGTAAAAAGTCACCCGCAGCTTAAGTTCCTTGAGGAAATGGGAGAGACTCCCGCGCCGCCGTTCGTAGCGATCAAGGATCCGCCGGTGCCAGATCTCGTCCCCTGCCGCTCGAGCTCTCTCCAATTCCTGCTTGACGCTCTCGGCAGCAACCGGGTCATGAAGCAGTGGCAGCACCGCGAGCAGCCCTTCTTCATCCAGAGGAGCCAGCTTCTCCCGGTCAGGCACCTCCAGCAACAGATGAAAGTGGTTCGACATCAAACAGTAAGTCACCACCCGAACTCCCGTGAAGATCTCCTGATTCAGGAGGATTTTCCGAAAAATTTCCTTGTCCCGGTCCTTGAAAACCATCCGCCGGTCCACGACTCGGGAGACAACATGGTAAAACGAACGGCTTTCTCCAAGCAATCGAGCGGCTTTCATCCCGTAATGATCATTGGGTGGCGGGGGTTTGCAAGTGTAAACTTATTAATTGTCTGACAATCTATTGTTGTTGGCTGCCCGACGGCTTGGCGAGGTCACGGGGAAGACGAGCATTTTCGCAGGGGGACGGCGGAACTTGCCAGAAGGTTCGAGCGGTTCTAGGGTTGGGCTACCTATGAAGCGACTCCCGCTCCTGATTGCCCTGATTCTGTTGCTCTTGATCATCGGGTGGTTTGCGATATGGGAGAGATTCATGAAGCCTGGGGTTGGGCGGGGCGAAGTGACCCCGCCGCCGATTGCTATTGTGCACCCTCCCCGCGGTTTTGTGGCGAAGTGGCAAACCCTCGATGACTACCAGGGAACTATGTCCGCCGGGGAGCTTCGCGAAGCCCTGGAGCAGGTCTATACCATCGGCGATAGCTGGCAGGAGGTCATCTCGATTACGGAGGATCTTGCAAGTATCCAGACATCCGGCGAGCCTTACTTGCTGCGATTGCGTGATGGTGACACGCCGCCGCCGACTGAAGTGCGCCGGTATTGGAGGAAAGGACCTTTGGCGGGACTCCGCATTGCGATCGATCCCGGCCATATCGGTGGTCAGTTTTCCGCCACGGAGGAGCGGGACTTCGGGTTTCCCGGAGACAAGCGGGTGCGCGAAGGGGAGATCAGCCTGCTCGCGGCCCTACATCTCCAGCCCCTGCTGGAGAAACTTGGTGCGACGGTTTCGTTGGTGCGGTCGGCCAATGCTCCGTTGACTCCGCGACGCCCCGCCGATCTGTTGGTCTTGTATCAGCAAGTCAATCCGGGAATTCCGGTGGGGCTGCTGCGCCCGGCGGCGGAGAAGCGATTTTATTTGCGGGAGGAGATCGTGGAGCGGGCCCGCTTGGTAAATGATGAGCTGCGTCCGGATCTGGTGCTCTGCCTCCACTACAACGCGTCCGATGGCAGCGGTGCCTGGGCTTCGCCCGACCGCCCGGTTTTTGTGGATGAAAATCACTTTCATCTTCTCATCAACGGGGCCTATACGGAAGGGGAGGTGCGGGACGAGGGAGACCGGTTTCAGATGCTTGAACGCATCTTGCAGCGCATCCACGAGCGCGAGGCGGAGATGGGCGCGGTGGTGGCGGATGTGTTCGCGGAGCGCACGGGCTTGCCTCCTTATGCCTATGATCCGAATTCTCCGCGGGCGAAAAACGTGGGTGAAAATCCTTATCTTTGGGCACGCAACCTTCTGGCAAATCGCTCCTACACCTGTCCGGTGTTGTTCTTTGAACCGTGGGTGATGAACAACAAGGAGGTCTATGCGAGGATCCAGGAGGGGGACTATGAGGGATTGCGCATGGTGGCGGGAAAGGAACGGCCATCCATTATGCGCGAATACGCGGAGGCGGTTGCGGCGGGGATAGCGGCGTTTGATTCGAAGCGCTGAGCGCTAGCGCTAGGGTTGTCCTGGGCTACGCGTTACGCAGGGATTGACTGTTGGAGCCGGATCCGTTTGAATGCAGAGCATGAATCCCCGATGGCCTCTCGGTTTGCTTTTGAATTTTGCACTTGGCTCTGCCATCGCATCAGATGTGGTGGTGACGGAGGATGCGGATACGATCCGGATTCTGCGAGGTGAGGTTTTGGTTTTGGCGTATCACAAAACCGAAGTCGATGTTCCAGACGGCGTCGATCCCCTATTCCGGAGAAGCGGGTTCATTCATCCTCTCTGCACTCCGGCCGGAGAAACGATCACCGGCATTCAACCGGAGGATCACTACCATCATCTCGGGATTTGGCACGCTTGGGTGCACACCAGTCACGGCGAGGATGAGCCGGATTTCTGGAATCTAAAGGAGGGTACCGGCAGGGTGCGTTATGCAAAAACTCTTTCGATCAACCCGGACGGGTTCACGGTAGAGCAGGAGCACGTCGCTTACAAGGGGACGGAGCGGGTCGAGACGGTGGTATTGCGGGAGGCGTTCCAAATTGGAGTTCGACTGGAGGAAGAGCGTCATGTCATCTCGTATCGCGTCACCCAAACGAACGTGACGGATACGGCACTCAAGCTGCCGGCCTATCGATATGGCGGCTGTTTTGCGTATCGGGCTTGTCATGATTGGGATCAGACCAATAGCGAAATTCTCACCTCCGAAGGGTTGGATCGCGCCAACAGTCACACGTCGCGGGCGAAATGGGTCCGGTTCTCTGGGCCGACGGCACAGGGGGAGGCCACGATGGCGGTCTTGTTCGACCCGGAAAATCACGACTTCCCCCAACATATCCGCACCTGGCCGGCGGACACGCACAACGGGGCCGTTTTTTTCAACGTCGCCCCAACCCAGGAGCACGACTGGGAGATTCCACCAGGAGGGACGATCACGATGACTTATACCGTGGTCGTGACGGATACTTTAGCGGCCCCGGAGGAAGTGGAGGAGTGGTGGAGGGAATCGGCGGAGAGGGAGTGACGATCGGCATCATACGAAACTTTCATCAAGCAACTCACTCGTAAATCAGCCCCGGAATTTTCCCGTGGCCGACCAATCTTCCGCGGGTGGGATTGAGCTCGAAGATGTCCACGCCGTTGCCGAGGAGTCCTTTGCTGCCGCCGCTTTGCGCGCCGAAGATGTAGTGTTTGTCGGCCTTGGCGTCGTAACCTAGGTAGAGCATGACGTGGGAGACTTTGTGCCCCGAATCATAAGTGCCTCCCCAGAAAATCAGGTCGCCGGGAGAAAGCTTGGACATGAGCATCTTGGTCGGATCCTTCCCGTGCACGTCGTCGAGGCTTTTGTTCTCCTTGAGCCAATCGTATTGATCGTAAGAGGTCCGGGGCACATCGGAAATGCCGATTTTGGTGAGGACGTATTGCATGGCCGAGGAGCAGTCCAGGCCACCCGACTTCGGATCGTCGGCCCCGAAGGAATACTTGAGTCCTTTGCCGGCAAGTTTGTGAGCTTCCTGGCGGAGGCGGGCGAGCGTCGGGCCGTCTTTGGCGGATGGCTTACGCGGAGGAGCGGACGCCTTGACGGGCTCGGGTGGGAGGGAATCGGCTTTTTGCTCAGAAGCGGCGACCTTCGGGGGAGAAGGGGGTTGATCGGCTTCGGTCACCCCCTTGGTCGGAGGAACCTCGGGTGCGGATTTGCCTTGAGTTGACTCTGCTTTCGGTGCGGAGGGAAGCGAGAGCTCGGGGAGGGAGGCCGAAGGACGGGTTCCCTGAGAAGGCAAAGGAGTCTCCGGGAATGCGGGCGAAGGAATCTTGACGCTGATCGTCTGATTGACCGAGGCGGTGGTCGAGGTGCTCTCGATGTTCTGCCGGATCGGGACGAGAGGCCGGAAACTGCGGGGCTTCGGGTTGGTTGGTTCGGCGAGAGCAGAGCCGAAGGAAACGCACAGAGCACTCGCGATGGTGATTATTTTGAAAAGATGCGACCGCATCCTTCCACTTTAGTGGATAATCAACCTATTGGAAAGAATATTTTATAAACTTTTATAAAATATCTCCATCGCTCTCCTTTTCCGTGACAGCTGGCGGGATGATCAAAGATCCATTTTCCGCCATTTCCGCAGCATCACGACGTGAGTCTTGATCAAATTGGAGGCGAGGAGCCGGATCGCCGGATTCCGGTCATGGCGGCGGTGCCATTGCTGACGAATGATTTGTTCGGCGAGTTCGGCCATGAGAGGTGCGGGATCAGGCAGGGGGAGGAAACGGGGGTTCTCGCCGCGCGGGGTTTGCGTTCTCTTGCCGTAAGTCCGCCATCCGTGACTTTCGAGGGAGGGGGAAGCGCTCCGCCAGGGTGCGTGGGGAAGGGTGATCATGGCAAACAGGTGGTCAAGGGGATGACGCTTGAGATCCAAGGCTGAGGCATTCATGATTCGAAAAGAGGGTTGTTTTGGGGCATTTGGCGCGATCACGCAGCCTCGGGATGGCCGAACTGAGCGGTTCCCATCCAATCATTGCCAAGTTGCTCGCTGAGGGCTTGTTTCGCCCGATGGATGAGTACCCAGAGGTTCGCCTTGGAGATCTGCAGGATTTCGGTGATCTCTTCGGTTGAGTATCCTTCGATCTCACGCATTTTGAAGGCCAGCGCCATCTTTTCGGGGAGTTCGGTCACGGCTACTTCGAGATCGCGCATGAACTCGTGGCGCTGGGTTTCGGCCTCGGGTTGATGATGCGCCCGCAAGTCGGGCTGCTGGTCGATCCAGGAAAACGAGTCGTTCTCTGATCGCTCGTTGCGATCCAAATCGGTGGTTAGGACAGAGGGACGACGACCGGTGCGGCGGTAATGATCGATCACTTTGTTGCGCAGGATTCCGGTTAGCCAGGTGCGCTCGCTGCAATCCCCGCGGAAGCTCGCGCGAGAGCCCCAGGCGGCGGCAAAGGTGTCTTGGACAAGGTCTTCGGCGGTGCCATAGTCGGAGACTCGTTGTAAGGCGAAGCGGATCAGATAGTCGCGGTAGGCGGGATTCCAGTTTTCAGGATTGATGGGATGGGTGGTCATGGTTTCAATTGTGGTTATGTTTACAGAATGGTCTGTCTGTTATTTGGGGCAAAAAAGGGTTATCGGGAGAGGAGTTCGAGGGCTGCTTTGCGAGCGACTTCGACGGGCCAGATGGTGCGGAGGTTTTGGCATTCGGTGGTAGCTCCAGAATAGAGGAGGAAGATGCGATCACCGATCTCCTCGGCACGGGATGATTCGTCCAATTGGAGGCTGCAGATCTCCCGAAAGAAACGACGCAGCGAATCTTTATGACCCTGGATTTGCGCGACGATGCCCGTGCAGGTAGCATCCGAAACAGCGCCGGTGTTCGAGTAAGGGCAACCGCGGAATTGGCTGTTGATCATGAACGCGGCCAGCTCGTCGAAATAGCATTCCAGTTTTGCCGTCGGATTGCTGGCGGCTGCAAGGAGAGCCGCACGCTGATCTTCCGAGCGATCATGAACGGCAGCAAGCCAAGCCTCGCAGAGAGCTTCTTTTGAGGAAAAATGCTGATAGAAGCTCGCCTTGGCGGTCTCGGCGCGCTCGATGATCTCGTTGATCCCGACCTCGGAGTATCCGCGTTGGAAGAAGAGCTGACCGGCTGTCTGCAGGATGCGGTCTTTGGCGTTGGCTTGTCTCATGTGGGGAAGTTAAATACAGACAGACTTGTCTGTAAAGGTTTTTTTTGCGAGAAGAAACATTTTTTTGATTCACCCCCGAAACGCCGTGGTTGCGATCACGTTCGCGGGCCCGGCGAGGCACTGAAGCAAGGGAGGGCAGGCTCCTTGCGTAACCTGCGCTCCCGCTTGCCCGAGGAAGCCGACTAGCTCACTTCAAGGGCAGGCTGCGGATTACTTTGCCTTTCACGCTCCCGGCGACGGTCACGCCTTCGTCCGTGAATTCCGCTGCATAGATCTCCAGATCTTTCGCGAACTGAGCCCCGCTCTGGCCCGTGACTTTGGCCCCCATGAGCGCGACTTGATCCTGGAAAGCTCCACGGATGGTGACTTCCTGCGCGGCGATGGCGACTCCCACGGTGGTCAGCGGGGCTTCGTAATGAACGATGTTCCCGAAGTAGAAGGTGGGTGTGGTCGGGGCCTCGACGATGGTGGCTTCCGCTTGGCCGGTCAAGTTCACCACGGTGTAACCCTGAGAGAGGTAACGCCCGGGCCCGAAGTAGCCAACCGCGACAGCCAGACCGATGATCGACAAAATCGAGATCAAAGTCAGTGCTCCAAAGCAACCGCAACAGCCGCCGCATCCGCGTTTCTTTTTCAAGGGTGGGTGAGGGTCAAGGGGATGTCGATAGTTGCTCGCGGAGTCAGCCGGATTGCGATAGGTTGGCTGATTGATCGCGGGAACGGTGATGTCGGGAACTGGAGCCTGAGGGACCGGGATGTCTCCCGGAAGAGAGGATCTGGTATTGGCCGAAGGATCGTCGTTGCTCATATACGGATGGGCCGGGCAATGTAGGCGGAGATTACAAAAAGTGTTCCTAGATATCCGGGATTCAGGGAGGCGGCGCAACCGGAAATCTTCAAAGGGAGAAGTTCTGGGCTCATTTTCATGGCCAGGTGCGTAATTTCCTGGTTCTCTCTATCTTATGCCCGCCCGCTACCGAGTTTCCATCCATTGGTTTCGTCGCGATCTTCGATTGACGGACAATACTGCCTTGCTCCAGGCAGCGGAAATGTCAGAGGAAGTCGTGACGGTCTATGTGCGCAGCGAATGGCGAGGCGCTCATGCCTGGACCGGCCCCGGACGGCAGGCGTTCCTTTGTGCCTGTCTCGAATCGCTCGGGAAGAATATCGAGCACATCGGGGGCCGATTGATTCATCGCGCGGGCGATCCAGTGGTTGAGCTGGAAAAGTTGATCAAGCTCAGCAAGACTGAAGCGGTTTTTTTTCATCGCGATCCAGATCCGCATGGTCGGACCACTGAGACGAAAGTTCGGGAGATGTGCCGCCGTCTCGGGATCGATTGCCTCGATTTCAAAGATTGCGTGCTGCACGAGCCGGGGGAGGTTTTGACTGGTGCCGGCCTGCCCTACAAGGTTTACACGCCTTACTCGCGGAACTGGTTCGCCCAAGGCAAAGTTGCTCCGGCGGGCGCGGTCAAGCGGCTCGCGGCTCCCCGGGAAATCGATCCCGGAGTGGCTCCATCCTTGAGCGATTGGGGCCTCGCTGGCAACGGCGAACTACCGATCGAAGCGGGGGAAAAGGCAGCCCGGGCGCGCTTGCGCCGGGCGCTCGAACAAGTCATTTCCCGTTACGGGGAACGGCGCAATGATCCGGCGGCGGATGCGACCTCGCACCTCGGGGCGGACCTTCGTTATGGCACGATCTCGGTTCGGGAGGTCTTTCACGCGACCGAGGAGTTGCGCCTGGCCGCCCCGACCGAAGCGATCCGAAACTCGATCCGCGATTTTCAAAAACAACTCGCCTGGCGGGAATTTTTTATGGCCATCCTCGGGCATTTCCCTCAGGTCCTGGAGACGGATTTCAACGAAGCTTGGCGCGGGCTGACGTGGGACGAGCCCGACTACGAGGACCGCTTCGCGCGCTGGCAGGCCGGACGCACCGGCTTTCCCATCGTCGATGCGGGCATGCGTCAGCTGGCGGCCACTGGGACGATGCACAATCGCGTACGGATGATCGTGGCGATGTTTCTGACCAAGGATCTGCACATCCACTGGCGTCACGGGGAAGGGCATTTCATGCGCCATCTGCTCGACGGGGAGATCGCCAATAACAACGGAGGATGGCAGTGGTCCGCCGGCACCGGGGCGGATGCCGCACCGTATTTTCGGATTCAGAATCCGTGGACACAAACCGAGCGCTACGATCCCGAGGGCCTTTACATCAAGCGTTGGGTGCCGGAATTGGCGGAAGTTCCCGCGAAGAGTTTAATGGCTCCACCCGAGACCGGGCGTCCACTGGGGGTCGATTACGTTCTGCCGATGCTGGATCACAAGACCGAGCGGGAGGAGACCCTGGAGCGCTTCAAGCGTCATCGGGCGAAGTTGTAAACGGAGGGACACATTTTCCTGCGATTCTTCGTTTTCCTTCTTCAATTCTTCTCTACAGTGAGCGGGTGAGCGCTGACTATCAGGTTTTTGCCAGAAAATACCGTCCCAAGACCTTTGATGACGTCTTGGGGCAGGACCATGTCGTGCAGACGCTGCGCAATGCCATCGCGCAGAACCGTCTGGCCCACGCCTATCTGTTCGTCGGACCTCGGGGAACCGGAAAGACGTCCACGGCGCGGATTCTGGCCAAGGCGCTCAATTGCCCCGGCGGCCCGAAGGCCGATTTCGACCCCGAGCATCCGCTGTGTCGCGAGATCGCGGAGGGAAATAGCCTGGATGTCCTTGAGATCGATGGAGCCTCGAACAATTCGGTCGATCAGGTCCGCGATCTGCGCGAGACCGTGAAGTTCGCCCCCAGCTCGGGGCAGTTCAAAATTTACTACATCGACGAGGTCCACATGCTCTCGACGGCGGCGTTTAATGCCCTGCTCAAGACGCTGGAGGAGCCGCCCCCTCACGTGAAGTTTATCTTTGCCACGACCGAACCGCAGAAGATTCTGCCGACGATTATCAGCCGCTGCCAGCGGTTCGACTTGCGGCGCATCCCGACAGACATCATTGCCCATCACTTGCTCCACATCGCCAAGGAAGAGGGGGTGTCGCTGGACGAAGCGGCGGCCTATGCGATCGCCAAAGGGGCGGAAGGGGGCATGCGGGACGCTCAGTCGATGCTGGATCAAATGGTCGCCTTTTGCGGGGAGTCGATCGGTGAGCAGCAGGTCCTTGAGATTTTCGGATTCAACTCGGCGGAATCGATCAGTGAACTCGCGGGGCGCATCCTCGGGAGGGATAACAGCGGCGCGCTGGGGCTGATTCATCGCTACCACGTCGAGGGCAAGGATCTTGCTAAAGTGCTCAGCGATCTCATCGGACACATGCGCAATGTCCTGGTCAGCAAGGTGGATCCTTTGGCACCGCTCGGTGAGGTTCCGGTGGCGATCCAAGCGGAAATCGTCGCTCAGTCCGTGGTGATTGACACACCTAGGTTACTGAGAGTGATCGATGTGCTGGCCGAGACCGATGCGAATCTCAAGTGGGCGGCGAATCGGAAGCTGCACCTGGAGATTGGAGTCATCAAAGCCATCCAAGCCGTCGGCGAGACGACCATCGACGATGTGATCGCGCTGGTGGCGGGAGGAAGCGAAGCAATCGGCGCGGAGGTCGCCACTTCGGGGACCGTGGCGCGAGCGCCCCTGACGAGTGCGGCACCCGTCCGATTGACCTTGCCGGAGAGGAAGCCTGAGCCACCCAAAAAACAGGACCCGGTTCCCACTGCCGCCCCGCCGGCCGAGCCGCTTCCCGCCCCACCGGCCGAATTGCTTACCGGAGAGGCTCTTTGGGGCGCGGTCCGGGACCAGATGATCCGCGAACGTCCGCTCTACGAAATGTGGATCACCGCCGCTCAGTTTTTGCGTCACGAACAGGGCACCCTGGCCATCGGCTTTCCTGAAGGGCAGCGATTTTACAAGGACTCTCTGATGCGCTGCGAGAAAGAAATGACCGCGCATCTCCATCATTTCGGTGGGAGCGGAGAGAGGCTGATCATCGAAGTGCGTGCCGATCTGGTGCCGCTGGAGGTGGAGTTGGCAGGTCGTTCGGAGGGCGAGGAAATCGCCGCCGATGAGGCAGCTTCTGAACCAACC
>Ga0163144_10010490_pt1 | contig 19749 bp, 19 predicted proteins | sample OliLak19BULKMAT1_FD_123175 | JGI IMG/M metagenome (GOLD analysis project Ga0163144, IMG submission 123175) | Freshwater microbial mat bacterial communities from Lake Vanda, McMurdo Dry Valleys, Antarctica - Oligotrophic Lake LV.19.BULKMAT1 | ecosystem: Environmental > Aquatic > Freshwater >... | reverse complement strand
TATCAACATAGAATTTAGTAGCAGCATCTTGGGCACTAACTGGATCTGTGACATTGCTAATTAAATTACTTCCCATATTTAGGCTTTGCGATTGTGTTCCAAGTCCTATAATAGCAGCAAAGACACCAGAAGCTAAATTGGTATTTGTGATTGTAGCAGAAGCAATCTTAGCACCAGTTACAGCTAATGAAGCAATCTTAGAACCTGTAACAGCAGCAGCTTGAATTGTAGTAAGTCCTGTGTTAGTTATAGCAATATCGCCAGACATTGCTACATCTGTGGCAACATTAGAAACATTTCCAACAAAGATATTAGCTGAAGTTAACACACTGCTTTGAATTGCATTCCCGTTAAAGGTTAGTAAGTTAGATGCGTTAACTGCTAGTAATAAGTCAGCAGTGTTAATGAAATTACGCCACACCACACTATTTGTATTTGAAAGACGAACAACACCAACACTTGCAGGATTTATAGAACCTGAAATTAACGAGAGAGCTAATAGATTACGCCCTAACTGAACATCGCGCGGAAATATAAAGTCATCTGAACTAATTGCGCTAATTGCAGCAGGACGCACAATACCATTAGATAAAGACCCGTTTAAGTTTAAAGCTATTCCAACTGGTGTTTGAAGATCATTAACATCTTCAGCAGCTATTTCTGAACCCAATCCAATATATGTAACTAACACAGGCAATCCATCCTGTGATGTGTTAAATGTTACGATACCTGTTGTATAGTTAACAATGAACTGAGAAGAGGTAGGTGAACCACCTATAATTTCCGTATATCCTGGAATAGAAACGGTAGAAAGTGGAGCAGGTGCCTGAGGAACCTCGATTAACCGAATTAAACCGGGAGCTAATGTTGCTACTCCAATTACTCCAAGAGTATGGCTTTCAGCGGCTATTGGTAATCCGACTAAACGTTCATTGACTTTCGTTGTGTAATTAATCATATTAAATCCTCTTAAACTGTAATAACAAGTGAGTTAGCAACAGGATACGCATTTTTGCCTACTGAAATTCTTTGACCTGGTGGAGCGCTTAAAATAATCAATCCTTTAACAGCTTGCATAACTAATGTATCCAACGCAATAGCATCAACACCTGGAGTTGCTTCAATTACAACAACTAAATCACTCAAGTCAATAACAGCACCTAACCCAAGAGAATTTAAATAGATTGTTAAGTTTGTTTGAACAGCTGAAATAACAGTTGCTGGAACATATCCTGGAAGAATAGCTATTGACGCTGTAACATTCATTAAAGCTTGAATTGCTTCCCGCACTAATATATCTGAGGCTGCAATATGATTTGAATCATCATTGAATAAAGCCTGAAGAGTTTCAATCAAACTATCATATGTATATGTAATTGTAATAAGAGTATTATTATCAGGTTTAAGACCTGTAAAATACGCATTCCCTACACCAAATCCTGCAGTATTAGTAACAGCGATATGCGTTGCGTCCGTAACGGTTGTAATTGTGGCTGAAAATATCCCCTGATGAATTGTATTATTTATAGACATTCCAGTAGTTGTATCAACTTCTAAGTTTAATCCATCGACTACAGAGACAACATTAAAGAATGTATTTGCGTCAAATGTAACATAGCTTCCAGCTGCAGTGCTTAGTGCAAACAAGCTATTAGGATTTAAAACAACTTGGTAATCTGTCCCAGCAACAAAAGTATAAGGGAGTGCAGCAACTACTCCTGTGATTGATCCAACGGTTAGCGCAGGTTGATGATTGAGAATAAACACTTGCGAACCAGTTGTAGAATATAATGGAGCATCAGTTACTGTTGTTAAGATCTGCCCCTGAATATAAACGTCTACTGATCCACCAAACTGATCGCGTTCCATTTCTGGATCATTGGGACCAACCACAATCGCCTGTTGAACATTGGGATTTGTACTAACCAATGAAATGATACCATCGGGTGTTCCAACATTGTTCCCAGAAAGTTTAATCTGAATGCGCGCTGCAAACGCGACATTACTCTCAATATTTGTACCACCTGTTGTCGCTGTGGTATTTGTAACAGCGTCAATCCCAAGACCAGGACCAACTAAGGAGGTGATTGTGGCAGCTGCAACGTTCCCAATTGTTCCTATAGTCTGAGAAATTATGCCTACGTTCTGTTCGTAAAATCCACTAACAGGATTGTAATACGACGGAGCAAGTGATGGAGAGAAGGTAATCGTGGACGTGGTTGAAAAAGAAACAGCTGGTGCTGCTGATGTTGAAAGTGTGGAAACTGTCGTACCGGCTGTAATTGTAACAATCGGACTTGAGGTTGTATAATTTCTAATTCGTAATGTAATACTCCCTGTAGCTTGTGTTCCTGGAAGACGTGTCATTCCATAATTAGTAGCAATAATATCTAAATCAGCAGGAAGGATGGTTGCAGCATTAACTACAAAGGATTGAAGATTTTGAACATATTGAATTTGAGAATATACACTAACATCTGTTCCATTCTGAGCCGAAAGCTGATTCGCAACAGTTGATATAACAACGTCATTAACAACGCTCCCTGTTTGTGTTGCAACATTAGGACGAGAGCCCTGTAAGAATGAAATCATTGATTGAACAATTTGTGAGAATGTTGGAAGAGCCATAATTATATCCTTAGACGATGTTACCGATATTAATACCGGTGGTAATCTCTTGTCCATTAGCAGCAATAACAGTTAATGTTGAAGCAACATTTGTTCCACTCTGCAATGTGGTCTTTAACGAATACAATGTCTGAACAATTTCTGATAAGTTACTTCGATCCTGGGTAAGTAAATAAAGAATCTGAAGCGCTTGTGTAATCTGTTGTTGTACTGTGCTACTAATAACGTTTGTATTGACTCTTGCACCGACTAAAGATTGCAACGTTGTTCCGTATAAAGGAAATAGTTGATTTGCACCTTGTTCTGTAAGTAGAATCTTTTGAACATCTTGGGTTGTTTCCTCTAAATCACTTAATAATGTAAAATCATTATTAGGACCAATTTGTAAATCATTCGTCTGCTCTCCAAAGTAAAATGTCGGGTTACCTTGTTGAGGCGGAAATTGGGGTTGGCCTGGAAAATTGAAAGTGGCTAACTGTAAATCGGACATTATATCTCCTTACGATCCACACGTTTGATCTAACAACTCTAAAAAGGATTGCGCGGTGTTTACGAAATTTTGTAAACTTTTAACCTTCGAAGCGATAGCATTTGCTACATATGCTCTACGGTTATATGTATAGATTAAATTCTGCAACCCTGACAATGCTTTAAGTGTTGCACCACTTTGTGCTTGTTCAATAAACTGAGTGATTGTTGGACATGTAGCATATCCTTGCATGGGTCCTAATACAACGTTTAAATCAGCTTTAATCTTATCTTGAATAGTTGCTAGTGTCTGAATTTCCAACTGCGCAAACTTATTTAAAATATCTAAGCGATTGAGTTGTGCGCCAAGGATAGCAATCTCGGCGTTAGCTGCTAAAATCTGGCTATTTAAAAAGGTTTTAAATGTTGCCTTAAGAATAGGATTGTTACATAAAATTTGTTTTATGAAATTAACTACGCAAATCCCTAAAGCTACAACAGTAGAGGCCATTTTAGTTCCCCGCCTTCACTGTAAGCGAACCAGTTGTTATCACACTGGTTGCTGAAGGTGGAGTTATTGGAGATTGTGTAAGAAATGCAACACCAAGTGCCCCAAGCTGAGATTGAAGTACAGGACTCCCACCTTGAAATCCAGAGATAGCAACAAAGAAACTTTGAACAGCATTCATAAACAACCAAAACGCTGGATCAGTTGCAAAAGATGATACAGCTAAATCATTTATCCGAGCTACTCCGTTAATCCCATTGTTCATATTTATGAGACCGGTGGGGGCAAGAGTTACTGTCGCTTGTGGAACGCCAGTGGTCCCAGATGAGAGCGTCATTAACCCAGTTGCGTCGAGATTAATGGATGCAGCCTTTAAACCAGTCCCAATCGTGGTGTTAAATAAATCGACATTTCCAAGTGCGTCGATTGTCATTGTAGCGACTGGAATTGTCCCAAATGAAAGCGGATTAGCAATTACGTTCCCAAATTCCATGTTATTTAAACTATCCCAATTATAGGTACTTTGAATCAGTGTAAGTTCATTGGGGTTACTTTCTACAAATCCGTTATCTGCTGAAAGAACAACCTCGTGATCATCAGCCGAACCTACACCGCCAATGATTAAACACTCACCCATTGATCCAGATTCAATCTGAGCTGATCCGTTGTTCCCAAGGTATAGATGAGCACCAAAACCTGGAATTGCTTGTCCTGTGGGGGAAATTGGCCCAGTTGCTTCCATATATATTTCGCCATCTTGAATTGGGTTAGCCTCATTTGCTATATCCTGAGTTGCACTCCCAGACCCGGGTATAAATCCACGATATTGATTATTACTAGTTAAAAATTCAAATGGTTCACGTAAAACCATCATAATATATGAACGGAACGCATCAAGTTGTATTACAATTACCAGACTTCCTAATAAAGGAGCACTTTGATCTTTTAACGCATTCCCGAGTTGAACACCAACAATTTTCTGACCATGTGGAATCTCAACAACTGAATAAGTTCGCGGCGCTTTTGGATCTTTAGCTAAAATTTTGGCCTGAAAAATTCTATAGTCGTTCATATCAAGTACCACTTACAAATGACTTTTCAATATCAGTTAAAACAGGTACAAGATCTACATTAATCTGAATAATGGTATTGTTAGATGAATACGTAGGCACAGCATCGCGAACATATGACAACGTAAGACTCATTGTTGCTGTTCCGGTTACTGAAACTTGTTTAGAAATGCCAACAATATATCCAAATTTAAACTTAGTCTCATCTATAAATGTTTGACCAACCTGCACTGTATTATCGAGATCACAAACTAACGTTCCAGTTTTAAGTTTAGCATTAGAAACTGCTTGCAAGTATTGTGCGTATCCGAAGATACCAGTTGTTTTATTGTTATTAGTAGTTGAATTAGATATTGAGGCAGTTGTAGCATTCGGATTGGCGGCTGCAAGTGTTTCTAACAATCCATTTTGAATTAAAAGTTTTCCGTCGCAATATGCAAACTGCTGTAATGTTGAAATTGGAGTAATATTAGGAGAATATGACACAAATAATTTTGTAATCAAGTTCTCTACAGTTGAACTATAGCTAGTAGAAATAATATTCAAGCGCGAGCTGCGAATCATACCTATATCTGAGCGGCCTGGCACAGAAGCTGCCATATTATTATATTGTGGTGAACGGACTATAAATTGTGCGTTAGGTTGTTCATATATCTCAACAAATGCTTGATTTCTAATTGTGTTTAAAATTTCATACGGGGTTTGAAGATCAGGACTAAACGCCTCAAATACATTTGCTAAAAATGAAAAATAAGCTACAAGATTTTGTAGGTTTGGCTCAATAAACACTGGATTACGTGCAACATAATTAAAAACCTGCTCAGTAGGGGTAAAAGTTTGTGCAGCCTGTTGAAATACCTCAGATGAAATTTTTGCTTGAGCAACTACTGCAGGATCGAGAGGAGCGGCGGCTGTTGCGGCCGCCAATTCTGGATTTGACAAATTACCAGCATAACTTTGAACACCATTAATAAACGCGGCACTAGTTGGAACATTAATTGGTTCAATATATGCAAATGGGCGAAGTTTCATAACAGTCGCTAAAAGATAGGATGGCAAATTAAACAAATTGGCAGGATACGCATTTGCAACAACTAAAGATGTAATATTAAAAAAACTATTCTCCAGCACAAGTTGTGTTGATACTTTAGTGTTACTAAACAACGATGCGGTACTCGTAGAACCTGTAATACCTAGTGGACTCTTAAAAAACTCATCATCCTTTTGTGTTGCGGTTGCTAAATTTGTAGAATTAAACAAATTAGGCGGAGGTGTTGCCGCAGTCACAAATGTATTAATTGATGTATTAAAATCAATTCGATACACAAGATCAAATAAATCACGCAAAATTTGGGGGATCGTTCTGCCTGCATACACATTTTCAAAGGCCGACACATCCTCGGCGCCAAGAACTTGACCAACTTGGTACAAGGAATTTTGAAATAACGAAGGTTTCATAGACCGGCGAGTTGCTCCAAACAAACGACTCCATCCATTCCCGCTAATTGAAAGTCTATCAACCTGATTAATTGCACTGCTAACCTGTTTTTTAATTACAAATCCATTAAATTCATTTGAAAAAAGAGGTTGTTTATTAGGCATTTCAGTTAAAAGAACTGACTCGTATTTTAAATAAGGATCTAATGGATTTTTATATGTTTGAAACGCAGGGGTAACATCTGACGTAATTTTATAATTAAAAATCTGTAAAGGATTATTAGCAATTGACTCATCTACTGTGAAAACGCCGTAAATATCTGTTAAAGGAGTAGTGTTTTTGTAAAGAAATACAGAAATAAAATCATATTCTTGAACTAAATCACTTAAGCGTAATCCAGGAGCATTTGAATCAGCTTTAATTGTGTTAAAATTTTGAACAGTTAGGGGCGCAGGTGTTCTACCACGCTGTTGCTTAGCTGCTAAAATCGGGTTAACAGTATTTAAATTGTTAGAAACTGTATCGTTATTGTTATTTTCAATGGTGTTTGCACTTGTTTCGTAAATAGACAAAAGCAAGCCTGAGTCTGAAGAATTTGAAAACGAAAGCCCACCACGCATTGTATTTCCAGTAGGAGGTAAAACTATTAACTTATTGAGAGTAGAATAGCTTAAGGCTAAATCTTGTAATTCTACACTCCATGAAAATGTTGTTTCGTCAATATTTTGTTGAAAACTATATGCGGTAACGAATCCAGAAATATCATATTTAGTAAAAAACTTTGTATTATCAAGTTCAATAGAATAAGGAGAAAAAGTAGATAACGAAGATGTATTTTCTTGATTTGTAGGCGCATCTACTCCTGTAAACTCGGGGGTATACTTATAAAGAAAGCATTTAATAGCTAAATATTCTTGGCTTACCTGATCATTATTTGTCATAAATTAGAATTTCTGTAAAAGATTATTAATGTTTGAACTTGCTTTATTTAAAGGAATATTTAAAATAGTCTCTAACCGACCAATAGCACCTTGAACAAGTCCATTATTTGTAGTTGATATTGAAAAATCTTCAATTGCGAATTGTTCACCAAATAGTAATTGAAAATTAATTGTGTATGTAAACTCATTTAGATGACTAGTTGAGGCTTCAACATCAAGTAACGTCAAAAAACCATTATATATTTGTGTTTTGTAGAAAAGAGTAGAAGTTTTATTACTAGACTCAAATTGCTGTTTTAAAAATAACAACTCCTGATACGCAGTTTGCCCAGCGCTAGAACCAGAAAGAACAAGCATTTCTGGAGCATTATACCAAATCTGATATTGAACCCCACTTTGAGTAGGCAGAGTACTATAACTAACAGCCTTTGTAATCTTCATATTGCGAGGATTTACATAAAAATTTAAATTATTGAGTCGTAAAGGATAAATTGTTGCCATTAGGAATTCCTCTATCGTCCTGAAGCGCGTGGTCCGTCATAAAAAACCTCTGAACTTGTGGCAGTTGGGGTTTTCTTAGTTATATTTTGATTTGGTAATGATTGTGAAATAGGGTGGATCGAAGACTTTGGTTGAGATTTATAAAAAGGAATACCAGCCAAGCGTGTATCTAATTCTGTAAAAAATCGATCAACCCAGTTTGCAATCCTACTGATTGGATCAACTACATCTACTAATTTGTCCATCCCTGTAATAGCCAATTCTTTACCTTTGTTTGATAGCTTTTCAGCGTCTGCAGAAAATTGCTCACGAGTCATTTTTCCAGTTCTTAATTGCTCGGCGAGTCCAAAAAATTCAGGAAGCATTTTTGTTTGAATACCAAGACCAAACTGTTTATTTAGAGAATCAGCTATAAACATGCGTTCCATCGGATTTTTACTCTGGTTCCCAACTTTAGTAAAAAAATCACCCATTAGTCCAAAAACGCCCCCACCTTCTTTTCCAAGCATTCCACCCTTACCATCTACCCCACCAAAAATAGCTGATCTCATTCCTTCACTGGTTGGACTTAAACCTTTTGTAAACGCAAGCATTCCAGCCATATCAGAAAGTCCTAAATTAGCTCCGGCATTTGCTACTCCAGCAGATAGAGTAACTCGTTCACCTTCAGTTGCCCCTGCACGCTTAAAGAAGCCCCCAATGCTATCAAGTACACTTGCAGCAACTGTTCCATCGTTTGTAATATTACGGAGAGCCTTCTGCATACCTATTTGAGCTGATAGAGCATCTAATTGATTTATATTAAGATCTTTGGCTATCTTAGATGATTGAAAATACGTCTTAGATATATCTTTTTGACTCATTCCTAAATTCTTCGTTACATCGATAAAAACTTCCATTTGCTTAGAAACATCTGGAAGAATATTTCCAAATAAACCCATATTATGTCTTATACCACCAGCCCCTTGGCCGACTAAGGTGCGTGATGCAGTCATTTGACTTACAATAGCTTGTTGTTGCGATTGATTAAGAGCACCATTAAAACCGTTATCAAATATCGCACTTGTAAACGCGCGTCCAGAAACTGCAGTTGCACCAGACTTTGCACTAGGGTCCCCAAATCCAGCAGCCGCTAAATTAATTCCTGTTTTTGTGAACTGTGCTTCTTTTTCGGTGACTTTTATAAGTGCTGCTAAAAGCAGAGCTGGAATAGAAATCTCTGGTGCTGCTATAAGATTTGCTGCACCAGAAACAAGACCACCAATAGGACCACCAATTTTACTGCCAACGTTTTGCACACCCGTTACACCACGCTGGAACATTCCAGGCCCAGCAGCACGTTTTGCAGACTCAGTATCAATCTTAGAAATTTGTCTATTTGCTTGCTCAGCATATGCTAATTTATTCTTAGCGATCTCACTATCTGATGTTTTTGCAACTCTTGCACGTTCTTCATATGCAGCTATTTGTGCTTTTGTTTCGTCCTGAATACTACTGATAGCAGCACGCCGCATTCGTTCTACATTGGTGCGGCGTTCATTTTCTTTATCACCAATGTATTTATAAAAAGTTTCCTGCGCTTTTAAATTATCATCTATGGAACTTAATGTAGCAGCACCTAACTTTTTAGTAATTTTATCTAATTCGGAATGAAGTTTATCAAGTGCGGTTTGCGCAGAAGATGTATCAATAGAAACACTAGACTTCATGTTCTGCTGACCAGACATGAGTGGATTAGAAAGGGGTTGCCCGTTTGGGCCTAAAAGTGGTGAATCAGCCAATGGAATTACCTCGGAATAATACTACATGCAAGTGAGCGGAATTAATTATGAAAAGAGGAAATAAAACAAAAAACAAAAAATAAAGCTAAGAAAGACCATATTCCAATATTCATAGCAAATCGTTCGCTTAGATTAAATATATGAGCGATGAACCCACCAAGCAACAGACACATAACAAATGCAAACACAATTAAGATCATAGTATATTATATCACTAAAACACTAAGATGTACATGGGTCGAAAGACCTATATTACATTGATTTAATAAAATCAAGTTCTGAGTAATGTTTTGGATCATTCATAAATGCTTTTAATTCTTCAGGCGTATATTTGTTTTTTAAGTCCTTAGACATTTGCTCATATAGTACTGATGGGGTGCTAACAGTTACTTCGATCTTATCTTTTGTATCCCATATGGCTGAAGCAGCCTGAGGATTTAAAAATCTACACAAAAGCTTGGTCTTTTCAAATTCTTCTTCGTCATCTTTAAAATAATTAAGGAGAATCCATGTAAATTCAGCATGTGAAAGATTTTTAAGAGTGTCTGAAAACGGAGAAACATGGAGGGCTTTGGACACAATCCAAAGTTGGCGGAAGGGGATTAAATCACTTTTTTTTTAAGTTCTTCTAACGTTACATCTTGTTCTTGAGCCATCTGATCATAGCAGTTATAAACAGCATTAAAAATTGGAGCTTGTAAATTTTGAATAAATTCTTTGGCTTCTGGGATGGTTACCTTAGTTCCGTTGATTGTATCAATTGCATAGATAATGAGAGCCTGTTGAAGAATAACTGCTCGAAGAGCATTATCTATTCCCAAAGGAGAGGTAGGTAGTTCGGCGAGGGCTTGCTGTTGCTGTAAAACAGACAAGGTGTGCATAGAAAGTTTTAACCCATTTACGACTTCAAATTCTTTTTCAACACGATTCAGAGCGCTAAACACTTTTAAATCCATTTTGAAACTCCTTATACTTATCTTTCACTTCTATTATACAGCATCTTTCACTTCTGTGCAACTACTATTTTATGCTGGCTCTCCAACTACGGTTGACCCAGTATAACCAAAATCAACTGATTCTATAATACGAAGATCGCCACCATTGATGTTATATGTTGCTCCAACGCTATGAATCCAAACACCTGTGAAGATTGTTGATTTAGTCGGAATGCCAGATCCAGCTGGTGCAATTTCTTGTTTCAGGATGCCGATTGGTGCATTATTATTAACAATGTCATCACCCGATATGCCAAGAGTTTCTAATGCATCTGAAACATAGAGCATAACGCGATCTGCATGTAATGAGTATTCATCTACTGTCCGAGGCAAGCGTTCTACAGGCTTACCTTGTTTATCGCTATCTAATTCAAATCGAAAATCTGTATTTCGACGTTGAGTTTGAGTAAATGATTGCGCGCCACCAATCTTGGCGCTTTGCTGAGCTAGCGCCAAGAGAGCCACTGGGTTATTTAGGGTTGTCGCGTCAAGACTCTTAGGTAAAATGAAAAGTGAAACTGATGTACTTAAACGTGCTGTGGTCGAACCTAATTCTGCCATTTGAATTCTCCTTTAATTAACTAAAAATTTATTACTTTTGATATTTAGGACAATATTTCATTACGCAAGATTTAAACCAAGAGTTATCAGGATGGTGTCAAGCTCGAGTACAGGTTGAATGCCTACCTGAAGCAGAATCTGCGTCGGTTGTGTTGGATTTACTGTCGCTGTGGGTGCAATGAAAGATACAATGATATCTGAATCCTTAACCGATTGCATAATTGCACCGGATACTGTCTCGACTTGAGAAGGAGTATTTGAGAGTAATTTTTGTCCAATGAAAATAGGATCGAGTAATCCACGCAGTGTTTGAGCACAATAATCAGCGATTTCAGTAACCTGATACAACTGATTAAGAATTGTTGCAAAATCAGTTGTCGTTCCAAATACAACCTTAGGAGAACCGCTGATATTATCAACGATCAATACACCACTATTTGAGAGGATTACTTTCTCGGCCTGGGCCAACGTGTTCGTTGTAGAAATACCAGAAACAACTGAGCGAGTTAGTGGTTGCGCAACATCATATACAGGATTCGTACGAAGAGCAGCTAAAGCTGCAGCCATCATTGCTCCATCAACAACTGATGGAAGCTGATTTGTACCAACAAACATATTGTACGCTGTTGACGTTTGATTGACCACGACTACACGATTGCTAGATGCACCAGTTGCATATCCAAGCATTGTTGTGCTACTAGGGTTTGCACCAGCTTTGAACCCAATGAAGGTTGTGCGTTCTAAGCGATTGATTGTGCTAGAAGCTGTTTCAACATGTGCTGTAAGATCTGGAATTAGCATTGCGTTATCTGCGGCATCTAACGATACAACGATATTAATGTTAGGAATGAATAGCTTTTGAAGAGCTGCGCGAACCTGAGACGCGTTAGAACCATCTGCAGGATTCATCTGCATTAAGCAAACAATGCTTGCGCCATTAAGCTGTGCAAGCTGTGAAGCAACCGGAAGCGTCCAAGCGCCATTCATATTTGCTGTTTGACCATCACCACTGCCAACAGTGCCCATAGCATTTGTGATTGTTCCAAAGTTCTGAACAAAGAAAAACTGTGGTTCGAATGAATTTTGTCCATCACCAACCACTTTTGCCCATTGATAATTCGCGAAATAAACCACGTTAATAAGTGGACGACGAGGAGTAGATACTAAAGACCCAGCAACAAATCCAAGAGTTGTATTAGATGTTCCGTTTTCAATAGTTAATGAAGAGTTTGTAGTTGCAACTGTTGCGAGATTAACTCTATTTGCGGTAGGTATAGAACCAGAAGCTGTGATGCCTGTAAGGTTCGCAGCTAAGGCAGTTGCTACCTCAGCAGATGTTGCAGCTGCTGGAACCGCGAAATCACCTGAAACGAATGTATAAGATTGAATTGAACCAGTACCAACAGCAATACTGAACGTTTGTCCAACAAGCCCAGCATATGTGCCTGCTACTGTTCCTGTCAATGCGGCGGCTCCAACCAACCATTCAATCCCACCTAAAACTGGTGTAGCTGAATAATCTACAGCTGCAGTATATACGGCATAATTTTGATCAGTAAGTGTCGTACCACTAATTACAGTAGCAGCGTGTGCAAGTGTATCATTATTTCCTGCTCCGCGGGTAACATCTTCACCTGTAACAATATTGGTCAAACGACCAGTACCGATATAAGCAACTACACGAATGCCTCCAGTTACGGAAGCTAAAAGCTGTTGCTGAACTTCATTGTATACGCCTGGTAATACTGGTTGGCCGTTAACGCTTGGCATTGGTGAATTCTCCTTAACAAATATTTAAATCTATTTTAATACAAAATTATTTTGTAAACAAGAACATACTACGTCTTGAACGTAGTACTCCTATTATAACACAGAAATATTATACTTTCTTAGTAATTTTTATTGTTATCTACTCTATAAAACTGTGAGCGTTAAACTCTGATTTGCAGCACCTGCTGCATTTAGAGCTGAGATAGTTGCGTAATAAGTGCCAGCAGGTGTAGGTATTCCTGATATTAGACCGTTTGCACCATTTACAATAAGCCCAGCAGGCAAACCTGTTGCAGCATAGGAAGTAGGAGAATTAGATGCGGTTATAATATAATTAAACGGAAGATTAATTGAAATATTAGTAGCGATACCAGGAACAAAACCAGCTGTATTAACTACAATTAAATGATTGTTATCTACTATAGTTACAATTGTTGTACTATTTAATCCCTGAACGATTGTATTCCCATTTGTCATTCCGTAAGAACTTTCTACAGTTAAAGCAGTAGGACTTGTTACTAAGTCAATTACAAATTGTACACCAGGTGCAAACGAAGCACTTAAAGAACTTGTTATAATTGGCATACCATCTGTATAAACCGGAACTGTAACAGTGAGGCCAGTAACATTAGTCACTGCCAAACTATTTGTCCATTCACAATAAACACGCAGAACAAAATGATTCTCAATATAAACACGCTGATTCTGAACCAAGCGAGTTTCCGTAGGAAGCGTACGATCAATCATCTCAATTCCGTTAACAGCAAGCTGATGTCTAATCGTAGACATATTATTATAAATAAGATCGACAATCTTATCACGAGCAAGGGTGTCATCAATAATATACACCTTGATAGTCACGACCACAACAAGACTTGAGAAGATAACATCCGTTGTTACAATGTTTGCAGAGTTTTTGGCGTCATAGCTATCTTCAGGTCCTAAGTAACGAGTTTCGGAGGCACTAGCTGTATCAACTACAATAGATGGCCACGCCTGATAATCTTGCGGAACAGCATCCGAAATGAAGATCTTTGAGTTATCAAAATCAAACAAGCCACCCTCACGGAGAGTAGGTGATGTCCACCGAAGGACAGGAGAAGTTGTGGATGTTACTGTAGCATTTGCTGATGATCCAGGAATTGTTGACGTTATATTTACCTGATTAGGAATTGTATTAACAGCGGCAGAAACTAATAAGATCACACTATTAAGATTAACCCTAGCAACAAAATTCGCCAATGTAATCTGCTGCGTTGCACCAATCTGAACTTGCAAGCCAACTGGAGCACCGATCACAAATGTAAGTGTACTTGCGCCAATAATTACTGTGTTTCCATTTACAGGATTCCCATAAAAACCAAGAGTTGAATGAGCCACACTTTCAATGTATGGATATTCAAATGGTGGCACGACTAACACATTATTAGCAGGCGAGAAAATATCTCGCAGCTCCTTAATAACTGAGTTACGCACTCTTGTCAAAATCAAATACGGATTAGAATTCGCCATAATTATAAACCACTTGGTAACTTATACAAAATTGATCCACGTTCAACTTCAGCTAGTTCCAGATCTTGATGCAAAACGAAGTGTTTCCAACGTCGAGGAAATACTTGTGTAACAAGCATTCGTTCATTATTTCTACGTACAATCATATCACCAGGTGTAAGAAGTGGTTCAAATGAGGTCCAAGAATGAGGTTTGTATATCCGTTGTTGTCCATAATCAGTTAACGCTAAATCTGTTGGACCACTGGAAAGAAGACTTACAACAATCTCAATTGGTTGAAAAAAACCATAATTAGGCCCACCAATGTTTGAACCAGTGAGATTAGCATCCATCGCTATCCAACCAGTACCATAACACACTTCATCGTCATGTTGTGCATTTGTATGACGAACAGAATCAAAATTAGGACAACGTTGTCCTTCATAGCGACGTTTATATAATAGAACGCGTTCACCTGATTGGTTTAAAATCCATTTATTCTTTTCACGAATCCAAAGAAAATAATTCTCTAACCCATGCGGACCATGCGTAGATTGATCAGGAAGTATAGGATATGAATCGCCCATTGGTATCTACCTCTTTTTAAATTATAAACCAGTTTGTGCCATTACTTTGAATCGTTGTAGATTGATATTGACTAGATAGCGCAACAGTGGTCGCGCCATCAATTGTATCTGATCCCGCTCGTGTAACTGTAACAGCATTTACACTAGAATCAATCTTCTTAATATTAAGTACCTTGCCAGTTTGAGTGGAAGCTAGGGGAAGATTAACTGCAAAAGCAGCAGATGTTGCATCCCCAAGAACAGTATAATCTGTTGATAAAACTGGGTATGTTGTTGATACGGTAACAATCTGTGTAATTGCAAATGGTCTAAAACCAGTATTATTTTGATTTGCAAGTAAAGTATTAGTACTACTTGAACAATATGTAACAACGTTAGAAGTCGATGCAGCTGGTGCTGAAGCATTTTGCCATAGGGCTGCTGCACTTCCGCCACTATTAGTTGAAAATATGAAATGAGTAGATGTTTGAGCTAAAATAGAACTGGAAGATGCTAGTGTAATAGCACCACTACTAGAAAGAGTTATAGAAGTACCATCAATTCTAGCTTGTGATCCAATAATACGATATTGTGTTCCACCAACAGTCATCGCAAATTGAGAACTTGTTTCCCACCCAATTGTGCCAACACTCCCACCGCTTTCAAATCTAGCAGTAGCATAAGCAGAAGTACCATCCTGACGAATATTAAGCAGAGGAGTTGTTGATGAATTTGTATTATCATACATCTCTAATTTATAATCAGGAGTATTTGTACCAAGGCCTAATCGATTATTAGTATCATCCCAAAATAGATTTGCGGCATCTGATGAAAATACACCTGAACCACCACTAAATTGAATAGCACCAGTAACACCTGAAGATGATCCACCACCCGTTGATACCCAACTAGATCCATTATAAACTTCAGATTGAATTGTAGTAGTATTGTAAATCTGTAGACCAGTAGCTGGAGTTGCAATAGCATTTCTTTGAGTAGTTGTTAACCTAGGAGGCAAGAAACCACGGGTAGTTGACTGGATATCTAATGAGGCCGAAACAGCTGGTGTTGTTCCACCAATTGTAACTTGACCACGATTAGCATTTGTACCTGTAAGTATTAAATTACCACCACCTGCTGATGTAAAAGCTGTTAACGTAATGCTTCCACCAGTTTCAGTACCACCGTTAGAATTGCCAGTTGTTAAAGTAAGACTACCACCATTTGCAACGTTTGTGCCACCACCAGCAATATTGCCAGTAGTTAACGTGATGGACCCGCCAAGAGCAGTATTTATTCCGTTAAAGTTAAAATTACCAGTTGAAAAAGTTAGACCACCACCAGCCATTGTAGTTGCCCCACCGGCACCCAAGCAATTACCTGTTAGAAAGGACATAGTAGGGCCGCTAAATAAAATGCCAGTTCCACCGGTAGTAGTAGTTAAGCTAATAGCAATTCCAGGTCCAATTACGAAATTAGTAAGTGAAATTGTTCTAGCAGCTGTATCGAAAATATATGTAGCACTTGGAGTAGTATGTAATGTTAAACTTGCAAAATTGGGACTTGCTGATATAGAAAGATCTTGTGGGAGTGGCCCTGCCCAGAAACTACCATTATAAACTTCAGATTGAATTGTAGTAGTATTGTAAATCTGTAGACCAGTAGCTGGAGTTGCAATAGCATTTCTTTGAGTAGTTGTTAACCTAGGAGGCAGAAACCCAGATGTAATACTAGTAGATGTAATTGATCCAGCTGTTGTTATATTTCCAGTTGCTGCGTCAACATTATATAATGTTCCCATATATTATCCTTATTCAGCCTCTAATAATGTATTTCCAGCAGCTAACCATATTTGAAATTGATCCCACTCAAAATTTCCTGGAGCATTAGGAACACAACTTATAACCCCATCTTGAGTCAGAAGTATCCCTATATTTAAATCATCTTGCTGAACATACTTATACGTTATCATTTATGCCATCCTTGCTGCTGCAGTCCAATGACCTTGTGCCCATAGCTCAGTAGCTAAAACAGTTTGGAGTACAGCTGTTCCGTTTGTTCCCAAGTTGTTTGTACTTACAGCCCTATCTGTATCAACAGTTGCTGTACTACGAAATGTCCATTGTCCTGAAGTACCTGCTGTAGTATAAAAAGTAAATGTGGGAGCTACACGTTTTGGAACTACAAACGGAATTAAAGATGACTGCACTTGCGCTGCACCTGTTGCAGCAAAAACTTGTCTATCGGCGTTAGTACTAGTATTAGTAGCCACAGATGTTTCAAGAGCATATGTTTTTTCAAAATAGCGCTGAAGCATAGCCAATTCAATTTGTTGAGGTCTGAATTCAAACGGGGTTGCTGCACTTCCAAGTTCTAGTTGCATACCTGTAACATCCCACGTTGCACTAGCTGTAGAAACTACGCGTGTTTGTGAAGGTGGTGTAAATTTTTGAACACCACCACCCCAAACATTTGCTGTGGCTTGTCTATCAGTCCCAGTTCCATAATCGAATACAAATTTCATACCCTTTGCAGCATCAGTTGTCCAATTACCTGATAAATCTCCAGTTAAAGTGATAGTTTTGTATTCCCATGTATTAGCTACACTTATTGTGTAAGATACTGGATATGAACGATCACTATCACCATTAACTAATGACCCACCAAAATTGCCTGTTAATGAACTTCTAACCCAAAATGAAACAGTAATAACTTTTGCATTGGCTGATCCAAATAAGAAGTCACGAGTGTTATTTCCTTCGATCGAATACTGAGTAACGAAATAATCATTTGCATTAGGAGATACTGTAGCTGATGTAGTTGTGACTCTCATGTAATGTGTAAATCCAGTTGGAGGGGTAGCAGTTAAACGTTGAATAGAAAATGAGCCATTACTGCACAAACTTGCCCACATATCCAAAGTAAATTGTGTACTACCTCCACTAATAGAAGAAGATGCTCCAGCATTTACTTGGTCAAATCGCATATCTCCATTGAGTATACGACTCTTACCAATGCCAACAAATGTAGTTCCAGCGACACTTAAACCTAATAATGTATTATCAATTGTTGTAAATGCCATAAGTATCCTCTTTTAAATTAGTCTGCTGACAATGGTTGATTATTCAAGGAATTGCCTTGTTGATCTGCTTCTATTAACCACGCCTGATACACAATCCAATCTTTATTTCCTGCATCGTTTGGAATGTTCGCGTTATCTGCAATACGCAAAATTAAATCCGTGTTATTTTGCCCCTGCTCATTTTTGACACGTTTGAACATGGATCACCTCTTATATTTCTGCGTCGGCTACAAAATGCCCATACGCCATGTACCAGTTACTCGAAGCGGAAGCAGTGATAGGGCTACCAGCAATAGCAGTAACGCGTACACGTAAACCAGTTGTCGAAATGTTGTCCGTAGCGAATGTCCCGTCGCCAAGGTTTGCTCCGTTAGTTCTGACAGTCCACGATCCACTGACACCGCCTTCTGTGTATCCCGTCATCGTCGGAGTTACGCGCTTTGGAACTTTGAATTGGAGAGATCCGTACTGAACAACAGATGTCGACGCACCTGCCATCGGGATATAAACAATTCCGAGCGCTGTATTAGCTCCGGGATTGATATCTGCGTCATAGCTTTTCTCATAATACCGCTGACACCGCGCGAATTCTTGTTGTGGATCTGGCGGAACGAAAGAAACTGGTAAAGCTGATATTGTGAGCATAATGGAATCATAATAATACGTTCCGTTTAATTTGTCGCCATTTGCTAACATTCCAACTAATGCCCATAATTCCGTTGCCGATCCACTTAATGTCTTAGTGACAGTCAGTGTTTCAAAAGTACTTCCACCAGAATGATAAGACGAAAAAGTCGTATCTACTCCGTCGTAAATGGCAATGCGGTTTGAGTTTGTAGTATTGCTTCTCACTCTAGCTGTTAGTGTAACTGTTTTTCCTTTGTATTCCAATGGATTTTCAATTTGTTGTTCAATTCGCCAGTCTTGTCCACCCGTTGCCCCAGTTAAAACGGCTTTGAACGAGTAAATACCACTATCTAAAATGGTAGCATCTCTTGTGACTATAACAGTGGATGCTTGAGATGTTCTAACCTTCCAACGGTCAGCAACGTAAGTCAGAGTCGCTGGATTTGTAAAAGTAACTGCGCGTTGCCAGATTTCCATGCCGCCATTAATTAAAATATTACGAATGTTCTGTGTTGCAGATGGGATAAGTGTAGGATCAAGTTGTGTTCGTGCCATATTATTGTCCTCGTGATGCTTCAACTAAAGCATCATACTCCACTCTCGTGGAGTCTTTTGGATACTTTGTTTTAAGTGCGATTCGTTGTAACGAAATGTGTTGTATTGATGGAGGGGCATGTTTACTCCGGATCTACAGTTCGTAACTGGTCTGAGGGAACGCCAGACTCAGTAAGACGCGACCATTGCGCATCTCTATCCACTAGCTGTGTATGACTTGATGCAAGTTCCCAATTACCTTCAATCAACTGTTCAATGATAAGCATTAGCGAACCCTCACAGCATAGATTTTCCCTCGCCCGAACGGAGCCGTTCCGCCGGCGTATACCGCTGCATATTTCAGATAGTGAATGGTTGTCGTGGTGAGCGCAACGCGATACCCGTAAAGCGCACACGAATCACGTAACCCGTTGGCGATAGTTCTTGTGAACGGCAAATAATTGTCATTGTTTGTGAGACCGGCCCCGTCATTTCCGCTGGTTGTGGAAACGCCGAATTCCCATCCGGTGACCGTCACGCCCGACCCATTATTGACATCGCATTGAAACCCGATGATCCAGTTGCCAGCGGTCAACGATATCGAAGTCAAATCCCCGTACACTGTCGTCGCCGGAAAGTTGGTATTTGATGTGATGTGAGATGTAACATATTCACCCACATATCCAGCAGCCGCGCTGTTGTTGGTAGTAGTGCCTTTAATTGAAACGCCTGTGGTTCTTGCGCTCATTGCACCTGTAACATCAAGGCCGTTGAAACACTCAAGAGCT
>Ga0163144_10010489_pt1 | contig 19750 bp, 11 predicted proteins | sample OliLak19BULKMAT1_FD_123175 | JGI IMG/M metagenome (GOLD analysis project Ga0163144, IMG submission 123175) | Freshwater microbial mat bacterial communities from Lake Vanda, McMurdo Dry Valleys, Antarctica - Oligotrophic Lake LV.19.BULKMAT1 | ecosystem: Environmental > Aquatic > Freshwater >... | reverse complement strand
TCGGACGTGGCGAATTTCGCACTGACCGCGAAACCACGCCACTACTGGCCCTTCGCGGGCGTGAAAAAGCCCGGAGCAAGTCCGGGCTTTGGTGTTCTGGTGGTGGAGTGTACACCTCTGGCCAACGCTTCTTTGTCACTCCTGCGCTTCGAGATTGGATTGCGCTCAAATGCGCGGCAACTGTTGTTGACGCCGGCCTCGAATTGACCACCAGTGCCGGTTGAAAGCTGACCAGGAACAACGGACTGCTTACTTCTGCGAAGTGATCAGTTGGAGGGCGGCGGCAACACTCACGAGGTCATGCCATTTGTCTCTCACCAATTCGCCGTGCCTTGTTGATTTCATTGGGATTTCCTATTGCTATCAATTGGAAATCCCCCCTTCTGAAGACACTTTACTCCCTCTGCACATTCCAATTTGGCGGCTAAATGGACAATCCCGGTTTATTTCTCTGCCGCTATATCTATTTTCAGAATAGGGCGTACCTTAATCAAACGCGTGCCTCGGCTCTTACGTTCAAGAGGGCCACAGCATGGTCTATACAATCTAGTTTTCTAAATGCATATGTCGGCGTTGCAGCGTTGCAATTGGCAGAGTGTGGATCATCGTGGGCTTACTCGATGACCGAGGGGTACGTAGAAGTTCAGTAGATTTAGACTTGCTTGTAGCAATTTCAAGGGGAATAGCGATGAGAAATGGTGCCTCAGTCTTTTTCGGGTTGTTTGTCATGTTAATTCTGGCTACCCCCATGGCTTTTGCCCAAGGAACGCAGGGAACTGGCGATAACACCGGGCGGGGGTGGCAGTCTGACGGAGCAGGTGGCTATAGAGGCACCGGTGATAACACCGGGCGGGGTTGGCAGTCTGACGGAGCAGGTGGCTATAGAGGCACCGGTGACAACACCGGGCGAGGTTGGCAGTCTGACGGAGCAGGTGGCTCCCGAGGCACCGGTAATAACACCGGGCGGGGTTGGCAGTCTGACGGAGCAGGTGGCTCCAGAGGCACCGGTGATAACACCGGACGGGGTTGGCAGTCTGACGGAGCAGGTGGCTCCCGAGGCACCGGTGATAACACTGGGCGGGGTTGGCAGCAAAGATAGGTGTCATGCCAGTTGATTCTTGCGACACCTCATTAAACTCGATAACGCACACCTCTGCAAGAATTGGCTAGCCGTCCAGCACTCGTTCAAGGGTGACTCAGTTGAAATACACCCCGCCTCGGCGGGGTTTGTATTTGCAGCGTTGTGAAGCGAATGTAGAGGCGGCGTGGAGGCGCGGTGATGCCGCCGGCCTCGAATTGACCACCAGTGCCGGTTGAAAGCTGACCAGGAGCAACGGGCTGCTTACTTCCGCGAACAGATCAATTCTGGATCGGCGCATTGTGGGGAAAGGGTTTGAGGGCGGCGGAAACAGTTATATGCGCCTATCCCCGTATTTTTCAAGAAATTCCCTCAACCCAGTAGTGCCCTTCATATGACTGTGCATGGGCTCTTCCGAATGGCAGGCGATGCATAGAACGGACAGATTGTGCTCGTCGATAGAGTTCTTTTGCCCGTCTTTATGATGAACGTGGAGATATTTCGTTTCGGACCCGACGAGGGCGATAGTGCAGCCTTCGCACTTGTGCCCCCTCTCTTTCTTCACTCGCTCTGAAATTAGGCCCCAATCGTCTGGGTAGTCATTTAGCGGTGCCAGTTCTGAGTCATACGTGGGCATAACGGAAATCAAGTCTTTGGGATATCGCTGAAAAAACGTGGGGAGAATGAATCCACTCATAACTTGTGACCTTCTCGATTTGGTCATTCCAATAAACGAAAATCCCTCCCAGGAGAGTTGATTTAGGCAGTTCTGACAAACGTTCAATTGTTCTAACGACGGCTTCGGATTGCCGTGTTGCTCCATCCGATTTACCAGAAACCTCCCGTCGTCACGGGTAGCAACAACATATCTTGTCCATCGATTTGCTTCCCGCATAGTCTCCAGCGTTCGACAATATGAGACGTGAAAGCGAGGAAGACTTTGCCTATCCTTGTAGATCGCAACATCCCGAATGTAGAGTAATACCCGCTTGCCTTTGTAGCTCAGAGTGCCATCAGATTCTACTCGGACATCTCCGAAATCGACGTCAATGCCTTCTTGACCCAATCGACGGATTGCGTCTTCATCCAACAATCGCACGGTTCGCTTCCCACCAAACGCTGGCGCAAGTTTTGCACTCATCTGGAACCGAAGGCTGTTGAGTATTGGATCCATGAGGAAGTCGATTAGCTTCAGCGTAATCATCTCGTAGCAATGCCTTTAGTAATCTTCTCCAATTGCTCTTCGGCGTTGGTTACGATGCGAAATTCAACACGCTGTGATGCATCCTCGTCTACCGTTTCAGAGCTGGACTTAAAAACGGGTCGAGACGATGACAGTCCATTGGCGGTGAGAAACTTTCGCAACCACTCTTCCTGTGGCGCAATCTCAGGTAGGGTTAGGATATATTCCAAGGCTGAACGAGTGCGTGCTTGTGACAGCGCCATGTTGTTAAAGTAAGCCACTTGATTCGATTTTGTCGCCACCCAGAACGTCGAGGTATGTCCCTCAATCCGCACTTCTTTAATCGAATCTTTGAACTTTGGGCTGGTTAATATCTTGATGTACCGAGGTATGAAGTCTTTCAGGATTGCTTGAAATTGCGGCTTCAAGTTCGATGACCCAGTCGCAAATAAAACGCCTGGATTCTTGAAACGTAACGTCATATCGCCCAGGAATTCTGCGTCCCATTGTTTCAAATTCTCCGCAAATTCGCTCTGGAGTGCACGGACCAAATCTGCTTTGGTAATTTCATACTCTTTGACAATTAGCGTTGTTGTTTGCTCCACCTTAAGCATGTACGAGACCGCTATAAGCATAAAGACCATCATTAAGCCGGTCATGAGATCGGCAAGGGGTATCCAGTGGGTTTGATTGGATTGATCCATATCTAACCTCTAGTTGCCTTCGCCATCTGTACTACTTCTCTGAGGCGCTCCGTAAGTGGCGTGTAGTCCTCCACGAAGCGTCCTGAGAGTGATGCTAGTTGACGGCCGAGAGCCTCAAGGGAATCGTTGAGCTCTTTTTGCAAGGCTTTATCCAGGGTAAGAACTCCCTCCTTGATTACCTTTGCGTTGTCTGTAAGGGATGCCGAGATGTCCTTTTGGGCCGTTCTAAGAACATCAGTAAGTAGATTTTTCATTTCGACGTGTGACGACTGTACCTGGACGCCAAAGTTCTTTGTGAGGGTACTAACTTCGGACTGCATGGTTCCAATGCCGGATTTCAGATCCGTAAGCATTTCGGTAACCTTTGTAGCGAACATAGGGGTTACGTCCTTCATCATTCCCAGTACATCCGCCAGCTCTCGCTCCTGCTTGTAGAGGGTGTCCTTTTGGGCTGATAGCAGCTCAAGTACTGAATTAAGCGAATCAGCGATTTCCGCAAATCGTTCCGCTCTTTGTACGGTGATAGCTAGGCTCTCGGATGCGCTCCTAAAGTCACTCGCTGCCTGAAGTTGCGTATCCTTTATCGAATTCAGCTCCTCTTTATATTGCTGTTGCCAGAGGACTAGTTTTTCTACTGCGGAATTCAGTTGTTTAAAGTTGTCGCCAAACTGTTCGGTGAGCTTTTGGTTGAAGTCTGCAATAACTTGGCGTAGCGCCTCCACAATTGCCTTTTGGTTATTTTCAACCATGTGTTCAGCAAACTTGTTGAAGGACAGGAGCAGCTCAGTCTGCTGATCTTTGTTTTCTTGGCGCAGTAGCTTAAATTGAGTCAGCAGCGTTCCCTGCTCATCTCCCACAAGTCCAGCCCGTAATGCGTTCATTGAAGAAACGACGTCATCGAGAGAGGCTGACTTAACTAAGTTAGGATCTTGGGGTATGGGCTCTTTCGTCGAGTGATGCCTGAAGCGGATATAAAGCGCACCCATAATGCCGGTAACCGATGCCCAAAACGCCGTTTTAATTCCCTCAAGAAGAGATGGAACGCTATGGGTAATATCCTTGGTGTCGAACTCTAGCAGCGCTAAAGCAATGCCAAGGAAGCACCCCAGAATCCCGGTTGTCGTTAGGATTTCCGGTCCGTGGGCAACGGCGAATCTATTGAAGCGGATATGTCCGAAATAGATAGTTAGAAAGATATTTACGGCAATGAAAAATACCGTCTCTCTTGAACTTAGGAGAGTATCAAAGCTGGTAATACTTTGAGCCAAAACAATTTCAGGAAGAAACGTCAAGACTAACGCAAAGCCAATGTTGAATTTCCCCACGTTTCCTCCCTAACTGAAATCGGACTCAGCAGTCGAAATGTCCGTGTCAATTTACACAGTATATGAGTTGGCCGCCATAGTGTTGACGCCACCCTCAAATTGACCCGCTGTGCCGGTTGAAAGCTAACCAGGAACAACGGACTGCTTACTTCCGCGAACAGGTCAATTCTGGATCGGCGCATTGTGGGGAAAGAGTTTGAGGGCGGCGGCAACATTTAACCATCTGTGGCTCATCTGATCAGCTTATGATGCATTACAGTTCAGAATAGGCGTAATAGGTAGCCGAAGCGTACCAACGCAATTGTCATAATAATTCGATCATTCTTTATCGCCCCAATTTCAAACTATACAAAAGCCTATGCATGGAATACAGCGGCTTTTGCCAAACCGTTCCAAATGATGCGCCACGATAAAAGTGAAGACCACAAATCAGATTCTGACGCTGCGGGGGAGTGACAATGACAATGGTAACTTTTCGATGCCTTAATTACAGATAAGAGTCCGTACCTCGTGAATCCCCCTTCCAAGGAATGGGTTTGAGCGAGCGATCAAGTGGACCACAGGCAAATAGCAATAAACTCCAGAATCATTATTTTAGGGGATGCGCTGTGACTTTCATTAAAGAAACCCTAGTCCCCAAGACCCTCCGGGAGAGCAAGTCACAACGACTATTCAAAATTACCGCGCTCAATCGCGTAAGGCGACGAGCAAGTAAACTTTCGGATGACGATCTCGCGCTCACGCTTCTGTTGCCAGACCTGCGACTTTGGAGATTCTGGTTCAATTGGTGGCCAAGCAAGGCAGGAACAAGCAAGGCAAATGGATATCCTTCAGTAGATTTCCTCTTGCTATATGAGTTTCGCCCTGATTTTCAGTCACATCAATTTAACGAGGAAGATGTCAAACGTGATCTTTCTGCATTTGACTTGGACCCTGAACGCATTCGATCTCGCTTCGACAGCAAAGTAAAGGAAGATTTCGAATTCAGCATTGCCCCCTTCTCCGTTTGGACGGAATTAAAGCTGCGAATAGGGAAGTGGTCTTCACTAATTGAATCCGATCGTGTCGTCGTTACAAATGCACTATTCGCACTTGATGGCATCTCATTCTCGAGCGCTTTCATTGATGCCGCTATACAGCTCGAACCGACCATGGCCGAGATGTTTGAATTGATGACTTTCCCCTCGGATGATTCGGCGCAGTCGGCACCGGGAACAGTTTCGGAATCAAATTCCGCTCACTACGTAACAATCTCGGAAACGCCAACGCAAGTTTGGAAGAGAAAGTGGCAAGAACTTTCTGCGATTGTTAATAAGGCGATTGAAGAAGAGGAAGCGCAAAGCCATTTAGACGCCGCCCGCAAGGTTTTAACGGTGCTTGACAAAGCATTCGCTAAAATTTCTTCTGAGCGTGAAACCGGAGAAGTCATACTCAACGACCTTTCCGAAAGCTGGGTGAAAATCAACAAACTCCTAAATGATGCGGACTTAGCCTTGGGAGGAGTCGATTTCAGTAAAGCATTAGTTAAAAAGGTAAAAGATTCTGTTGAGGGGGCCACATCAGATGAGCGAATAGCAATTCTGAACAGAGTAGATCACTTCACAATACGGCTGCGGGATTTTCTGAAAAGTTTTACTGCAAATGAGAAGCTACGAGCCGAAACAATTTCTGGTCTTCACGAGGTGGACGCCCAGATCGCAGTTGAAACTTCAAGAAGCAATCGCGTGCAATTGCTTAAGGATCGTAATGAATGGAATCGTAAAAATGGGGAATTAGAGATTGTTGCAACTGAATATGCAGAAGAAATTGAATCGCATGCTATTGAACTAATAAGACAACTAGGATGCGACAATGAAGTTGTAGTATCCGCTCCTGTCACTACGGACTCTGAGGAGCCTCCCCGTACGGTAACCGTGGTACCTCCCGATGTCGCGAAACCAGCAACTCCGGATTCAACCTTTATTCCAGCACTGACTGGGTCCCGCATTGCGGCGCAGCATCAACCATTGCCTTTCAAGGTAGCCTCACCCGAAATAGCTGAAACTTTTCCGGCTACAACAGAGACTCCCGAGAAAAGTGTTTCTGAGCCGACCGCTCATCAAACTCCGCCCCCACTTTTGCAAGACCGGAGTGATCCCGAAACGTTCTCCGATGAGAATGGAACACGATGCCGTCCAATATGGCAATCGTTAGAACAGGAGTCCCCCGCTCTGGCCTATCAGATTGCCCGAGCGATTGCCGAACTTGAGCCGACGATAACGGTACCCCCACCCGCGCTTTTGAAAGCGGTCGCATTAGCCGGAACCATCCAGTTTTCGCACAGTGATGTTGCAAGGGAATTGGCCCATGCTTACCAAGGTCTCGACAGTTCCGTGTTCAATAGGGGCCCACAGGAATGGCGCGATGCGTTGTCAATTCTGCTAGTTGCCGGAACTATTACACCCTGCTTGGTTGCACCCTCAACCGGCGCAACAACATTCATTAGTTATGCTCGAACAACCTCGCAACCGCTGCATGAGTTGCGGAAAATAGTCGTTGAGGCCGGTTATCGCCTGCAAGGGCTGACACTTGGTCCCGCCACCTTCCGACAAGTCGGTGGCATGGCTGAGTGGAAGCATGAATGGAAACTGTTTCAGATTGATCTGGCGGATTGGAAGAAACGGGCTACCCGATTTACGCTTAAATTTAGCAGAGCGAACGATGTTTGGAAACATCTCATATCGCCTAAAGGTCAGATAAACAATTTTCTATTACAACTTGAGGAGCAACGCGCAAACGGGACCGACGACGTTTTACACATGATTAGCAAGTTATCGGAACCACAAGAACTTCGCAAAATGATTCACGCAATCGACCGACAACTTGTTGGAGGTCGTCACGTATCTGACATTCAGGCTGGCGCTCTAGTCCAACTTCTGGAGCATACCGGCGATGCACTCGAACTGGCACAAAGATGGGCAGACCTTGTCGGTCGTATGCCGCAAGAGGGCAATTTCGTATTTAAAACCCTTGAGAATTTGAGGCAACAATTCTCTCGTGTTCGCAATGAACTGGCGCAAGAACTGGACACCCTCGCCGGTACCCCATCGACTTGGGGACTTGTACGCGCGGCTGTGCCGTCCCTTAGATCTGCGCTTTCCAATCTAGGTGAACTATTGGCCGGCACCCAACAAGTCGCCGACAGGAAGAGCGACCCGCGTCGCATGCTCACTTTGCCGCTCTTGCACGCGAGGTCAATTAGTATCGATTCGGATTGGAATCCGACAGAGACCCCTACAGAAGTGCTTCAGGCTTGTGTTGAACTATTGAATTCGCCACAAGATTGGCAGCGTACTTTTGAAATACGTCTTTCGCAAGGAGACACGTGGGCTTGTAGAGAAATTCTGAATGAACTCGATGAGTCTGCTGATCTGCGAATTGATATGCTTCGAACCAAGTTTTCGCAGGGGGTCGATGCATTGCGAATGGAACTACAATCGAGCTTGAGAGACGCACGAAAAGAACTTGAATCCGCCCTTGCCTATGGCTATATCCAGGAACCAGAGCGCGGAGATATTGATGCAAAGCTTTCCGAAATAGAAGGTCAGATCGATGAGGTTCGACAATTTTCCGTAACGGTGGCGCATGTTGCCAACATTCGCGACACGCTCCGGAAGAATAAGAAAAGTCGGTTGGACGAGGTGTCTGCCGAAATCAAGGAACTCGGGTTATTGCCTGGCTCTCCGGACTTGATGCGGTTTCAACGCGTCATCGAAAACGGGGACGTTTTTACCGCGCATGAGTATCTTCAACAAATTCGAGCCGGCGACGCGATTCCTGAAGAAACCAGCCTACGGCTTGACTCATTTCGCGTGTTTTTTCCCGAGTTATCGAATCGAATTGACGCATTTCTTGATCGCAAAGACATTGGATTCCAGCAGATAAAGTCGGCTTTACTTGAGGGGAAATCTCTCGATTGCCTTAGCTTCGACAAGGTGGCGCGTGAACAAAGGGAAACTGCGCGACAAATGTTGGACGCATGGTTTGCGTTGAAACGCTCTCCCGACGGGAGTGGAACAGCAACAAGCATTAGAGACGTGATTACCGGACTTGGATTTTCTGCAGCAAAGAGCACGATTCGCTCCCAAAGCAGAGATAAACGCGAAGCTGATGTCATCTCCCAAGTCATTAGCGATCGCAATATTTGTCCTGTCCCGTTTTTTGGATCGCAAGCCCAAGGTAGATACAGGGCGATTTTTGTTTGGGGAAAACCTGCCGACGAAGACCTACCAAGGATTGTGGGTGAAAGCGCGAGCAGCCAGCCCACCATCGTCTTTTATCTCGGTCGATTGCGAGAACGGCAGCGAAGAGAGCTTGCGCGGGTCACACGCTCAACCGGGGCAAGTTTCCTTGTGGTGGACGAAATCCTAATGCTTCATTTGTGTACGGAGCCTGGTTCGCGCCTTTCTACGTTCTTCGCGTGTGCACTCCCATTCTCAAGTGTAAAACCCTTTGTCACGACTTCCGGACTCGTGCCGCCAGAAATGTTCTTTGGCCGGGGTGAAGCACTTAAGGCAGTCACTGACAGGAATGGGCGCTGTTTCGTTTATGGCGGGCGGCAGCTCGGAAAAACGGCGCTTCTGCGCACTGCGGAACGTACGTTCCATCAACCAGCAAACCGTCAATTTGCAACGTGGATTGACTTAAAGGCGGCGGGAATTGGAAGCGCCGTTGAAGTCGAAAACATATGGAGCATTATCCACAGGAAATTAATCGAGTCGGACAAAGTTTTCTTCGCCGATTTACCGGATCCTTCATCCGGACGGCGACAAGAGGGAATAGACCCGTTCTTGGCTGAGCTCAAGCGTCGACTGTTGCCGGAACGCGGCACGCGTTTGCTTCTTTTACTGGACGAAGCGGACAAATTTCTTGAGCAAGACAGTCGTAAACTTTATTATGAGACTGGACGCCTAAAGAATCTCATGGAATCCACCGACCGTGGATTCAAAGTCGTTTTCGCCGGATTGCACAACGTCCTGCGAACCACAGAACAGGCAAATCATCCCTTGGCGCATTTTGGCGATCCAATCGAAATCGGCCCATTCACAGGTCCAAGCGAATGGAACGAAGCCAGGAATATGATTCGCGGCCCCCTTCTTGCAGCGGGATACCAACTTATTTCCGACGACCTTATCGTCAGGATACTGGCGCAAACCAATTACTATCCTGTGTCAATACAGCTCTATGGGGAGCAATTGATAAGAATTCTTCACGACTCGAATCGGCAAAGATTCGACGTAAGCGCAGGACCTCGATACCCGGTAAGCGATGCTCTTGTCGATGAAGCTTATCGCGAACGTAGCCTGAGAGAAGCGATCCGATCCCGCTTTCAATATACTTTGCAGTTGGACCAACGGTACGAAGTTATCGCCTACGCTCTGGCATGGGCCTTGGCTGATCGTTCCACCTCTTTCAGCGCTGGGGCGAGTGCAACCGACCTACGCGGCTGGGCTTCGTACTGGTGGTCCGAAGGCTTTCGAGGTGTCGGCGATCATGAATTCCGAATTCTTTTAGAAGAAATGGTTGGACTAGGAGTCCTCCGTCGAATTGAGGAGCGCGCCTACTCATTGCGCAACCCGAACCTACTTCGTCTACTTGGCAATAATGAAGATATTGAAACGGTGCTTACCAGAACTCGAGAAACGCCCGTAGAGTTTGAACCGAGTATTTTCCGCGCACCGCCACCGGAAGGGGTCTCCGATCCAAGGAGAAGCCCAATTACCCTTACGCAGGAAAGCTCGCTGTTTGCAGATAAACACGGCGTTTCGCTTATCGTTGGAACAAACGCTGGCGGACTACGCGAACTTAAACATTTCCTTACAGGGCGCGACCTTGCAGTGCAATGGCACGGCGACATTCCCAACTTGAACGATTATCTAAAATTGCTTGATGCACGTAGGGATGAACGCAATACGATACTGGTGCTCTCGCCGGAAGTCCCTTGGAACGAGCTCTGGATAAACAAGGCATTGGAAAAAATCAGGAAGCTGACATCTAAGGACCGTCGATTGCGGATCGTATTTGTCGCAGACCCATCCGCGCTCTGGCATCTAATTCCTTCAATTTCCGATTTTGAAGGCCGAGGATTGGAATTGATTCCAATCAAACCGTGGCACGACGCTTTCCTCAGCCAGTGGCTTGAAGATCTTCATATATCCGGAAACCAGGCTGATATGCGCAAAGAGCTCAAAACATTGACCGGCAATTGGCCGGGAATGCTTTTGCCATTGCCGCAAAGATGTCACCAGTTCTCCACGTTATTAGATTCTGTAAGAATCTCCCTAGGGCGCGTGGAGATACGGAATCAATTTCTTGAAGACTTGGCATTACCTATGGGCGAGATGCGAAATGCCATTCGGCTCCTTCAGCAATTTCCGGACGAAACAATTGAAAATCTTAAAGTCCTTGCATCTGATTTTGGCGTGACGGCAGAGTCCATACCTTCAAGAATGCTGTGGGCCGAGCATCTTCAAATTGCCCAACGAAGCGGCAAGGAGTCGTGGCGCCTGGATCCATATCTGGACTCCCTCCTCCAGAATACTTCGGATGCTTGATTACTGGCGCCTTCCTGGCCCCTCCGCGTTCATTGCAGATGCGCAGAATGAGATTGCGTCCGGTCGAAATCTCATTTTTCTTCTACCTGCGAATGAGCCATACCGGCTTATTGACAAGTTATATGACGTTTTGTCTGACCGGTGGTCCATTCAGTTACTAGACAATGAAAACGACCTCGTTCCACTTCGCGCAATTTGCGCCTGCACATTAGGGGAATCAGGGGTAAGTTCAATTGTAACCGCCGATGCCCTTGCCGCAGACGAACGCCTGACTGGAACAATAGTCATTGTATCGGGCGTCAAGGACGGTCAGTTGGGTGGATGGCGAAAATTCATACAAGGCTACGAAGTAGCGTGCCGACGGATGCCTGCAGACAGAAGGATGCTGATTGTTCTCGCCTTAAAGGGAGAACATACGTCTACGCCGCCTACCCCTGAAGTTGCTCTTGCAGTCTTACGGTGGAATGATTTTGTTGGCGAAGTTGATATGCAGGTCTATGCAACACTTCGCTTACGGAATATGTCAATGCAACCGCGAAAGCGGCTATTTCTGGCGACGTGTCTCGCACGACTGGCACTTTGGGACGTCACAATAATTGACCGTTTTTGCGAAAGAGATCCGGAACTTATTCTGGATCCAATCAACCTACTCCTCGAAATGGGGACCGAGCGTGGCTGGAAGGATCTCCGTCAGCCGACTTGGGAGAACGGCGCGACGCACAAGGTTGATGGCGCCGACCAGCTTCACTCGGCTTATTTAGCTTGTCATGATCGGGATTCCATATATCGACGCCTCTGGGGTGCACAAGCAAGCGTACTTTTGCCAATTATTGAGGAGAGCAGAACAGCGCTTCTCCCTCGGGTTAAGCGATATGTAAGTTTCCCCATCAAGACTAATACTGGGACGGTGGAGCGACTCGAGGATCTTGAAGTTGGCCACATGCTATGGCAGCTAAATGCATCCGGGGCTGAACTATCGCTTATTCGAACAGTTACGACCCTCAAGCGCGCTCGGGACTCATTAGCACACCTTAAGCCGTTACCCAAGGAAATGTGTTTTCATAGCGACCTCATCGGATGACGCGCCAAAATGGCCATGTTCGAGGTGCAATTGCTCGTAGTTTCGGTCGAACATTGAGGGTATCCCGAATTTTGTGTTTCTTGAATTTGCTATACGCGGTTAAAACGTTCCTCGAATCGAATCATAAGCTGACTGAGCACCTGTTTCCAGTTTTGAATGGGCATCGTCCAGCGCTTGGCGATGTTGCGTAAGTGTTGACGCCGGCCTCGAATTGACCACCAGTGCCGGGTTGAAAGCTGACCAGGAACAACGGACTGCTTACTTCCGCGAACAGATATGCTAGTCAATTCTGGATCGGCTGGATCGGCGCATTGTGGGGAAAGAGTTTGAGGGCGGCGGCGACAAACAAAGCAGCTTGATGGCTTACGCGTAGCAAGAACGGGCGCAAAAGCTCAAGCGATTATTCCTTCCACACGTCTGCTGTCAGCGGCAGTTCGTTGAGTTCAGCGCGAGCTTCACGCCAAGTCGGGTAATGCTTCTCAAGGATTGCGATGAAGCGGACACTATGAGTTGGCTCCAGCAGGTGAATCATTTCGTGAACGATCACATATTCGAGCAGGTCCGTTGGCTTCTTCACGAGTTCAGTGTTCAGACGGATATGTTCCGCCCGGTGATTGCAGCTTCCCCACTTGGTTTTCATCCGTTGCAGAAAATAGCCGGTGACATTCACCTTCAGCTTCCGCTCCCATTTCTTGATTAGTGGTGGCACCACATCGTGAAGCAGTAATTTATGCCACTCGTGGATCACCTCCGCGCGTTTTGCAGCATCACTACCCGGACGCACGGTCAGGGTAATGCGTTTATGATCGAGCGAAACGAATGGCTTCGCATCCCTGTGGACGATGGTCATCAGGCGCCGCCGTCCCCAGAGATAGTGACTCTCTCGCTCGATGAACTGCCGGGGCGTTTCCCTTGGCTGGCTCTCCAGTTTTTTCTGCTGATCGCGTATCCAACTTAATTTCGAGATCGCGTAAGCGCGGGCCACCTCAAGTCGCGTCCCACTCGGGGCGACCAGGGTCACCCGGCCTTCCGGCGGATGAACGGAGAGATGGACGTTCTTGATTGCCTTCCGCGTGACCAGAATCGAAATCTCGCCGAGTTGGATCGTCTCGACCATCAGTAGCCCGGCTGATTCTTGATGATCTCGAAAATGGCCGTGGTCGCATCGCGGTCGCGATCCAAGATGGGGAACAGCGCGTTGAGCACCTGCGCCTCGCGTGCCTGATCGCCGCGCCACCCGGCCGGTGCGCTTTCGCGCACCACCCTGTTGATTCTCATCGCCAGTGCCGCCTTCTGATCTTCCGTCGTCGGGCACTGGAAGCTAGTCGCGGAAATGCTGTCGAGATTATTGAAGAGCACGATGGCTTCCCGGTGGCCGTTGAGTACCGAGGGATGGTTGCCGGTGCCCTTCTGCGCCATTTGTTTCACCAACGCTTCCGCCTTCTTCAGAAATTCCTCGTAGGCCGCCGCATCATCACGGGTCTGCTTGATCAAATCTTCAAGCAGCTTCGACATCCCCTCATAAAACTTCGGGTCGGTGAGCTGGTCGCGGATGATGGTCTTGCGGACGTTGTTGATGATGCCCTCGGCGATGGCATTCTTCGAGAGATTCCCTTTCTCGTTGAGTTTTTTCGCAATGGCATCGTGAATGCCGGTCTGGATGATCAATTCAACCAGGGAATAGTTATCGACAGTTCCCAACGGATCAGCGGGGTCGGCCTGGATGTAAGTGTTGAGTAGATGGCGCATGTCCGCTTCAAAAGGCTTGATGTCCAGTTCCTCGCCCGAATGCTTTTTGATCGCGGCCCGGGTGTCGCCGTAAAACTCCACCTCCTTCTGCAAAGCAGCGGCCTCAGCATCCGAGTAACCCGCCTCGGTGAGGTTCTGGGCCAGGTCAGCAAAGGCGCGCACGAAGGTGGCCACGGTCTTGTAGAACGAAATCCGCAGCGGCTCGGTCTCGTTCAGCGCGTTGGCGTTGGCGGCGTCACCGCAGAAGTAATGGAGAAATTGCTCCACCTCACGCGGCAGCGGCACCGGCTGGCAAAGATAGTGAAGCGCTTCGCGGGCAGCATCGAGCTGCTGTTTCCCTTCGACCAGCCAGTTTTTGAGTTTGACGTTGTTGTCCCCGCCGCCTTCGTCAATGTCCAGCTCGTCAGAGGTATAGACCGAGATGGCTTCCTGAACATCCCCGAATAATTCCTTGAAGTCCACGATATGGCCGTAGTCCTTGTCGTCGCCGTCAAGCCGGTTGGTGCGGCAGATGGCTTGAAATAAATTGTGGTCGCGCAGCTCGTTGTCGAGGTAGATGTAAGAGCAGCTCGGGGCGTCAAACCCAGTCAGTAGCTTGCTCACCACGATGAGTAGTTTCAGGTTGGCCGGTTCCTCGATGAAGCGGCGCTTGGCTTCGTCTTCGTAACCTTTGGTGGTCTGGCCGTTTTTCAGGACATGCTGGGTGTAGGTGTCGAACTTGTAGCGCTCGTCGCTTTGCGCTGGCTCCAGCGTGATGGCACCAGGTTGTGGTTGATAAGAAGTAATGATCCCGCAATACCTTCCGAAGAACGTATTCTGAAAAAGACGGAAATAGTGGCAAGCGTCGTAGATGCTTGAAGCCACGAGGATGGCCGTGCCCCGGTCGTTGTTCAGGCGCGGTTTCAGGCTGAAATCCTGAATGATGCTGGCGATAATGCGCTGCTTGCGTTCAGCGGAGCTTGTCAGGCCCTCCATCGTCGCCCAGCGTTTGCGCAGGACGGACTTCTGAAAATTGTTCAGCATCTTGGTTGTATTCTCAAACCACGCATCGATGGCCGTCTGCGAGGTGAGGCGCTGCGGCACGTCGCGGGCCTCATATTTCAAGTCGAGGATCACCTTGTCTGCCACCCCTTCGTGAAACTTGTAGGTGTGGATGTAGGTGCCGAAGACATCGCGCGTGGTCTGCTTGTCTTTACGCAACAGCGGCGTGCCGGTGAAGCCGATGAAGATCGCGTTCTCCAGCCACTTCTTCATCTGCTTGTTCATCCCGCCGCCCTGGGTGCGGTGGCATTCATCGACGAACACATAGAAACGCCCGTGAATCGGTGGCGCTGGAATGGTCAGGTCTGGCTCGAATTTATGCAGCAGCGCACACAGCAGCCGGGGCGTGCTGGAGCTAAGTTTCTGCACAAACTCCGCCCGCGAGGTGATGCGCGGCGAGGGGGAGTTTTCACCGATCACCCCGGCGTTGCGCATCACGCCCTCGATCTGTTTGTCCAGCTCATCGCGGTCGGTAATGACAAGGATGCGCGCCTCGGGGGCGTGCTCCAGCAGCCACTTGGCGATCAGCACCATCAGGATGCTCTTGCCGCTGCCCTGGGTGTGCCAGATCACGCCACCTTCGTTCTGGCGGATGCGCTCCTGTGCAGCCTTTACGCCCGCGAACTGATGCGGGCGCGGCACCTTCTTTCGACCGGCGTCGAAAATGATGAAGTTGCGGACTAGGTCGAGCAGGCGCGACTTCTCGCACATCTCGGCGAGCGGTCGGTCCAGCAATGCGCCAGCGGTTAGGGGGCCGCTGTCTGATTCATGCGCGGCTTTCCATTCCACAAAAAACTCGGCAGCCGTGGTAACCGTGCCGTAGCGCAGCCCCTGAGAATCACTGCCTGCGAAGACGAGCTGCACCGTGCTGAAAAATCCCTGGTTGAAAATCTCCTCCTGATTGGTGATGAGCTGGCGCACCCCATCGGCCACTTCCACCGAGCTGCGTTTCAGCTCGATCACCCCGATGGCGATGCCGTTCAGGTAAATGACCAGGTCAGGTCGGCGTTCGTAGCCACCGCGCAAGGTCACTTCCTCAGCGATAGCGAAGTCGTTGTTCTCCGGGTGTTCCCAATCCACCAGATGCACCGTCTCATGCGCCTGCCCGGCGGCAATCTGCACCGGCACGCCGTAGCGCAGCAGTTGGTAGGTGCGCAGGTTAGCCTGATACAGCGTGATGCCAGTGGCGTCCACTGCGGCCATCAGTTTCTGCAAGGCGGCGGAAATGTGCGCCTCGGAATAGCCACGTTGCTTCAGGTTGTCCCGCAGCAGCCCCGTTTCGATGTTGCGGTTGTTCTCGCGTTTATTCCATTCACCGAGGTAGCGGTAGTCGAGGCAATCGGGACGGCTCTTGTCCGTGAATAGGGTGATAACGCGGTTCTGCGTGCGGCGTTCTGAGCGGGGTTGTTCAGGCATGGGGTCCCTCAGATAAAACTTTCAAGTATCGCGGGTGCTTGTTCGCTCAGTTGGCTTTGAAGCACCAAGTCCGCAAGATGGTATGCGCCCCTTGGCATTACCAGATGACAGGAAACACAAACTCCCCACGACAGCGTGACTTGGTTGTTGCTAAGCGCTTCTTCATTCAAACCCGCAACGACAGATTGTGCAGCGTGACACATCGGACAATCGAACTCCCAGGTCTCTCCCCCCAATCGGTCTGCAGTATTCTTTTTTGCCTCTTCCTCGGCTTCGTATCTGAGCCCAATCGATGCCGCCCGCTCAGTGACCATATCGTCAGCGCGGGACGCATATGAGTCTCTCATCATCAACCGAAGGAAATGTGCGAAGGCAGTGAAGCAGAACAAAATGTCAAAATCTTTACGGTCACGATTGAGGTCGTACATTGAATTGACGATGTGAACTTGGTCGGCAAAGTCTGGGACGAGGCCCACGCAGGTCGCCTCTTGCGGACTCAACTGCATGAAGTCTGTAATGCCGGGGCGGACGTCTCGCCAGTTCAGATGAAAACCAAACAGTTCTCTGTACAGGGCAGTGAGAAAGGGGAAACCTGTACCGACCAAAAGCTCGCCGCATTTCTTGTCATCGTGCGGGCTGAACCCGAAGTGAACGATGTGGTTTCTTATCTCGCGCAATTCTTTCAGTTTATCTTCGTCAAATTGCATCAGAGCCGTAGCTGATTCCCTGATTGTTTTAAGCAGAGCTTTGAGATTTATATTTCGATTATCGGGCGGAATTCGGAGCTTGGCCTTGATCGCACTCTCCCAGGCCGAGACACACGACACCAGCGCGCTTGGATATCGGTTGAGCGACAGCAGAAAAAAGGTTGTTTCCAGAGACTGCAATGAACTCGCCAGCGGCGGGTTGTTCAGCAAGTCCGCGGGCGTGGCTCGAAAAAAGTGCAGCGTTGGCTTTTCTAGGATCATGCTCATATCAACCTCGTTCGCCCAGTGAGAAGTTCCTGCATCATCGCCTGCTTGAGGGGGCGGTTCTGCGTTACACGCTCTGGTTTACCGATGCCGTTCATTGCGCAACCTCTTTCAAACGGTTCGGTGACCAGATGCAATTAACGAGTGCTGCCACCAACTCCCTCCGCTCCTTTTGTTCAGCCTTCCCAAAATCATCGAAGGAGTGAAACGGGAGTTTGTTCGTTTCCCGAAACTTCGCAAACTGTGGCTGGTGCTGATAGACGCTGGCGTCCAGACTGGCCGCGTAAAAATTCTGTCTCGCATAAACTGGGGACTTATCGGCGTATGACTTGGCCTGCAAGCTACGGTTCACATCAGCGGGCAACAACAAGAGCGAGGCGACGTGATTTCGCCACTCATGAAATTCTTGCGCTGAAGTGAAAATGGCGCTGTGAGCCGTAAAATTATCGGCCCAGATATGCTCAATATCAAATGAATTCTTAACCTCACGATCAACATACTTGTCGAACGAATCCGCTCGTCCAGAACCCGCTTCAGTGAACGCGGTGAGTCTGGCCAGCAGATGGAAAATATAGCGGCGACTGAACTGATTCAGGGCGAGATCATCTATTCCGCCCCGGCCTTTTGCCGGGCTGCCTTTGAAGGTAACGTCGTCGTCGTCCAGCTTCTCTGTGAGGATGGCTATCAACTCGGCTAGCGACTTGCGGCGGATGTCACGGCACAGCAGCCACATTGCATAGGATGTGGTTGAGTAGCCGACCCGGATGTAGTTGACCACGCGGCGCATCAGCCAAATGTCGAGGTAGGTGGCGGTCACCGCGATCTTGCGACGTACCGTTTCATCATCGTCAGTCGTGGCAAGTGGCGCGAGCAAAACTGTGTTCTGCCAGGTGAAATCATTGTGCGCGTTGTAGAACACCGCCTCCCAGCCCTTGGTATAGGTATGGCTTGCATCGAGTATGCGCTGATACGCCTTGGAAAAAAAAGGCAAATCAGTCGTCATCAACGCCAGATTTCCCTCCTGAGCGCCCAGCTTCAAGCGGGCACGGTTGTCTCTTGCCCACCGATGAAAAACTGTACCGATGAGCTCCCAGTCCTTGTCCGTCGATCCGGCTTTGCGGTCGCGAATCGTGTCTGCAAACTGCGCACGAAACCACGCTTTGATGCAGTTTGCGTCCCGCTCCGGCTCGTGTTCGCTATTCCACGAGATGAGGTTGAGCACCTGCTTCTTCCAAATCTCGTTGGCCTTGCGCCGCTTGTCAACGTCTTCCACTGGCGCGAGCAAGTAGGCTTTGAGCATGTCCACGGGGCTAAGAGGCTTGCCACGGTCGTTCATGGTCTCGAAGATCGCGTAGGCGTAATTGTCGTTGTCGGTGGCAATCTCGATCAGTCCCACTCTGGTCATCAGCCAGTAAGCGAAATGTGGGATCGTGTCGCCCAAATCCGCGATCAGGTCATTCTGCTCGATGTCCCCGTAGCGGGCATACATGGTCTGAATGGATTCATCCTTTCCATCAGGGTTGAAGGATTCACCTTTGAAAAGAGCTTCGATGACGGGCAGCCGCTCTGGAATATCGAGATTGAATTTGGGTTCGCCCAGGTTGTCGCTGAAGATTAATGGTGCGATGGTCTGAATGACTGGAAGATTCTTCGCTTTCGCCGCCCGATACAGGCAGATCAAGAGCAAGGTCAACGAGGTGACGCGTTGCTGGCCGTCAATCAGGTAATTCGTGCTGTTCCGCTTGCTGACGATGATCGAGCCAAGGAAGTATTCCTCATAGCTGCCGACCGCCCTCGTGTCGTCTCCGGTCTGGTAACAAGTCAGGAACTTGCCTTGCAGGTCTGAGATCAGCTCGTCGACGTGCTTCTTCTCCCATTTGTATTCGCGCTGGTATTCATCAATCGAGAATGACCGGGTTTGAAGAAGCTGTTGAACGCTTCGGTAATGTGGTGTGATGGTGCTCATATCAAACGCGTCCTTCCTGTCAGCAGTTCCTGCATCATGCCTTGCTTGAGGGCTCGGGTCTTGGCCAGCCGCTGCTCCAGAGCCGAAAGCTCCGCGTCCATGTCCGTCAGCACGGCGGAGATGGCGGTTTGTTCGGGGAGGTCAGAGGGCAGATTCAGCTTGAATAATGCGAGCGCAGTCTTCTGAACATTGGGCAATCCCGAGCCCACGCGAAGGCCCATGATGGCGGGCTGCTGTCCCTTGAGTGCATGATATAGAAAACGGTTGTCAGCATTCTTGGGCACGACCGCGTAGCAATGGCCGCCGCACCAAAAAGGAAGTGACATGAACTGCACGTAGCCGCATGAGTTACCGCCTTCGCTGATGGCGATTGTATTGGCCGGTGTGTTCGCTTTGTCCGTGTAACTTGATGCTGAGATGCCGCCGTTGAGGTGCGGGAATTGTCCTTCGTCGTTGGTCTCACTGCTGTGAAGTTGTGAACCTTTCGTGACCGTCGCGAGCTCGCCGAGCGTCTTCACCACCCACTCGCCGTGGAAGCCGGGGAGGCGGGTTTGGCCGGTGAGGAGTTGCTGCATGGCGGCCTGTTTGAGGTCGCGCTTCTTGGCGATGAGCCGGTCCAGCGCGCCCAGCAGCGCATCCACAT
>Ga0163144_10010486_pt1 | contig 19754 bp, 19 predicted proteins | sample OliLak19BULKMAT1_FD_123175 | JGI IMG/M metagenome (GOLD analysis project Ga0163144, IMG submission 123175) | Freshwater microbial mat bacterial communities from Lake Vanda, McMurdo Dry Valleys, Antarctica - Oligotrophic Lake LV.19.BULKMAT1 | ecosystem: Environmental > Aquatic > Freshwater >... | reverse complement strand
TGGAGCATCTATGGCGATGTTTTTCCAAAAGGATCTTACCAAAAGAATCAATTTGTTATCCAGACTTGGCTTGTTTAATAATTACACTGATCCAAATAAACCGAATAGAAAAAACATAGATGTAAATTTTGAAGTCTTAATTGCTGGAAAAATCAATAGATTTATTTCTGCAAGTTTGATGTTTAATGTACTTTATGATAATGATATCTTAATAAGTTACGACGAAACTAATCCTTCTAAAAAAGGTCCCCGCACCCAAATTAAGGAGGTATTTGGGATAGGTTTGGCATACAAGTTTTAGGGAAACTGTTAAAAATTGATATTTTGCGCTAAAAAGTCATACTAAACCATGGATATACGTTATCATTCAGTTTTAATTATTGTATTCATCCCAAAGTCGTAAAATTTCCTATTTCCTTAAATCTCTTTCAATTCCTTAGGAAATTTTATATAAATAAACTTGGTTTGCACCATGCAAAGAGATATCATAGTTTTTGATCTGATACAAAAGGAATATGAACGCCAAAAAAACGGAATTGAGCTCATAGCTTCCGAAAATTTTGTTTCTAAACAGGTAATGGAAGCAATGGGAAGTGTGCTTACCAATAAGTACGCTGAAGGCCTACCAGGAAAACGTTATTACGGTGGTTGCGAAATCGTTGATCAAATTGAGCAGTTGGCGATTGATCGACTTAAAGAGCTTTTTGGTGCTGTTTGGGCAAATGTTCAGCCTCATTCTGGCGCGCAAGCGAATGCCGCAGTTATGCTTGCTTGCCTTAAACCTGGTGACTCAATTCTCGGATTTGATCTATCTCATGGTGGACATCTTACCCATGGTAGTCCTGTGAATTTTTCAGGTAAATTGTATTCTGCTAATTTTTATGGCGTTGAAAAAGATAGCGGTCAGATAGACTGGGATAAAGTAGAAACAAAAGCCGTAGAGGTGAAACCAAAACTAATTATTTGTGGAGCCTCTTCTTATAGCCGTGATTGGGATTATGTTAGACTTCGCAAAATAGCAGACGGTGTTGGGGCCTTGTTGCTTGCTGATATTTCTCATCCTGCAGGATTAATTGCCAAGAAGTTTTTGAATGACCCGCTCCCACATTGTCATATTGTTACCAGTACCACCCATAAAACATTGCGTGGCCCAAGAGGTGGTGTTATCATGATGGGCAAAGATTTTGATAATCCCTGGGGTATTACAGATTTAAAAGGCAATCTCAGAAAAATGTCTTCTCTTCTTGATGGAGCGGTTTTTCCAGGTACACAAGGTGGTCCTTTGGAACATGTAATTGCCTCTAAAGCAATTGCCTTTGGAGAAGCATTGACCGATGAATTTAAAACGTATGGCGGCAACGTCATAGCCAATGCAAAAGCACTGGCAGAAGCTTTTGTTGAGAAAGGATATAAGATTATTAGTGACGGTACTGATAATCACATGATGTTAATAGATCTGCGTACAAAGGATGAAAATTTGACTGGAAAGATTGCCGATGAAACATTGGTGGGCTGCCATATTACAATTAATAAAAATACTGTTCCATTCGAAACAAGAAGCCCTTTTGTAACTAGTGGAATGCGTATAGGCTCTTCTGCCATCACCTCAAGAGGTATGGGTGTAAAAGAAATGCCACAGATTGTTGAGCTAATAGATTACGCCCTTATTAATAGACAGAATTTAATGAAGCTAGAAAGTGTAAAGGAGAAAGTTCATTTATTAATGAAGAATTTTCCGTTGTATTAAAGATCTTTCTTCAAAAAGATTCTATTATAGAGGAATTAAAGATTTCGAAACGATTTAAAAGTCGCAACCTATCCAAAATAATCAAGTATAAACTGTCTTTGGCTTTCTAGTCCTTTTCGTATATTTCGTCCCTTTTCTGAGAATATTAAAATAAACCAGTTTTTTGTATTTATGGCAGCTTCATGCCAAAACAAAAACAAGTAACCTAAAAGTCTGATGCCAAAAACGACTAGTAAACTATACCTCCCTAAAAATGGTAAACATGCTATAAGTAAAAAAAAGGAATAAATAATACCAAACAGTCCACCTAAACCAATAATAACTGAATCATAAAATTCTTCTTTTTTCACCTTCGAATCCGCAATTTTTTTTGCTGCATAAGTTGGTAAAAAGTTTAAAAGCAATCCAGCAAATGCAGGAATTGCAGTAAGTAAAGTAAAGATGAGATAAAATATTTTCTCTAAAAAAGGAAAGGAAAAATGTTTATCGCTGATTTTAATCAGGTTTAACCCTTCGTAATAATCAATGATTTTTTTTTCAAAAATTTCAAATTTTCCAAGATCTTCCTCAAAGAGATTATTCAAGTCTGTTGCTGCTCTTTTTTCTGCCAAAAAACGATTTTTAGTTTTTTTAAAAAAACCAAAAAAGGAAGGTTTGTATTCATTGCGAGCCATTTCGAGATATTGAGCACCTATAAAATCATTTTTAGGCTCCTTAATAATAACCATTTCTTGTTCAATTGCCCGAGAAAGTCTTTCATTTAAATCAACAATCGCTTTGGCTTGTTTTTCTTCTGCAATGAGTTGAAAATAATCGCTAATAGGTATGGGATGACCGAAATTGATGCATACATCCTGTCTGAAATGTCTGGGATTAGAATAATTTAAGCCAACAGGGACTACCATAATATCCATATTGGGATATTTTTCAAAAGCACCAAAAGCCATTTTAGCAGCTCCTTTTTTCAAAGGTCTGAGTCTTCTTTCATTTACACAGACACTTTCAGGAAAAATAACAACTATTCTGTTTTTATTAAACAAATCATAACATTCGTTGTAAGTTTTCTGATTTAGACTTATTTGATTATCTCCCTCCTTAACGTCCCTAGACCTAAATATCGGCAACAAACGCATACTGCGCAAAGTCCAATTAGCAATAGGATTTCTAAAAGCATCACCTCTTGCTAAAAGTGAAACTTTACGCCGCAGAATAGCGGCTAAGATAATGCCATCGAGAAATGAATTCGGGTGATTTGATGCTAAAAGTACAGGTTTATCCTTTGGCAGTAAATAAAGGTTTATTAAATATATCCTTCTGAAATACGTTCTGAAGGCAAAGTAAAATAAATATATTAAAAACCAGTACAGAATCACAGTCCGCGAATAAAGGTAAATATATGGTGCTTACAAAAAAGATTTTTAATGGTTGAAAAAACAACTGAAAATAGATACAGTAACAATCAATTTAATCTTATTTTTAATGAATTATAATACCATGTAATGCAGCGAGTTGCATTCTTATTGAGTCGAGCTCCTTCTTAGTTTCCATTAATGCGATTTGCTCATCAACAGATTCGGCAATTTTTAGTTTCTCAACAAGTTGATTGATGAGTTTGATAATATGAGAAAGTTTGAGATAATTCAGGTTATACACGAGCTCACTTTTGTAATTATCAATTTCAGATTTCACTATTTTTTCAGCAACTGTTTCCCAACCCGGACTCAGTAAGTGCCTCTGTGAGTCAATTATAATATCTGCAGACAGCCTGCTTGTTATTTCATTATTTCTATAAAAAAATTCATCAACAAAACCGTTTGCATCAAAAAATACCTTCGTTACGTTTAGAACTTCATTAAAGGAAGAGTTAATAAATTGAAGACCATCGACCTCAATTTCATTTAATATGTATTTTACCACCAAAGTTTCATCATCTAAAGGCAAATTGCCAAAAAGAATGAGTGATCTAATAATTGCCTTCTCTCTTGACTCGCTGATATGGATGGTTTTATCAGAAATTCCATCCTCGCTGATGAAGAGATTATCGATCTCCCGTTCAATTTGCTGAACAGCCTTTTCATTTCCTTTGAGCCGTAAACGATTTGTCTCGGCAATAAGAACCTGCTCATCAATATCAAGCATAACAGCGGTTTGCTTTATAAAAACACTTCGTTTTATTGGATCAGGAATTTTGGCAATACTTTCAACAACTTCTCGTATTACGGATGCCTTTTTTATAGGGTCTCCCTCACTTTCGCCTAATAGAAGATTGGTTTTAAAGATAATAAAATCGGTTTGATTGGCTTTAATAAAGTCTTCAAACGCTGTACCCCCAACTTTTTTACAATAGCTATCTGGATCTTCACCCTCTGGAAAAATAACAATACGAATATTTAAATTATTTTCCAGAATTATATCAGTTCCTCTTAATGCTGCCTTAATACCCGCAGTATCACCGTCATAAAGCATGGTGATATTATCTGTAAAACGGCTAATTAATTTCACTTGTTCCTGAGTGAGTGAAGTGCCAGATGAAGCCACTGTATTTTCAATGCCGTTTTGATGCAGAGTAATAACATCGAGATAGCCTTCTGTTAAATAGCAAGAATCCTTTTCTCGAATGGCTTTTTTGGCCTGAAACATTCCATAGAGGACTTTCGATTTATGATACACCTCGTTTTCAGGGGAATTAATATATTTTGGACTTCGGTCATCTTTTTTTAATTGTCTTGCCCCAAATGCGATAACCCGTCCTGTAATATCATGAATCGGAAATACGACCCTTTCTCTGTAAATATCAAAATATTCATCAGGTTTATCCGCTTCATTCTCATCCTTTTTCTCCTTCTTTTTTATCAAACCTGCCTTTTCAAGAATTGCCTTATCAAAGCCATTTTTAGTAGCGTAATCAAAAAAATGTCGCCATTCTTTTTTACTATATCCCAATTCGAATTTTTGAAGAGTATCTTCTCTTAAACCGCGCTCAAGCAAATACGATTTTCCAATTGATTTTCCTTCTTCGTCATTTTGTAAAAGATCCGTAAAGTATTTTGATGCAAATGACAGCGCAGTTAATAAAACCTCACGATCACTTCTTTGCTGAAGAATTTCCTGCTGATTGTTCTTTTCTTCTTCAATTTCAATGTGATATTTGTTAGCAAGCCAACGCAAGGCTTCGGGATAGTTTAGCCCGTTGTGCTCCATCATAAAACCTGCCGAATTACCTGCCTTGCCACAACCAAAACATTTAAAAATACCTTTGGTAGGTGAAACAACAAAGGAGGGTGTTTTCTCATTGTGAAAAGGACAATTTCCCATCAAATTAATACCGCGGCGTTTTAAGCTAACAAACTCACCAACAACATCAGCAATATCTGCCGTTTCGAGAATTTTTTCTATGGTGGCCTGGGTAATCAAATGATATTAAAATTTGGGATTCACTGATTTGGTAAAATTGAATAATTTTAAAGATTAACGGCGGCATAAAAAAATTCTGCCAGACATTTATTAAAATTTCCACAAATTTATAATTATTGCTTTGTATAAGGAACCTAAATTTAGAATAAATCATTTTGAAAACCTTTTACATTTATACTTCAGTAAATTATAACTTTGCTCATCAAAATTTATTAAGAAATTACCAATATAATTATAATAAAAAAGTAAGATTTCAATTGTAAGCTTATTCAATTGTAAGTTTAATTAATTGTAAAACAGATACATAAAAACAAGCACAAACTAAATGATTAACAAAATTAAGACACTTGCTGCCAACCTGCATGAGGAAATAAGAACTGTAAGACGGCATATTCATCAAAATCCCGAATTATCTTTTCATGAGTTCAATACACAACAATTTATCTGGAATCAGTTAGATGATGCCGGAATAATGGATAAACAAAAGATTGCTGAAACCGGGATTGTAGCCACCATTCAAGGAAAAAATCCGAAGAAACAGGTTGTGGCTTTGCGGGGAGATATGGATGCTCTGCCTATATTAGAGGCCAATGATGTACCCTACAAGTCATTGAATACCGGCGTAATGCACGCCTGCGGTCACGATGTTCATACCAGTTGTTTACTCGGAGCCGCTAAAATTATCAATCTTTTGAGAGATGATTTTGAAGGAACGGTAAAATTAATTTTTCAGCCAGGAGAAGAAAAACTGCCAGGCGGGGCTTCTGTAATGATAAAAGAAGGGGTATTGAAAAATCCGGAGGTTAATCAAATCATAGGGCAACACGTTATGCCGCTATTGCCAGTTGGTACTGTTGGGTTTCGCAAAGGATTGTACATGGCCAGTACCGATGAAATTTATATGACCATTCGCGGCAAAGGGGGACATGGAGCCCAGCCGCATCAAAATATTGATCCTGTGGTAGTTATGGCGCAAGTAATTACCGCATTGCAACAGGTGGTAAGCCGAGTAGCTAGTCCCATAATTCCGTCAGTTTTATCTTTCGGAAAAATTATTGCAAATGGTGCAACCAATATTATTCCCAACGAAGTTTATTTGGAGGGAACTTTCAGAACACTTGATGAAGACTGGCGCGCTAAAGCTCACATTTCGATAGTTAAAATTGCAAAAGGCATTTCAGAAAGTTTGGGTTGTGAATGTGATATAGAAATCAGGAAAGGCTATCCATTTTTAATGAATGATCCTCAACTTACACAAAATGCCAAAGATAATGCGATTGCGTATTTGGGAAAAGAGAATGTAATAGATCTTGATATTTGGATGGCTGCTGAGGATTTTTCTTATTTTAGCCAGGAGTTGCCGGCCTGTTTTTACCGACTTGGTACGCGCAATGAGGCCAAAAATATTACATCCCATGTACATACTCCAACTTTTGATATTGATGAAGATGCCTTACCGATTGGAATGGGGTTAATGGCATGGTTGGCGTTAGCTGAATTAAATCGTTTACCATTTTAATAGGTAGTATTTTGTTAAAGGGAAGCTACTTCTTGATTTCCGTGACAGTTCATCCATTTATATTCTGTTTTTCAAAATATTGATTGGCTAATGCATAATGAAGTCGGTTGAGCTCACAGCTTTTCAAGTATCAATATTTACAGAATTGAAACTTTAGTACCAAAGCCAAATGACAAACAAAAAATCACCTCTAAACTTCTCACTTAAGATGAATTATTTATGGCAAGAACGGATAGCGTTGAGCGATTTAAACCATATAAAAAGGGATTGATAGAACGTTTGATTCAAAAACTGAATAAATTACAAATGATAAATGATTCACATATATTAGCCCTGAAAGGGCGCAATATCACAAGAATGGGCATCGCCCGTTCCGTCATAGACAGAGGCATCGCCCGTTCCATCTCACCCATTACATGCCAACAAGCCCTGAAAGGGCGCAATATCACAAGAATGAGCATCGCCCGTTCCGTCATAGACAGAGGCATCGCTCGTTCCATCTCACCCATTACATGCCAACAAGCCCTGAAAGGGCGTAATATCACAAGAATGGGCATCGCCCGTTCCGTCATAGACAGAGGCATCGCCCGTTCCATCTCACCCATTACATGCCAACAAGCCCTGAAAGGGCGTAATATTTAAAACCATGGGACAATCATTAGTACAAAACTACATACACATAGTTTTCAGCACCAAGCACAGAGAACCACTTATTCAGCCACCTGTCGAGTCAGAATTACACGCCTATCTTGGAGGAATATGTAATAAATTAGAATGTCAGTCAATCAAAGTTGGCGGTTATACAGATCACATACACATACTTTGCAAGCTTTCAAAAAAAATTGCTTTGATGAAGTTGTTAGAAGAAGTTAAATCCCATTCTTCCAAATGGATAAAAACTAAAGGAGAGGATTACAGTAATTTCTATTGGCAAGATGGCTATGGAGCATTTTCAGTCAATCCTTCTGAAGTAGATAATGTAATTGCCTACATTGCCAATCAACATGAACATCACAGTAAGAAAACCTTTCAAAATGAGTATAGGTCATTCTTGAAAAAATATAAAGTAGAATACGATGAACGCTATGTTTGGGATTAATGATAACGCCCTTTCAGGGCTTACAGGTAGATATTGCTATTTATTAACACATGGCTTATACCCTATGTTTGAAAATCACGCCCTTTCAGTTCTACTAGTTTTAAACACAACCCTGAAAGGGCGTAATATCATAAAAATTGGCATCGCCCGTTCCATTTCACCCATAATACATCAACAAGCCCTGAAAGGGCGCAATAACACAGGAATGGGCATCGCCCGTTCCATCATAGGAATGGGCATCGCCCGCTCCATCACAAACATGATTATCACCCGTTCCATCATATACATTGGCATCGCCCGTTCTATCACAAACATGATTACCACCCGTTCCATCATAAACACTGGCACCACCCGTTCCATCTCACCCATAATACATCAACAAGCCCTGAAAGGGCGCAATAACACAGGAATGGGCATCGCCCGTTTCATCATAGGAATGGGCATCGCCCGTTTCATCACAGGAATGGGCATCGCCCGTTCCATCATAGGAATGGGCATCGCCCGTTCCATCATAAACATGATCATCGCCCGTTCCATCATAGAAATTCGCAACACCAATTCCGAATAATAATTAAAAATTATGTCAAACAAAGTACAACAACACCTGGGTAAAACCTTTTGGAATAGATTCGTAAATTATCATTTCAATAATTACAGTTTAGCAAATAAATCAGCAGCAAGCCTTGCTTCTTTATTTCACACCTTTCACTTCTTCTGGCAAAGCAGTAACAATGGCAATCATATTACCACAAGGAGTTTTATTTCGTGGTGGTGCAGAAGAAAGTATCAGAACAAAAATGGCATACTTAAGTTATAAATTCAACTTTAGGTTTCAATAAAATATCAGCTTTTTAACTAATAATAAATTTAACATTATACCTTGGCAGAACATAACCAAACCGGAATTAAAGGCGAGATGATTGCAGCAAACTACCTTCGTGAAAAAGGCTACCAAATAATAGAATGCAACAAAAAGTTTGGAAGGGCAGAAATAGATATCATTGCCAAAATAGGAAATGAATATGTTTTTGTTGAGGTAAAAACGCGTAAAACTGCTTATTTTGGATTTCCTGAAGAAGCCATTAATGATAAAAAAATTGGACTCATGACTTTGGCTGCCGAATTGTTTTGTGAAGAAATAGCGCTAAATACTGAGGTTCGTTTTGATCTTATTTCCTTGATTTTGCAAACCGGCAAGCCTGAAATTATTCATATAGAGGATGCCTTCTTTTTTGGTTCAGAGGAATTTTGAAAAAAACTGAAATAACTGTTTGAATTTTTAATAATAAATTTTAATTTCGCAGTCCTTTTTATTCAAGCATTTTATGAAGCCAGAAATACATCCAAAAAATTACAGATTAGTTGTTTTCAAGGACATGAGTAACGACCAATCCTTCATGACACGTTCAACCGTTGAAACCAAAGAAACTACAAAGTGGGAAGACGGAAACGAATATCCATTATACAAATTAGAAATTTCTAATTTATCTCACCCATTCTTTACTGGTAAGATGAATTTTGTGGATACGGCAGGACGTATTGATAAATTCAACAAACGTTACGCAAAGAAATAATCTTAAAAATAATTGTTTAAAAAAGGCTAACAGTTTACTGTCAGCCTTTTTTTTTGCGTTATAAAAAATAAACCCATATTTTTTCTCAATTTTACAGCCTAAATACCCACCAAAATGAACGTAATACTATTTGATGACGAATGGCGCAATAATTTATTTCCTCTAAGTTACACCAGGCCTTGCGGAGCTTTTCGTGTAGGAATCCTAACAATTGCCGAAAAATGGGAGATTTACTTAAAAGCAACAGTTTCTTTTAAAACACAAAACTATTTAAATTCCAAATATTCTGCAATAACAGCAGAGAGCAACCTCTTTATCAATGGCCGGTATTTGCCAGATAAAGACTTTATTCAGGCGGTACTTGATTTAAAGACAGACGAAATTTTAGCAGAGGGTGACAAAGTGCTCGCATGTGTTTTGAACCAAAACGATGCTCAAAATTTTCTCCAAGACAATTTTAGTCTTGCCGACCATAAGGTGTTACAAACGAACCACAAATTTTCCCACATAAGTAAATGTCCTGATATTTTTTCACTCAACGGCCAAGAAATAGAGAAGGATTTCGAAATATTAACCAGAGACAGAAAATCTGCCGCAATTAGTTCATCCAATCAAATATTAAATTCTGAGAATATTTTTATTGAGGAAGGTGCTTCTGTCGAATGCTCTGTATTAAATGCATCTACAGGTAAAATTTATATTGGAAAGGATGCCGAAGTGATGGAAGGTTCGCTTATCAGAGGGCCATTTGCACTTTGCGAACACAGTCAATTAAAAATGGGAGCAAAAATTTACAGCAATACCACCATCGGTCCACACAGTAAAGTTGGAGGAGAGGTTAATAATTGTGTAATTTTTGGTTTTACAAACAAGGCACATGATGGATTTATTGGTAATTCAGTGATTGGCGAGTGGTGTAATTTGGGAGCAGACACCAATACGTCTAATCTAAAAAACAACTATGCCGAAGTTAAACTTTGGAACTATCCTGCCGAAAAATATTTAAAAATAGGATTGCAATTTTGTGGCACAATCATGGGAGATCATAGTAAATGCGGAATTAATACCATGTTTAATACTGGCACCGTTGTTGGAGTATCAGCCAATATCTTTGGGTCAGGCTTTCCAAGAAACTTTATCCCTGATTTTTCTTGGGGAGGTAATCAGGGATTTGAGACATTTTCCATTGCCAAATCATTTGAAGTGGCCGACATTGTATACACTCGCCGAGGCTTGAAATTCGATGACATTGAAAAAGATATTCTGACGTATGTATTTAACGAAACTTTAAAATACAGGGTTTGGGAACGCGCTGTAACGAAAGTTGCAGCCCTGTAAAGCCTGATATTTTTAACACCATTGAAAAGCATTTTTGTCAACTTATACTTTCTTCAAATTTTTGGTTAAATGAAGGCAATGAATAATTTTTAACTGTCAACTCCCCCTAAATTTCAAGCGGAATGTCTATTTCAGATTTTTTTCATAAAAGGATAACCATCAAGTTTTTTGTCTATGTTATTTATTTGGTTCTTCTGATTTCTGGACTTTACCACCATGAAATGTGGCGCGACGAGTATGAAGAATTTTTACAGTCACGTGATGCTGATGGCTTATTCGGCCTAGAAAAATCCATGTCGCTAGGACATGCCATGCTTTGGCAAAGTTGTTTATGGGTCATTACGCGTTTCACTCACAATCCTGCTGCCATGCAAATTTTCCATGGCCTAATTGCTGCTTGTTTTGCCTTTGTATTACTTTTTAAAAGTCCATTTAAGCTCTGGCAATCAAGCCTATTATTACTAAGTTATTTTTTTATCTTTGAATATGCTGTTATCAGTCGTTGCTATGCTTTTGGTGTTCTGTTTTTTATGCTTTTTGCCACAAACTACCTTAAACATCAAAAACTTAACGTGTTCATTTGCCTTATTTTATTTCTTTTAGCAAACACCTCCATTTATGCTATGATGCTAACTGCTCTGCTGGTGGTATGGTTATTTTTTAATGAAATGCTAAAAAAGGAAGCAAGTTGGAGCACTAAAATCCGAAAGTATTTGCCTATTCTTTTTGTCGTCTGCATCGGAATTTTCATTGCGTATTTACAAATCAGGCCGCAACCCGGTAATTCGTTTCCGATGCATAAAGTTTTATGGCCTTTTGATCAATCGCGCTTTGAATTAAGCATTACCCAGTTTTTTAGTGCCTTCGTACCCATCGTTAATTTTAAGAATCCTTTTTTATGGAATACAAATTTTTTAATGAATACAGACGGAATTGTAAATTGGATTTGGCCACTTATTGTATTTATTTTAGTTTCATTTCCACTTATCCGAAAAAAATCAATATTTATCTTATGGATTGCTGGTGTTGGTCTTATTCTGCTTTTTCAATACCATACTGGATTCAGGTTTGCCAGATACTACGGACACTTCTTTTTGTGGTGGTTGCTCTGTATTTGGATTAGTTCAAAATTTAAAGAAACTATTATTTGGCGTCATAGAATTGCGAATTACGTTTTTATGTTTGTAATCTTTGTTCAAGCTATTGGCGGCATAACCATGCTGGCAACTGATTTCAATATTAAATTTTCAAGAGGTGCTGAAGCTGCCTTTTGGTTAAGTAAAAACGGTTACGCAGAAAGCTATATAATTGGTACTTATGATTTCACTATGAGTCCAATAGCAGCAGAGTTGGAAAGAAAGATTTATTTAATTGAACAGAAGTCAATCGGTAGTTTTACTAAATGGGACAAGCTTCGCATGAGTACTATCGACACTTCAAGTCTGCTCGAAGCACTTAATACCGCACCGAAAAACGATTCTTTCATTTTTATTACAAGTCATCCCCTGCCCGAGTTTGAATATTTTAAGTTATTGGAGCAAAGTAAAGCATTACCAAATCACTTTATATTTAGAAACTTTCACTTTACACCTTTGGCTTATTTCAAGCCCGGAATTGAAAAATTTGAAGAATATTGGATATTCAAAACGGTCGAGATCAGTATGGCACAAGACTTAAAAAGGGATGATTAGAAGCTATTTAATCTTCCATTTCCTTGGTTTCTTTTTCAGGCTTATAAACTAATAAACTCATTTTTTCAAGTTTGAAAATATCGGCTGCAACTTCCTGTAATTCCTGAGCGTGAATAGCATCAATTTCGGCAAGTACTTTCTCCAAAGGTTCTATTTCACCGAAATCGAGTAAACTTCTACCCATCATGAGCATTAAACCCTGATTACTTTCTTCAGACATAATAAGCTGACCTTTGAACTGAGTTTTGTACAATTCTAATTGCTTAGCTGAAAAAGGTCTTGAGGCAAATTTCAACAACTCTTGTTTAACTATTTTGATGGATTTCTTCAAATTTTCCTTATCTGCAGTCCATTGAATATAGAAAAGTCCAGCATCACAATAATAATTATAGGAAGCATCTACACCATAAGTGATTCCTTTTTTCTCACGTAGCGAAATATTTAGAAGTGAATTCAGCGCAGGTCCACCCAAAATATTAGCTAAAAGCATAGCGGTTGTCCGTTTTTTATCAAACATGTTACAAGCTAGATTTCCATAAACAACATGACATTGATGATGCTGTGTTGTTCTCTCATAATTGAAAGGTTTATAGGATTCAGGTGCATTTCGGATAACCTCTACTTGTTTAAGGGAAGGTGTATTAAAGGCGTGAATGCACCAGTTTTTAATTTTAAAAAGGTTTACTGGCCCAGAATATGAAACCACTAATTGTCCGTGATTATGTAATTTGGCTACGAAACGTCTTAAATCATAACTAGAATAATTCAAAATTATTGATTTAGCGCCTAAAATGTTTGTTCCTAAAGGATGATCAGCAAAAACCTTTTCATAAAATTCATCTACAATCATCTCTTCAGGGCTATCGGCATACATATCAATTTCATCAACAATTACCTTTTTTTCCTTCTCTAATTCAGCTTCTGGAAAAACGGAATGTAAGGAAATGTCAGCAAGAAGTTCTATGGCCAACTTGGTATAATCGCTTATTAATGAGGCATACAAGCATGTTTTTTCTTTCGTGGTGTAGGCATTCATTTCGCCGCCAACCATTTCAATGCTATTGAGAACCTGTCGCCAGTTTCTTTTTTCTGTTCCCTTAAACAACATGTGTTCTAACATGTGTGCGAGCCCAACTTCCTCGCTACTTTCATCACGGCTACCAGTATTAAAGGTGACCCCAATATGCGACAAGCGGGTAGATAGTACCTGCTTATAAACTAATTTAATGCCGTTGTTTAGATCTTCTATTATAAAACTCATGGAGTTTATTTTGGAAATTTTTTGTTAATAATACGCTTTTAATACACTGTAATTTTCGTTAATATGCCCTAACAAGAATGATACTTTAAAGGTTGATATCTATCACCAACCTAAGTTTATAATGCTGTTGGCAAATGAAATTAAAGATATTTCCCTTCCAATTCTTTCAATGCAGCATTGTATTCCTGAACAATTTCCTTGATAATATCTTCAGCGGGCAAAATATCTTTGAGATAACCACTGATTTGACCAATTTCGAGTTCACCATCGTTTAGATCTCCTTCAAACATACCTTTTTTAGAGCGACCTCTACCTAGCAAATTTAAGAGCTCTTCTTTTGATGCACCTTGAAATTCGGCTTGCTTGACGCTTTCATAAAATTTATTTTTTAGCAATCTAACTGGTGTGAGTTGTTTCATCGATAATTCTGTACCACCATCAGTTGCTTGTAAAATAGCATTTTTAAAATTTTGATGTGCCGAGGATTCATTACTCATCACAAAACGACTCCCTATTTGAACACCTTCAGCCCCTAAACTCATTGCAGCAAGCATGGTTCTACCGTTGCCAATGCCGCCAGCTGCAATCACCGGAATATTGACTCCTCTCACAATTTCAGGTATAAGGCAAATAGTCGTTGTTTCCTCCCTCCCATTATGTCCTCCAGCTTCAAAGCCTTCAGCTACTATGGCATCTACCCCACAATCTTCAGATTTTTTTGCAAATTTCATGTTGGCAATAACATGCACTACGGTGATACCCTTTTCTTTTAATACTTTGGTAAAGGTTGCAGGATTACCAGCAGATGTGAAAACAATTTTAACCCCTTCTTCAATCACAATGGAAATATGCTTCTCTATGTCAGGGTAAAGCAAAGGAATGTTGACAGCAAATGGCTTTTGGGTTGCGGCTTTGCATTTAACGATATGTTCGCGCAAAACTTCAGGATACATACTTCCCGAACCAATCATTCCTAGGCCGCCGACATTGCTAACGGCGGAGGCCAGTTTCCATCCACTGCACCAAATCATACCCGCCTGTATGATAGGATATTTGATGTTAAAAAGTTCTGTTATTCTATTCTGCATTGTTTCTTGAATTGTGATTCTCGAAGAGTCGAAGAGACGCGGATGATGAAAACATTTCGCCATGCATCACATTGTCGTAAACTGTTTCTTGATAAGGAAAAACTTAAGCCTTTGCGCTATAAACAGATGGCCTTACGAGAAAATTTAAGTTGTTTTTACATAAACGGCAATTTTACCACCTGTGCACGAAGTTCTTTTCCTCTTATTTCAATAAAAATTTCAGATCCAGGTGATGCAAATTCACTTTTCACATATCCCATACCAATTGGTTTATTGAGGGAAGGGCTTTGGGTTCCGCTTGTAACGACACCAATTTCGCTACCTCTACCGTCGGTTATTTTGTAGAACTGACGTGGAATGCCCCTATCTAACAAATCGAAACCAACCAATTTTTTTGTTGGTTTGTTTTCTTTTATGGCTTTATGAAATTGCCAATTTGTAAATTCCTTATCAAATTTAGTAATCCAACCAAGACCTGCTTCTATTGGAGATGTTTCATCATCGATGTCGTGGCCGTAAAGGCAAAATCCTTTTTCAAGTCGAAGGGTATCGCGCGCACCAAGGCCACATGGAAGTATGTCAAATTCTTTACCTGCATCTAATATTGTATTCCAAAAATGTTCGGCATCTTCATTCATCATATAAATTTCGAAACCACCAGCACCTGTGTAACCTGTGTTAGAAATAATGATATTATCTTTTCCAGCCATTTTTCCAATCTTAAAAGAGTAATACTCCATTTCTAATAGATTTACATCGGTAAGTTTTTGTAGAACTTTTATGGCATTTGGGCCTTGAACCGCAAGTAAACTCATATTATCACTCATATTGATCATTTCAACACCGCCGGTGTTGTGCTTAGAAATCCAATCCCAATCCTTTGCAATATTACCAGCGTTTACAACCAGATAATATTCGTTTTCAGTGTAACGGTAAACCAATAAATCATCAACTATTCCACCGGTATCATTCGGCAGGCAACTGTATTGTACTTTCCCATCCGCAAGTTTTGAAACGTCATTGCTGGTAACACGCTGCAAAAGATCGAGCACACCTTCACCCCTCAACCTGAATTCGCCCATGTGCGAAACATCAAACAGACCAACATTATTTCGAACAGCATGGTGCTCAGGCATCAAACCACTGTATTGTACAGGCATATTAAAACCTGCAAAAGGCACCATTTTGCCGCCAAGGGCAATATGCACATCATTTAACGGAACTAATTTTAAAATCTGAGATTCTGACATATTTATAAATTTTTGCGAAGATAGTTTAATTTTAGATTTTGGATTTACGATTTTTAGATTCGCTTAGAAATGAAGATTATATTTGAAATAAAAAAGTAGATAATATTTATTCACTTTTACAGATTTTAGATTTGAGGATTTTATAAAAAATAAGATACATTTGAAAAAAATAAAAGCTTCGCGCTTATGGTTTATATCTGCATTTAGTATAGTTGCTATACATCATTTTTGGGGTGGAGAGAGTTGGCGAGTGTACCTTATACAACAAATAAATAATCTAGAAATCGACCCTTAATAGATGACTGCAGAACAAGAAATAACATGGAACAAAATCCGAACTTTTGAGTTGGATGACCCGAGTATTTCTTTGACTTTTTACCGACAGACTTGCCAGAGAGAACGGCTGGACACTCGAATATTCCTTGCGGGCGATAGATGAATATAAAAAATTTATGTTTTTGCTCTGTATTGCAGAACACTCTTTGACACCTTCAGACCAAGTGGACTAGGTTTGGCATTTACATTTACTCTATACACAATCTTACTGGGTTGACTTTTGCAAAGACACTATCCATAGACAAATTCATCACGGGCCAACAAAAGGAGGAACAATTGAAAACGATAGGTTCACCGACTGGTATGAGAAAACAAATCAACTTTACAATTTTATTTTTGGTTATGAAACACCAAATGATATATGGCCTCCGAGTAAAGTACGCTTTTCAGAAATTAACTTTCAAAGAATAAACCTCGACAGAAATTGGATTATTAAAAAACTAAAAATCCGAAAAAAGTGAAACATCTATCAAAATTTTCTCCTGCCGAAACGCTTTTAGTTCTTCAGGACAAAAACACATCCATTAAAGAACTCTTAAAAGTTACTTTTATGGATTTACTATTAAAACAAGTTGTAAGAACAGTTGAAGTGCAAAGACAAGCTAGCAGCAGAGACACAGTTCGCATTTACAAATATGTAGAAATCGGTAAAAACTTCTTTACATATAGACCACTACCACATGAAAATATTTTTCTAGCTCCGTTTCAAAAGGGCGAAAGTTCTCAAATTCTTTTTCGGCATATCGTTAAAATGGGGTATCAAAATGCAAAATCAGAATGCCACTTTCATAATATTGTAAGACAAAGCCCAAACCTTAGAGGATGTTTTCGCCGTAATCTTTTTCAATCCATATTTGGCGGCTTTAAAGTGACATTAAGCGGCCTCGAATTGAGAAATAAAGTTCAGGTAGAAATTGCCCAACTTGAAGTACAACTTCCACACTTAATTATAAACAACCATCAAGAAGCACTTAACATTTTAAAAGTAATCAAAGGCAATATCTTTTTATTGACAAACATTGAGTTTGATTTAATTAAACAATTAGACAAGGAATTTTTAGTAGAAATGAATAAAGGAATAGGCAATAATAATGATGGCGTTTGTTATGGTTGCACGTGGGACAGTTTTGATAATTACTCAGACAGTTTTGATAGCAGTTGCGGCGGAGATAGTGGATGCAGCAGCGACTCAAGTTCAGACTGTGGAGGAAGCGACTGCAGTGGATGCGGAGGATGTGGCGGTGGAGATTAAATCCAACTACAAGTCAGAAAATTTGGGTTCGATTAAGATATTATAATTCAAAGTTACCCGAAAATTAAAACAATTTCCATTATTTAAAATGCTAATATCGAAGATCAAAAGAACAATAATACTCAATGAAATATGTTTATGAAAAATGCGGACAAACTTACACTGATTTTCCCGCAATTGCCTATAATACACCTTTTAACTATCACACTTAATCTGATGAATACAAAACAAATATTGCTACAATTAACAACGACTTTTGTGGAATTGAATATCACGACCAAACTGACTTTTTAATTAGAACAATCTGGCAAAAAAAAATAATTGACAGCTTCGAATTTCTTGAATATGGAATTTGGGTTTCTTTAAGTAAAAAAAAATAAAATAACTTCGAAGACAACTTTCATAATGCAAATCACGAAAAAAGATACTTTTGTTTCCTTTACAGTTCAATAACTCAAAACGAAAACACATTGAATATTAAGACAAATATGTGTGCACAAAAGGGAAATTATCGACCTATTATAATTCTACACGAAGACCTAATGGACAATAAATTTGTGCAGGACTATTACAATGGTATATCAGAAAAAGAAGCTATTAAGCGCGTTAAGACAATAATCGACAACTAAAAAACTATTTGCGTCCAACAACCTCTAAGAAGTTGTTTATTAAAAGGTTGGTTCAGCGCTTTTATGAAGTTTACTGCTTTTAAACCTGCTTTTTGCCAAGTTATAAACGCTAATTGTCAAAATACTAAAAGAATCCGTTCAAAAAAATGCTGCAAACATATTAAAAAAAGCCAATCTTTCCTTACTAACAAATCCAATTTACTTGTTACTTTTGTTGTCATTCAAATGGAAAATAAAAGATTCATTCTGGCTGAACCACCAAAAAAAGTAATTCCAAAATTTAAGTGGATTGCATTATTTTTTATACTTCACCTGCACATAGCTGTCTCGGCTCAAGCGTTTCTAAATCTGCCTATTGAGGGTAAGTATGGCAAAGATTACATTATTGTAAATTATGTAGATTGGAAAAATGGAAATGAAATACTTGATTATCAATGCGGGAACAAAGCCTATAATGGACACCAAGGGACAGATTTTGTGATACGCAGTTTTGCAATGATGGATTCTGGTGTTAATGTATTGGCTGCGGCAGATGGCATAGTGACAGTAATTAAAGATGGGATTTTTGATCGCGAAAAGAAGTCAGACACTTCAAAGGGTCTTGGGAACTACATTGCCTTAAGACATTACAACGGTTACTATTCCTACTACGGACATTTATCATCCAATAGTATCCTTGTTAAGCCTGGAGATAAGGTTTCAGCTGGTCAAAGAATGGCTCTTGTTGGAAGTAGCGGAAATAGTTCGGATCCTCATTTACACTTTGAGTTGTGGTGGGATTCACTGTTCATGGTGGATCCATTTAAAGGGGGTTGTGGAAATATGAATTCACTTTGGCTAGAGACTTCACCGTACGACACAACTTTCAATATTTGGACATCAGGATTAACTAATTTTATTCCCGACTTAGATACACTGCGCGAGGAACCAGCAAAAAAAAATCACTTCAGTCCTGCTGATGAATCAATTACTTATTGGGCAATCCTATATGGAATCCGACAAGGAGATAAACTTACTTTAAATTGGTTCGACCCCGATGAAACTCTAACGTTAACTGATAGCTTCAAAGTGATAACTGATTCGTGGTATTTTTATTACTGGAACAATATTCAAGTGCCCGCCGTTAGCAAAACCGGGGAATGGAGCGCACGTTTTTACAGAAATGAAATGTTTATGAATGAAATTAAATTTACCTTCGCTAAAACCACAGCTATCCCAAATTTAGATCCTAACCTATTAGTAACAATTTATCCCAATCCATTTAACACCTACACAACCATTCGATGGAAATCAAAAATAAGTGGACATGCAAGTTTGGAAGTATTTGATGCGCTTGGTAGAAAAGTTAAAACGCTTATAGATGAGTTTAGGCAGCAGGGCAATTACACTGAGTATTTTGACAGCGAAGAACTACCATCAGGAACCTATTTTAATCATCTTAAAGTAGGAAATAATGTTACAACCATAAAAATGATAATAATGAAATAGCTTTAGCGTTATGAAAAAAGCTTTCACAATTAGCTTGTAAATAAACCAAAACAAGGAGAAAAACAGTA
>Ga0163144_10010485_pt1 | contig 19756 bp, 16 predicted proteins | sample OliLak19BULKMAT1_FD_123175 | JGI IMG/M metagenome (GOLD analysis project Ga0163144, IMG submission 123175) | Freshwater microbial mat bacterial communities from Lake Vanda, McMurdo Dry Valleys, Antarctica - Oligotrophic Lake LV.19.BULKMAT1 | ecosystem: Environmental > Aquatic > Freshwater >... | reverse complement strand
GCCGGGGCGTCGCGAGCCCCGCGCCTTGAAGCGCCGCCAAAAGCCCTTTCCACTGCTGACTAAACATCGGCACTGCTACCGCGAAATACCACACCGCAAAAAATGACGAATCATGGGCAATTACTTGGCATTTTTGACCTTCGTTAGCTAAGTGCCATTCGACCTGGCACCTGATTCCCCGTTCGGAGTCCCGGCTTCAGCCGGTGGAGCGTGGGCAATGTCCAGCGGGTGGCGAAAAAACCTGTGCCCTTCCTTTGGTGCGCCCCACCGCCTAAAGGCGGGACTCCCAACAAATGCTGGGCGAACTTGCGTTGCCCGTTAGGATAGGAGTCGCGCGACTTCTACGCTGGCGCTCACAGGGGTACCTGGTCCCATCAGCCCCGTAAGTGTGCCTGGTGGCCTACCAAAGCCCAGTGTCGCCTGCGGATGAAAACAGACCCCACTCCCACCCCCGTTGCTAAATCAAAGCCTCTGCCGACGCGGGCGGGGGTAAGTCCGAGTACCGTGGTCTTGCCGGTGGGGCCGTGGGCGACGATCGCCCACTTTCTCGAGCACCGTTTCCCCGCCGTCGCCCCTGACGTTTGGGCCGCGCGCATGCTGGCGGGCGAGGTGGTGGACGAACACAGCGTACCGGTGGGCCGGCATCGCCGCTACCAACCCCACCTGCGGCTCTACTATTACCGCTCCCTCGTCGCCGAGCCTCCTATTCCGTTCGACGAAGTCGTGTTGTTCCAGGATGATTTTCTCGTCATCGCGGACAAGCCGCACTTTCTCCCCGTCATTCCCTCGGGCCGCTACGTACAGGAAACCTTGTTGGTGCGCCTAAAACGCAAGCTCGGCATCGACACCCTCTCGCCCATTCACCGGATCGACCGGGAGACCGCGGGCTTGGTGGTCTTCACCATTCAGCCAACGACGCGCCGGCTATATCAGGATTTATTCCTGAAACAATCGATTCACAAAACCTACGAAGCGATCGCGCCGTGGCGGCCGGAATTGCAATTCCCCCTGACCTATCGAAGTCGCCTTGAGGAAAACCCGGAGCGCTTCATGCAAGTACGCGAGACGGCCGGTGATCCGAACTCCGAGACGCTACTAAAGTTACTGGAAGTGCGCGGAGAATGGGCGCGTTACGGACTGTCTCCGGTGACCGGCCGGAAGCATCAGTTGCGCGCGCACTGTGCGGCCCTGGGCATTCCCATTCGCCACGATCAGATCTATCCCCACCACTTGGCCGAAAACACGGATGACTACGCCAAGCCCCTGCAATTACTGGCCAAGTCCCTTGCCTTCCGCGACCCCCTTAACGGCGAACTACGCCGCTTCACGAGTGCGCGGACGCTCCGGCTGGACTGACCCCGCCAAAGGGACCATAGGGGATTGAGCTATACCCAGCCGACGGATCGCCCAACGAGCGGAAACCCTCAGTTGGTCCTATTGGTCAATATCGTTTCGCGTTCATAAATTTAAGCCACCGCAGCGCGAGTTGAGTCGGAGTTGGAGATCGCCTCGGTGTGCCGGAAAAGATCCTGTCCAGATTCGGGCCGCCTGCCGTACCAGACCCTGTGCCATCAGCACGGGGTGGCGAACGTGGTTTCTCCCCTCTCATCGAACCTGGAGGATTCGGGTCCGCAATGATTCGATCGACAGTCGAATCGCTGCAAGGGGCCGGCCCTGCGCAGCGGCTATGCCTCCTCCGGATTAAGGACGCGGATCGACCAGGGCGTTGACAGCAGCTTGTTGAAACGCACGGCGGACGTCGCTGGCGTCGCTGTTCGGGAAGTTTGAACGCTGCACCATCAGGATGTACGCGACTCCTTTCACCGGATCGATCCATGCCTGCGTGCCCCAAGCCCCACCATGGCCATAAGAGCCCGGAGAAAGCATCTCGGCCACACCGTCATGAGGCGCGCGCAGCACGCAGGTGCCGATCCCCCAACCATAATTCAAACCCCGCTGACCGTAGATGTCATTCTGGAAAAACCCTGTGGGCAAGTCACCCGTCTGCGGAGTCGCCAGGAGCCTCATCCCTTCGGAACTCAAGTAACGATGGCCTTCGAAAGTTCCGCCCTGGAGAAGCATCTGGCAAAACCGCGCGTAATCGTTCGCCGTTGAATAGAGTCCACCATTGCCCTGAGGAGGTCGATCACGGGGACCGAACTCCTGGCGCGGGGGCACAGGATCAAGCCTGCCAGTGTCTTTATTCTTCGAGTAGGCCGTGACTCGTCGCGCGCTCTGCTCGGCGGTGGGATAGAATGTCGTATCCTTCATCCCCAGCGGATCGAACAGACGCTTCTGCAGGAATGCGTCGAAGCTCATCCCGCTGGCCACCTCGACGACGCGGGCGGCGGCGTTGATGCCACTTTGCGTATACCGCCACCTCTCGCCGGGCTCGTATTGCATCGGCGCCGCCAGCCAGAGCGGTACCAGATCGGCCAATACTTTAGCCCGTTCGGAAGTCGGACCGCCCGCCTCGCCCAGGCCGGAAGTATGCGTGAGAATTTGCGAGAGGGTCAGGTTAGCGGGTTGACCGGAAGGTGTTCGCAGTTGAGAAAACTCCGGCAGATAGTTCGCGACCGGGTCCGTGACTTTAAGTTTGCCCTCGTCCTGCAACATCAAGATCGCCACCCCAGTGATGGGCTTCGTCATCGAAGCGATCCAAAACAGCGTATCGGGCGACATCGGTTTCTTGGCCGCAACGTCGGCGAAGCCCGTGCCTTCAAGGTGTCGAAGCTTATCTTTACCCATCACGACCGTGACGGCCCCAGCGATCTCGTTCTTCGCCATGCTGTCCTGAATGGCGTCACCGATTCCGGGAAGCTTCGGGGCATCCGCAAAAGCCGAGAGCGCGGCGCCGAGAGCAAGGCTAGTCAGGGAACGGCAGGACGACATGGACCACAACATCGCTCCGCGCCACGCCGTCTGGCAAGTTTCCGGATGCTGTAGCCAAAATTCTTCCAGGCAAAATTCCAAATCGCTGGATCAGGGAACCGGCGGAGCATTGGTCCGACCCTCTTCCAGTGCCTTTCGGGTCCAATCCTGAATTAACGGTGTCCGAGCCTCAATTTCCGCCTTCACCTTCAGCGCATCTTCTACGTTGCGGATGACTCGGGGTCGCAGGAACACAAACAGTTCGACATTGCGTGACGTCCGATCCTTTTTCTTGAAGGCCCAGCCTAACCCAGGAATATCGCCCAAGAACGGCACCTTGCGGATCGTCTCCGAAAACTGCTTCTGAATGATGCCGCCTAAAACCAAAGTCTCTCCCGTTTTCGCCGTCATGTCGGTCCGAAAAGTCCGCGCATCGATGACCGCCCCGCCCAGGATGGTTTCTCCCGGCACAATAGTGGACGACTCAACTCGAACGCGCAGCATGACATCACCATTGATATTAATGTGGGGAATTACTTCCAAAATAATCCCCACGTCCTTGTAGCGAAAACTCTGATTCAGGCTACCAGCCTCCGTGTTCTGACTCTGAAAAATGAAGGGAACCTGAGAGCCGACGAACAACTTCCCGACTTCATTATCCTCAATGCTGATCTGCGGTTCAGCGAGGACGCTCGCATCCGTGTTCTTCTGCAGAAACTGAATTAGGACATCCATGTTCACAGAAACATCAAGTATACCGGAGCGGAGGGAGGTAAGACCGGAACTCGAGTCCACGTCCGAGTTACCGCCAAAACCTTTCAGATAATTCATCCGCGTCTTGCCAATGATCGAATTATCATAGTCTTCGTCGGTGAAAGTTTTACCGCCATCAGGCGACCAGCGGACACCATAGCGGTCCATCAGATCCGTGGAGACCTCCACAATGCGGGCCTCGATGAGAACCTGCGACGTTGGCGAATCCATTTCCTGAACCAACTTCACGACTTGCGGGAACAGATGAACATTGGCGGAGATCAGGATTGAGTTACTCCGGTGATCGGGCACTACCCGGACGCGACCGACGAGGTCACTGACTTGCCGACTGCTATTCCGACCGTCCGTGCGAGCGTTCTCCGGTTGACCGCCGAGCCAGGGAAAATAGAGGTCGTCCTTAGTTTCCCGTTCCAGCGGTGAGCTGTTTTGATTCTGCTCAAAGAACTGATTATCGGTTTGCTGTTGAGGTTGGTTCTGGGGATTAACCGGATTGACCGGACGAAGCCCAGGCGAACCGCCTTTGGCAAAAAGAATGTTGAGGCTATTGGCCACGTTGATCGATTTGGCATATTTGAGACCAATCCGGAAGGTGCTTTCACCGTTCGATGAGGGCACATCGAGTTGTCTCAAGACATCCTCGACCGCCAGCAGGTTCTCTCGCGAATTCGCCGTAATGATGATGGCGTTGGAGTAAGGTTCGCTGGTGATGCGAACTTTGCCATAGAGCCGACCGACATCACGATCGGCGGTCGGTTCGGGAGGTTCGTCATAAAAGAAGTAGGAACGGGTCTGCTGCTTCTTCAAAAATAGCTCATTTAGGATGTCCTCTAGGTCGACCGCACTTACGAACTTGAGCGGATAAATGCGGGGCGCGAGCGCCTCGCCGCCGACCGGTTCATCGAGCGCGGCAATCATTTTCGCGATGCCGTCCAGCTGCGCCGGCGGGGCCTGCACGATGACAGTATTCCGACGGCGGTCGGCCACCACATTCATTTTGGCACCCGATTTAGAATTTTCGGAAGGATCATAGAAAAAATAGCGATTCCGGGACGAAGTGCTCTGATCGGCCGAAAGATCCTTCAACTGTTTAGCGACATCTTCCGCATCCGCGTTCTGGAGGGGAAATAGACGCATGGACTTTTCCTGAGCGTCGGCGGTGTCGAGCGTTTTAACGATTCGTTCCAGGGCTCGAAAATTCGCCTCGCTGGACAGAATGATGAGTGAATTTGACCGCTCGTTGGCCGTGACTTCGACCGATTCGCTGGCGGCTTTGCCGCTCATTTTCTGATAAAGCGGTGTCACCTCTTTCACGAGATCCCGAGCACTGACGTGGCGTAACGGAATAACCCGAACGGCGAGATCACCCGGTTCATCGGTATCCAGGAGTGTGATCATATTCGCCACCAGCGAAACGTTTTCATTGTAATCGGTGACGATGATCTGATTGGAACGATCGTTAATCTCGACGGTCGCTTTCTCCGAGAGGACGGCTTTGATCTTTTCCTTCATTTCAGCGGCGGGAACCGACTTGAGTTGGAAGATTTTCACCAGCTTTTGGCGACCGACGGGAATATCCGAGCGAGAGGCATCGATGAGTTGCGGACTCAAGCGGGGTTCCTTGCCTTCCGGCACGATGAAAATGGAGGTTCCCGACTCAATGGCCGTGAATCCCTCCAGACCGAGGGCGCGGTAAACCAGTTCGATCGCTTCGCGGACGGGCAATTTCTTAGAACTGGTGATCGTGATCTGACATTGGGCTTGAGGATGCTTCACCACACTCTTGCCGGTCGTTTGGGAAAGCCACTGAACGATGAGATCAATATTTGCTCCCTGGAAACTGACCTGAATCTCTTCGTTGGGCGAAAGCGGAGCGGGAGCGTTGGTGGAGGCTTGTGCGGATCCATCGGGTGGAGGTGGGACTTGAGCTCTCACCGACCATCCTAGGCAGGCGGCGACCAGCAACGCGATGACCCAGGCCCAAAAGTGAGACTTCGGAATAGGGAGCAGTTTCATCTGAGAATAAAAGCAGTTCATTTGCTAAGGAGGCTTTCGCTACCGAGGCCATTGAAGATGGTGAGTTCCTTCCGTTCGCCGGCCTGCTCGATCAGGACCCGGTTGGTGCCTAAGCGGAGCAGTTTGACGCCATCGCTCTGGCCCCCTTCGCGCAGCATCGTGGATTGGCCATTCGGTGTGCGAATGAAGGCATCCAGTCCCGCGATACCGAGCAACGCCATCGGTGGTGGCCGGAAAACCGGGGCGAGCAGTTCGCTTTGGGTGATACGGTCGATCCGGGCCTGAACTAAGGGGGCAAGGGGCAAGGCCGGACCCGGCCGCGAACCGGGGTTCCCTGGTGGTCCTCCTCTCATCCCCGGGGGTCTAGGCGAACGGGAAACTGCGGCCAAGTTCGTTCCGGAGGCGGTCAGGTTTGTTCCGGAAGCGGTCAGGTTTGTTCCGGAAGCGGTCAGGTTTGTTCCGGAAGCGGTCAGGTTCGTTCCGGAAGCGGTCAGGTACGTTCCGGAAGCGGTCAGGTTCGTTCCGGAAGCGGTCAGGTTCGTTCCGGAAGCGGTCAGGTTCGTTCCGGAAGCGGTCAGGTTCGTTCCGGAAGCGGTCAGGTTCGTTCCCGAGGTGGCCAGGTTCGTTCCCGAGGTGGCCAGGTTCGTTCCCGAGGTGGCCAGGTTCGCTCCCGAGGTGGCCAGGTTCCATTTCGGAGGAACCGGAACGATCAAATCCGCCAGTGGATTTCGCCGAACGATCATCCCCAGGAGTTGAACTGTCAGCACCGCGATGAGGACGTACCGGATCCCGAGAAGAAGCCGCTCTCGACGTTCAGGCATTGGGCACCTCCGGCTCGTTCCACTGTTCGTAGTTCAAAAGGATCAATCCCAGGCTCAGCTTGATATTGCCCGGTCGCGTCGGTTCGGGAGCGAATTGCAACGAATCAATGATCAGGGGATATCCCAGACCTCGCAGACGGTGAAGAAACGTCATCAGAGCGGGAACCGGGCCGGAGGCCTCCAGTCGAATGGTTCCCAATTCCCGCTCGGAACCGCGCGCCAAGGTCTCTCGAATTGAGCCTAACTGAAGCCCGCCATGCTGCGCTGATTGCTGAAGAGCGGCGGTCGCATCAGCGACCAGAGTCGTCGGACGAAGCTGCGCCGGGTCCATTTGAAAGGACTCCATCAGCCGTTTCAAACGAACCGCGCGAGCGTCATAAAGCTCGAAACGAAGTCGCAATCCCTCGGCCTCACGACGCAACTGAAGGTAGTTCGTACGCTTTTGACCCAGGATTCCGAAGGCCCTCCAACCGAAAAATATCAGCAGATACAGTCCAATCCCCACGGCGGCAAAACGCAGCGTCCGCCGGTCGCGATCGGTTAGCGTAGGAAAGGTCATTGTCCTCTCTTTGTCGGGTGTCCGGTGATATCCATGGTGGGTTGCTCTGAATTGGTACAGCTAGGGGCCGGCAGGCGAAGGGCGCGGTGATCCGGGGGGAAGAAGAACCTGGTTGGTGGAACTCGACGTTCCGACCGAATTGATCAGTTCCGGACCCAGCGAAAGGGCCTCGCGCTCGGCAGCATCCTTCCAGCGTGCATTGATGCGGAAGTTGATTCGCTGACGGTCGGGCGTGGGGGATTGATCTTCGACCACGACCGTCGAAAAGAATCCTGAGTCGATCAGCTTTAACCGGAACGTTCCGACTTGAGCCAGGTCACGCAACCAACCGGAGAGCGAGACTTCGCCCTGTCGGTTGATATTGATCGACTGCACGCGAGCGCCTGGAGGTGCGGCTTGGGCGATGACAAAGGCAGCGTCGAGATGGGGCGCCTGGTTCTGCTCCAAGTAGCGCAGGAAACTGAACTCGCGATCGATGATCGCGAGCTGGGCATTGCCCTTTTTAAACTCCGCGATCCGGCGGGCGAGGCGTGGCTGAAACAGCAGCGCTTCGAGGTAAGGCACCAACAGGACTAGGGCGAAGAGAGCCGCCAATGCCAAGAGCGAACGACTGGGCAGTCGGCGACTGCCGCCCTCGTTAGCTTCGGCCAGTTTACTTTGCAGCTCCATTAACGGAACGGCCGAAGGCGCCCCGACCCCAGGCGTCTCCTGAGTGGCCGCGGATGGGCGATTCCTCGCCAGAATCTGAGCGAGACCGGTGAGGGCTGCGGTATGACCGGGTCCAACCGGAATGACAAGAACTTGGGGCAAACTTTCCCCGCCCCAATGGGCCGCGAGAAGTCGAACCAGTCGAGCCGCCACCTCCGGAGGACCGGCAATCCACAAAGGGAACTTCCGAACAGCGGCCGGCATCAAAGCCAGCAAACGTTCGACCTCTTCTGCTCCGCTCGAATCCACCGATGGATCGATATTCCCTACCGAATCTGTGAGGCGATTCACGCCCCAGGACAACCAGCGCACCGAGGGGGCCGAGCCCACTTCCACCACCGTCAATTCGCACTGGATATTTCCGAGATCAAGCAGGGAAAACTCGCGGTTTTCCGCAGGAATCAAGGCTAGACGCGCCAAGGTGGCCGGTGTGAAAACAAGGTCCGTCGCAATCGGCTTCAGGACCGCAGCCAATTGAACCACTACGTCCTTCCGAACGGCGGCCACGAGTACCTCCGGCCGCTCCCCGGCGGCTGATTTGCCATCCGGAACGGGCCGAGGAATCCAACCCCAAGCCAAGTCTTCTGGCGGCAAGGGAAGCTCCCCCTCGAGTTGCAGTTGCAGGCAGCGCGCGATCTCGGAAGGCACCGCTGTGGGCCGCGGAAATGGCCGGAGAATCAAACCGCGCGAATCAAGGGCGCAGACCAACTTAACCCGAGCCAGCCAGGACTTCGCCCGGATCAGTCCGTTCAAGGCTTCCACAATTCGAGCCGCCGACTCGGGAGTGAGTCGGCGTTCGGCATCCCGTTCTACGATGAGATCAACGCCGTGGTCGCCCGCGCGGGCGTGAAATGAATCCGGCCGGAGTTCGGCCACCACCCAATTAACATCAAAGAGAGTTGCCCGTTTCACAAATCATCCTCCCGATAAGCCAGGGTAGTCACGTCGGAACGGCCCACATGGACGACCACCTCTATCCGCTGTCGTATCCCCCGAGTCCCGACCTGCCCTTCGCTCAAAATTCGGAACGTTTCGGAGCGAACGGACACCAACGGGGCGATCTGCTTGAACCGCTCACGGTCCAATCCGGGCACTTCCAGTAGGGCCGCCACATTGGAAAAAAATCCCTGGGCATGTCGCTGCGCCACGAGGGCCTGGGCCAGCGGCCGAGTAATTCCGGGCAGACACATGAGGACCTCGACTCCCGCGGTATTGATGTTGATGGCACCGGGCAAACTGGTCCGATCCTCGACCGTGAGCTGGTCGGCAATGTCCTTGAACAATCGCTGATCGATCAACGCGGGACTGGACGCGGCCGGGTTGGGGTTGCGACCGGGTGGCGGCGCCGCGCGCACCTCCAGAAGATCAGTGAGGCTTTCCAATCGATTGCGGTTTCGATGAGCGATGATCGCTTGGGCAATAGTGGGCGTCAGGCCGCGGATCCCCGTCAGCGCGGCAACATCGGCGGTCTGGACGTTGACCCGTGAAACTCCGGTCGCATCCACATTCGCCACCGTCGAATGCGCCGTGAAAACGGTCAGCCAACCGGAGGGAGCCAGCAGTTCGGATTCGCGACCATTTGAGCCCGTCGGTGCGGAGACGTTGGGTGACGCGAGGCTCGCCGCGAGGAACGTCTGGGGTTCGCCGAGGAGTTGATCCGAAGTGATTCCGCGGACCATGAGCAACTCTCGCACGGTTAAGAATTGCCCATTGCGGGGACGATAAGGCGGTTGCAGCGAGGCATAATAAGCCTCCTCCGCACCTCCCGGAGAAACGGCATTGTCACCATCGCGCCAATCCACGATCGCCGCTGCGATATCGGAGGTCAGTCCCACGATGTTCGTCAGTTGATTCACCTCGGCGACATTGAGGTTCAACCGACTCTCCTCGTCGACGACGCCGTAGATCACCCCGCCCCCTTCCTCGGCGTTCCCGGGTCGAAAAACGCTGAACTGGCCCCGGCCCAAGGAAACCTCCTGAAACTGTTGAGGCGAACTATAAAGACCCGCCCCGTGATGAACCCCCGCCCGGCTCCGTTCCACGGTATCCTGATGAAGCAGCGCCTTAGCTTTCTCAATTCCCGCCAGCGCGAGGTAATAAGCCTGGATGCGGTCTGAATGATATTTACCCACCATCAGGTCCAAGCGGGACGTGTGCAGCACGCCCACGACGATCACCGCCAGGAGGACCACGCACCAGAGCACCCCGACCAGGACCGAACCAGCGCGGGGCGTCGACGAGACTCCCACCCGTAATTTCCGAGACACGTTTAACATTCCAGTGCGGTGACGGTTTGGCATCAGAGGCATTTCCTTAAGGACCGGGGGGCGCCGCGCTTGGGGTCTCGGGAGTTGAAGCGGCCCCGGCTCCCGCCCCCGCCCCCGCCCCGCCACTAGGAAGGTTTAGGCGAACGATAGTTTGGAAGGCCAGGAGGGTTTCCGTAGTGGGTTCGGGAAGGTCATGGGCGGCGAGCGGGTGGGAGTTAGGATTAAAGAGGAGGGTGATCCGAATCGCATCGGGGAGGCCAGTCATATTAGATTTGGGAGTCGCCAATTCCGATTTGGTTGAACCCGCCTGCGGGTCACCCCAGGAATCAAACCAATCCCAGCCGTCATAATACTCCAGACGCAACCCGCCCAATCCGGCGGCCAGTTCTTCGCGCACGCCTCCCGACAGCGGATTGAAAGCCAGGGTTGGATTGCGCCGCCGAAACAGTGTGAACTGACCGGTCCGCGGATCCTTCTCCAAGAAATAACTGGTTTCGCAATAATCCCCTTCGCCCGGTCGGTTTGGCGTGTAGTTGTGCGTCGCAAAGTCGAGCGTGTCCGCCTCGACCTCACCGAGAAGACGGTGCGTTCCCAGAAAAGGTGCGCCTCGGGATAACGGACACGCGCTACGAAGGTCCGCACTCAAACGATCCAAGCTGATTCGCGCACTCTGAAGCAGGTCAACGCGGGGCTCGATCGCTTTCTGACTGGATAGCCCGGCATTTAAACAAGCGTAGGCACCGGTCAAAACCAAAGCCATCAACGCCGAACTGATAACGAGTTCAATCAGCGTGAACGCCTGTCGTTGACGGCGAGGTCCCTTCCACCGGCAACTCAAGACCTGGGGCATTCTCATGGAAGGAGCCTCCGACGTGCTGGGGCTAAGGCCGACTCTCGACGGAGGCTGGGCCGATTGGTGGGGGTCGAAAAAGGCGGGTCAAAGAGGAGCGTGCGCAATTCGTATAGAGAAGAGGTTTCCGCCTCCCGCCGCACCTCGACTGACACTTCAAACAAGCCAGCCACCTCGGTGGAACTCACCGTTTCCGTCCATTCATAGCTGGCCAATTGAGCCGATCCCTTCCCTTCGGAAACGCCGGGCTTCAGGAATCCATCCGCCCTTAACAGTTCAATCTGGCCGGCCGCCAAGAACGCCGCCGTGGTCTGCCATTCGGATTCCTTGGTGGAATGAAGGGCGGTGGTCAGGCCCTGGGTTAGGCCCACGATGGCCACGCCCAACACCAGGAGAGCCATCATCACCTCGACCAGCGAGAACCCTGCCTGAGAGGAGCGGTTCTTCATGGTCGCGGACGCTCCACCACTCGCACGCGCGCGGTCACCGGATTTAATCGCAAAGCCAGACCGAACCCGGAGCGATCGCTTAACAGAAACTCGGCGGCATCCGCCGTGCCATCGGGATAAAACGAAATACCTTCATTCGCGCTGCCCCGAGTCGCCGCACCCGTGGTGGCTGTGGCACCAGGGGGCCGGCGAATCTCGACCGTCACACGGGGATCCAAGGTGCGCGTTTCCCGAGCAAGTTCGCGAACGGCAACAAAGGAGGCGTTGCGGGTGGAACGGCCGGACCGGGACTCGATCACGAAGCGTCCCGCGGTCGGTTCATAGCGGACCCGATGCGTCTGGCTCAGGGAAACAGCCCGTCCATTGACCACCCCAACCAGATCGATCAACTGGCGGGCGGACGAGCGGAGAACCGTGTCCTCAAAGCTGCCCCGCATCTCCGGAATGATCGCGGCCGAGAGGATCGCGATCAGGGTCAAGACGACCATCAACTCCAGAAGAGTGAAGGCCAACCGAACAACCGACTGGGCTGGAATGAACCGCATGAGTCACCAATTGCCAATGTCTGCGGCCGGACCCTCACCGCCCTCGGCGTCATCGGAACCCCGCGACCACAGATCAAACCCCGCCGGATGGTGCGTGCCGGGTTTCTTGTATTGATAGGGATGGCCCCAGGGATCTGGCCGTAGCTGCTTAACATACGGTCCTCGCCATTTTTGCGCATCGCCGGCAGGCGCATCCACCAGAACTTGGAGCCCCTCGGAAGCCGTCGGGTAACGATCCATTTGCACGTAGAACCGTTCCAGAGCGGACTCAAGTTCCGCGATATGCGCCTTCGACGCACTGATTTTGGCGTCGGAGGTCGTCCCGATAAACTGGGGAATGATCGTGGCGGCCAAGACTGCGAGAACGATCACGACGACCATGATTTCGATCAACGTGAAGCCGGCGGAGCGGCGGCGACGGGAGGAGTGTTTCACAGAGTTTCCAGGTTTGAGGATTTGGATCATTGGATGCCTCGACTCATCTTGAAAATGGGGAGCAGGAGAGCAATGACCATGAAGCCAACCAGGGCGCCCACTATGAGAATGAGAACCGGGGCCAGCAGGGAAATCATGGTCTTGGTGCGCGCGCGCATCTGCCGTTCTTCGATCGAAGCGACCCGCAGGAGCATTTCATCGAGTTTTCCCGTCTCCTCGCCGACCGCGATCATCTGAACCACGCTTTTGGGGAACAGGCCGAGTCGTCGGAGCGGCGCAGCCAGGGATGATCCGCCTTGGGTTTCCTCGGCCACTTGGGCGATCTGCCGGGATAAAATCAGATTGCCGATGGTCGCCTCGACGATCCGAAGGGCGGGCAGGAGCGAGACTCCGCTGCGGACCAGCGTACCAAGGGTGCGGGCGAAGCGACCCAGCGCCGCGGCCCGAAACATCCCGCCCATGATCGGAAGCCGCAGCTTGGCGAGGTCCAGCATTTCCAAACCTGCGGGCGTGCGCAGATACGTCCGGACTCCGGCGACCAGACCGATCAGGGCCAACAAAACGAAGAGCCAATAACGGTCGAGAAAGCCACTCACTCGCAGTAGAACCAGAGTCGGCCAAGGAAGAACCGAGAGCATCTCCTGCAACATGGAAAAGAGCTTAGGCATGACCACCGTGAGAAGGATCGCCACGGTAATGAGGCCAAACCCCAGCACGAAGAGCGGATACGCCACCGCCGAGGTCACCTCGCTACGGACTTCATCCTGATGCTCCAAAAGATCGGCCAAATCAGCCATAACCGTGGGCAAGGCTCCCGCCTCCTCGCCCACGCGAACCATGCTGACGTAAAGATTGCCGAAGAGTTTAGGATGCGCGGCCAGAGCGCCCGAAAAAGAAGCCCCCGTGCGCACCCCGTCCGCTAATTCCATCAAGACTGCGCGCAAGGCTGGGTTTTCTTCCTCTTCGCCCAGTCCCTCCAATGCTTGCGGAATAGGAATCGCTGCGGCCAGTAGCGCCGCCATCTGGCGCGAGAACGCCGTGATATCGCGGGATTTGATGCCGCTCCCGAACGACCAGCGTGGACTGGTGGACTGGGCGGCGGTGGCCTTCGGAGCCGAGGACCCCGCCAGAACCTCGGCTCGTGCCGCCGGGCTGGAACCTGTGGCCTCCAGGCGGGAGGGGAATAACCCACGCCGGCTCAATTGCTGAAGAGCGGCCCGGCGATCCTCCGCTTCGATCACCCCGTTTACCGAAGCACCGTTTCCAGCCAAGGCTTGATATCGGAAGGCGCTCATTCCTGGGCATCGCTAGCACAGACGCGGATAATTTCCTCCAGCGTCGTCAACCCTTCGGAGGCTTTGCTGAGGGCATCCTGTTGCATCGTGATCATGCTGCGTTGGGCCGCGGCCCGCAGTTCGGCGGCCGAACGCTTCTGCAGAATCAGTTCCCGGAGGATCGGAGTGATGGCGAGCAATTCGAAAATGCCCACGCGCCCGCGGTAACCGGAGCGACAGTGGTCACATCCGGCGCCCTCAAAGAATTCACCCTCCAAGGGCCGCCCCCCCAACGTTTCGAGCTTGCGACGAACACTCGGCGAAACCTCCGCTCGACGTCGGCAGCTCGGACAAATCCTCCGAACGAGGCGTTGCCCGAGAACGCCCTCCAGTGAGGAAGATATTAAAAAGGGCTCAATTCCCATGTCGACCAGGCGAGTCACCGCACTGGGCGCATCATTCGTGTGCAGCGTGCTGAAGACCTGGTGCCCGGTCAGCGCAGCGCGGATGGCGATTTCGGCCGTCTCGGAGTCCCGAATCTCGCCCACCATGATCACGTCGGGATCCTGCCGTAGAATAGCTCTAAGCCCGGTAGCAAAGGTGAAGCCGCGACTAGGACGCACAGGAATTTGGGATACGCCGGCCAGTTCGTACTCAACCGGGTCCTCGATAGTGACGATCTTTTTCTCCGGCGCGTTCAATCCCTGGAGAATGGAGTAAAGAGTCGTCGTCTTGCCACTACCCGTCGGACCGGTCGTCAGGAACAAGCCATGGGGTTTTTCGACCAGACTTTCTAGCAAATCGGCTCGCTCCGCACCCAGCCCGAGTTCCCGTGGATGCTGCAAGCGCTCATCTTTAACGAGCAGGCGCATGACGACGCTCTCCCCATGGATGTTCGGCATGGTGCCGACCCGAATATCGACCCGAGCGCCGCGGTGATTAATCTGTATATGACCGTCCTGAGGCATGAATCGCTCGGCGATGTTCATGTCCGCCATGATCTTTATTCGGGAAACCAAGGCGGCGTGAAGGGGCTTGGGAGGCGGCGCGTTCTCTTGGAGCAACCCATCGATCCGGTAGCGCAACTGGAGCGAATTCTCGAAAGGCTGCAGGTGAATATCACTGGCGCGCTCGCGAAGCGCCGTGGAGATAATCAGATTAACGAGGTTAACCACGGTGGGCTCATTCGCCATCACCTCAATGTCATGCAGGTTCTTCGGGTCCATTCCAGCCTGACCGGCTGGATCGAGACCCTCGATCATTTTTTCAACGGTGACCTGATAACATTCCGCGATCTTCTCCGCGATTTCAGCGGCGGGAGCCTGGCATTCCGCAACTTCGAGACCACTCACTAGGCGAATGTCATCAATCAATCGCGATTCACCCGGACGGACCGTGGCAATGGTGAGAACACCATCCTGGAGCGTTATGGGGATAATCTGATGCTGTTTAACAAAATCGGCCGGCAACGCCCGCAAAGCCTCGGTCGGGATCGCCAGCCGAGTCAGACTCACCGACAAGAGGGCCGGAGGAAAACTGACGACCATCGGCATCATCGCGGAATCCGGCAGAGCAAGGTGGGGCGCATTCATCCTGAATCTACTGGTGCTAGTTAGGTGAGCTAAGGAATTCAACCCCTAACAACAAAGCTGGTGGAAATTCGTTGCGAGAAACTTTCTCGAGCCGCGAATTTCGACGGCCATCCTTAGAGCCTGTTTTAAACCTCCCAGGGGATCATTTTCAGAAAAACTCTACGCCGGCATGAGGGAAAACGGACGGGCCGCTTGGGATTCCCCCACGGTTGACACGACCCGCCCGTGCCACCCCAGGTGTTGGTTCAGAAAACTGGGTAGAGTGATGGCTTTGGCGTGACTCAATCCCGCCCGACAAGCGAGATGGGGCGAACCGCCGAAACCAAACCGCCACCGGTCAGCCCACCCGAGCTTCCGGCCGACCACAAACCCGGCGGGAATTCTCTTCATTCTGGTCTTTCGGTCAGGAAGGCTCGGCCGATTCAGACCTCCGAATCGAGCCGCTTCAAGAACGGCGCGAGTGCGGGGAGTTCCGCCGATTCGGTCGTGTTCACCAAGGCATCATGGCAAAACAGGCTCACCCATTCCCGGGCTTCCAATCGCTCCGTCCGCCGTCCGCCCAACAACCGCCAGCACCCCTGCCGATCGGTCCACAAGGTCGCCCGGCCAAATCGCCGAATCAGGGAACATCCCGTCGGCACCACCGAATTGAAACGAAAGGTCTTCATGCGGGTGAAGTATGCCCGGCCGGGTGGGACAACCGCAGTCCGGGCGGTTCGCGAAACCTCCGCCCTACCGCTTGCTGGACCGACGGGTCTCGCTAAGGTGCGGGTCACATGAGTTTCGTCTCCGAGTTCGACGCGCTGCCGTTTCCCGCCTTACTCCGCCAGGCGAACGAGGCCAGCCCGGCCGACCTCCGACGTGTCCTCGCCCACGGACCTCAATCCCTGGCCGATTTTGCCACGTTACTTTCTCCCGCCGCCGCCGAACACCTGGAACCCTTGTGCGCCCGTTCTCAGGCCCTGACTCGGCAACGCTTCGGCAAGGTGATCCGTCTGTTCGCCCCCCTCTACCTCAGTAACGAATGCATCAATAACTGCGCTTACTGTGGCTTTTCCCGGGATAATCCGATCCTACGGGTGACGCTCAACATCCCGGAAGTCCTCCGGGAAGCGTGCGCCCTGCAGGAACAAGGATTCCGGAACCTTCTGCTGGTGGCCGGCGAGCATCCCAAGTTTGTGTCCAACGGGTACCTGCGCGATTGCACGGCCGCCCTTCACCAATTTATCCCCTCCCTGTCGCTGGAGGTCGGCCCCATGGAAACCGCCGACTACGCACCGATCGCCCAAGCCGGCGCCGAGGGTCTGGTGGTTTATCAGGAAACCTACGACCGGAAGGTTTATGCCGAACTGCACACGGCCGGCCCAAAGCGTGATTTTAACTGGCGTTTAGCTTGCCCGGAGCGGGCGTATGCGGCCGGATTCCGCCGCTTGGGCATTGGAGCGCTGCACGGTCTGGCCGACTGGCGGTACGAGGCCCTGGCTACCGTCGCGCATGCCGCCTGGTTGTTACGCCATTGCTGGAAAGCCATGCTCACGATCTCGCTGCCGCGCCTGCGTCCATGTGCCGGCGAGTTTCAGCCGTTGACGCATCTGGGCGATCGGGAATTGGTCCAACTGATTGCTGCCCTTCGCCTATTCCTGCCCGACGTCGGCCTGGTCCTTTCCACCCGCGAACCCGCACGCTTGCGCGACGGTTTGTTTCCCCTGGGCATTACCCACGCGAGCGCGGGCAGTCATACCGAGCCCGGCGGCTACACCGGGGCGGGTCACGAGAATATTCACCAGACCGTCCGCGGTCGGATTGTTGAATTGGCGGCTAATGCCAGCGAATGGACCCCCGGCCAAGGGCGCATCACGGCCGCTACCGGGCAATTCGACATCGCCGATGACCGCTCGCCCCTGGAAATCGCTACCTTGCTCCGCCGCTTAGGCTACGAACCCGTGTGGAAAGACTGGGATGCGGCCTTAACCGCCTAAGAGTCTGTCTTAAAATTCTCGTGAATTCGTATCCAGATTCCGGTTCCGCCTCGGCTGCACTTTTTGCGGAGGCCCTGCAACACATTCCCGGCGGGGTCAATTCGCCGGTGCGCGCCTTCCGAGCGGTCGGCGGCCAACCCTTCTTCGTCGAATCGGCCCGCGGTTCGAAATTGCAGACTGTCGATGGCCGGGAACTGTTGGATTACGTGTGTACCTGGGGCCCGGCCATTCTCGGTCACGCCCATCCGAAGATCATCACGGCGATCAAAGCCGCGGCGGACCGGGGCACCAGTTTTGGAATTCCCAATCCGCTCGAAGTCGGACTGGCCCAACGCGTGAAGAGTTTAGTGCCCGGCCTAGAAAAGATCCGCTTCTGTAATTCTGGCACGGAGGCCTGCATGTCAGCCATCCGACTCGCCCGCGGTTTCACTCGCCGGGACAAAATTCTCAAGTTCGATGGCTGTTACCACGGACATGCCGATTCTCTGCTCGTGAAAGCGGGCTCGGGAGCCTTGACCTTGGGCCATCCGGACAGCGCGGGGGTACCGGCCGACTTTGCCAAGCACACGTTGGTCCTACCCTTCAATGACGCGGAGGCATTGAAGTCAGCCTTCGCGGCCCATGGTGCCGAACTGGCCACGGTGATCGTCGAAGGCGTGCCCGCCAACGCCGGGCTCTACCTGCCCCGTCCGGGATATTACGAACTACTGCAACAGCTCTGCCGGGACCACGGAACCCTGTTCATCTGCGATGAAGTCATGACCGGATTCCGCTTGGGTCCGGGGGGTGCGCAGCAGCGCTTTGGGCTGACGCCTGACCTAAGCTGCTTTGGGAAAATCATCGGAGGCGGCCTACCGGTCGGAGCCTTTGGGGGTCGTGCCGAAATCATGGACTACCTCGCCCCTTTGGGACCGGTGTATCAAGCTGGCACTCTCAGTGGGAATCCCTTGGCGATGGCCGCGGGATTAGCCGCGCTGGACGAACTAACCGCGTCCCCAGCCTACGCCACCCTCGAATCGCGCGGCGCCGAACTCGCCAAAGGCATGACCCAGGCGGCCAAATCCGCCGGTGTGGCGGTCCAGTGGCAGTGGATCGGCTCGATGTTCTGCGGTTACTTCACCGATCAACCCGTGTGGAACCTCACCGACGCCCTGCGCAGTGATCGGGCGAAGTTCGCCAAATTCTTCCACGGCATGTTGGATGCCGGTATCTATCTAGCGCCCTCCCAATTCGAGGCCGGATTCCTCTCCACCGCCCATTCTGAAGCGGATCTGGACTTCACGATCCGGACGGCATCGACGGTTTTGCGGAGGGTGTAGAACCACAGAGATACAGAGGCACAGAGAGGGAAAGACCAGGGAAAGGGGCCTGAGTTTGATTCTCCGAAGGCATCCTCCTGCGAATGAGTCCTTTTTCGAGGCCTTCTCGTGCGTAGTTCGTGGGTACTCTGTGTCTCTGTATCTCTGTGGTCCGTTTCAACTGCGGTTTCCAGGGTTATTTGGCCGGGGGAGTGCCAGCGCGCTGGATGACTTCGTCGGCCTTTAGTACTTTATCCCCGGCGCCGGCGAATTTCACCGCAGGTTGCGCCCGCTCCCACTCGGCCGCGGACACTTTCCGGACCTAATGTTTGAAAACAAAGGTTCCCTTCTTGTTGCCAATAATCAGGTCGGGAAGGCCGTCGCCATTCATGTCAGCCACGCCGATCTGCCGACCGACCCCGGAATCATTATCGATGAGGTGCGGAACCCAATCCACTCCCGCGGGTCCGCTGACCAACCGGAACCAATAGAGCACGGCGGCGGCGCTTGGATCGGGATCCCCGGTCGGGCCATGCGCCCAGAAACATTTCCCGGTCACGACATCCTTCGAGCCATCGCCATCCCACCGGCTCCCTCAAAACTCCCACTGAGGTCCCGTCCTCGGCTGTAAGTCACGGTCGGATGACCGGAACTATTGCGCTCCTGGAGTAACAGCTTCCCGTCATAGACGTATCGCGTTTCGCTCCGCAACGTGTAGCTGCCGCCCGAATACTCGTAGTCTTTGACAATGCGCAGACGCTGGCGGCCATTGTAGGTGTATTCCAATTTCCAGGAGCTCGCCTGTTCCACGCTCACCAACTGGTTCTCCGCGTCGTAGGTGTAGGTGTGGGTGCCCGCCGAACTGGCCATCGTCGACAACCGGTGATCCGCATCCCAGACGTAGCGGTTGGTCCAGGCGTTCCCCGTGGGCTGGATCAAGACCAGTTGGCTCCGCTCTCGGGAATTGTGGTAACTCAAACTCACGGTGTCGCTGCACCAGGGTCCGTCCTCGGTCGCCAACAGTCCATGCGCATACCTGTATTTCGTCGTCCCCACCGCGTCGACCAGATTGGTCATTCGATTCAGAGCATCGTACGAATACGTCAGATCGGTTTTGCCGGCAGGGTAATTGACGGTGGTGAGGTTCCCGTTGAGGTCGAAACCAGGTGCCAGACCCTCTAACCCCCGGAAACACACCCCCTTGAGCCAAGCGGCGTCCAAGGTATCCAGAAACCAAACGCGATCGGTCTCATCGCGGAAGATGTCCTCCCGACGGTTGCCGCGCGACATCACATGGTAGAGCGCACCGGCAAAATCGATT